>Ga0208904_1000519_pt1 | contig 31687 bp, 63 predicted proteins | sample AntAceMetag02UKB_FD_184774 | JGI IMG/M metagenome (GOLD analysis project Ga0208904, IMG submission 184774) | Saline lake microbial communities from Ace Lake, Antarctica - Antarctic Ace Lake Metagenome 02UKB (SPAdes) (version 2) | ecosystem: Environmental > Aquatic > Non-marine Saline and...
CACTAGGGGTGAAAGACTTGCTACACCTTCGATTCCAAAAGCAGATAGGGTTGGGATTATAAGAGAAAGTAGGCAAGTATCAAGTGGTTCAACTAAAAAATCGACTACACCAAGTGCTCCAGAAAAAATAAAAAAGGATCAAGAAAAGGTTTCAATTTTTAGAAAAGGAAAGGATGGCAAGACCGAATATGTTGGCACTGGTGTAGAGAAGAAAAAAGATTTGGTTGTTAAAAGAAGTCAATCCGTTCAAAGAATGGCAAGGTCACAATCCACTCCTATAAAACCTGTAAGCTTTGGAATGGTGCAAAAAGTAGAAACTCCATCGGCTCCTTTTGGAGAACCAGAAGGTTTGGGTAAGTTTATTAAAACTGGTGGTGTTGTTAAAAAAGATAAAACTAACGATTTAGGATTTAGTTCTGCTGATAATAAGTTTGTACCAGATGAAGATAATATGTCAAGATATTTTATGCCAGAAAGTGGAATAGCAAAAACTACTGAAAGCAATATAATATTGGCTGAAAGTTTGGGGGTAACTTCACCTACTTCTACTTCTGTCAAGGATAATAGATTAACATTGAAAGATATTGAAGAAAAAGGAGAGAAAATTCAACAAAATCCAAAAATTGTTTCAGAAGAACAATATTCGTTAATAGAAAAAGGTTTGGAAGAGAAACAAAGTGAATATAATCAAGCAAATCGTTTGAGTACAAGGAGTGTTAATGAACCAATGGATGTTACTTCAATGCAGTTATTATCAGAGATTGAAGCAATAAAGAAATCTGGCTATAGAGAAAGGACATCAGAAGAACAAAAAATGATAAATTTATATAATAACAGGGAAGATATTGAAAACGAAATAAAGGTTAAAACTTTTGAGTATGCAGAAAAAAATAAAATAGATTATGACGATTATCTTCCTGAAGGAATGAATAAATTTGTTGCATCCTCATTATTGTTAAATGAAGCAGCAGATATTGCTGTAAAGGAATTAACTAAATATAATCCTGCAATAAAAGGTGATTTAGAAAAAATAGAAAGGGATGTAATTGCAGAATATGAACCTAAATCACAATCAAAATTAATTGCTGATAAACTTTTTCCAATAGAGGATGTAACTAAGGGTAGAACACTTCAGGAAAAAATGCAAGAGCAGGTTGATGTTGGAACAGTTGATAAAAAAACAATGTATGCAGCAAAGGATGAATCTGGTAAAACGGTATTATATGATCCTGGTCTTCTATCAAAAAAGGTTACTGCAATAACAGGCCAAGAAATTTTTGGCGATGAAAAGCAAGATTCGCAAAAAGATGGAATGGATAAAATAAATGAGTTTATTGGTGATGTAGGTAGTAGTATAAGTTATCCTTTTTTAGGAAGTGGATATTCAGATTATCATAAGGGGGCAGTGGAAGAATTAACTCCTTCTGAATTGAGGGCTGCAACTACAGAAGCGTTAACAACTGCTAAAAAGGGACAATTTGTTACTTTTGACAAGGATACTTTAGAAACAACTTCAATTGGTAGAGGGGATAAAACTTTTGATGGGGATATGTTTACAGGTTTAAAACTTAAACCAACTAGTAGAATTACAACAGAAGAAGGGCAATTTTATATAAAGAATAAACCAGTATATAATGAATTTTTAAATATGAATGAAGCATTGAATAAAGATATAGAAATTTTTACTGATTATTCGCAAAAATTCATTGATGCAAAACCATTGATAAATGTGTACAATACTGGTTTGGAAGAATATACTTTAGCATTAGATGCATATAATACTAGAGAGAAAACAAAGGAAGAATATGATATGTTGATAAATATGGGTATGGAATTAGATAAACAATATGATAAAATTGGATTAACAGAGTATGATTATTTGGAATTAAATAAAAGAGAGAAGGTAATTGATACAAAATCTAAAAATGTTGAAAAGGCATACGATGATTTGTATACAACTGGAGTAATTGTTGAAGGATATTTGCCAGGTGATACTCATGTTGGTTTTACAAAACAAGCTGATATTGATAAGGAAATGATTGGTGCACAAGTTGTTACATTTAGTTTTTGGGACAAAGGGTTGGAACCATATGCTAGTAAAAAAGCAAAAATTACAGCAGATGTATTAACAACTGGTGAATCATTTTTAGTAGGTGGTGTATTAGGCTCACTTGCATCGAAGGCTGGAAAAGCAGGAAATGTTGTTACTAAAATTCTTTCTACAAAACCAGCTAGGTGGGTTAGTACTGGTTGGTCTGGTGAAGGAGTAGATGTTGGACAAGCATATTTTAGACAAAGAGAAGAAATAGGGCTTAATATAAGAAAAGGAGATTATGGTGCTGCTGCTGGAAATCTTGGTTATGGTTATGGACTTGAAAAAGTTGGTGATTATTTAGTCGGCAAAGGATTTGTTTCAGGGTTAAAAACACCTTCAAAAACTTTTGTTCCAGTTAAAGGATCGGGATTGAGTAACAAAGAATTGAAGATAGAAAGTTTTTTGAGGGATAAAGCTGTGGAAGTTCCTCAAGTTGGTAGAATGTTTGAGTTTAGACCAGGTGGGGAAACTCCTGGATTTTTTACAAAAGCTAGTAGAATTACGGGAATTGAGCCTTATAAAGCAGATACTAGGGTGGACGTTAGATTGTATGAAGATTTTTCAGCAGATATGAAGAGTCAAATAGATTTGTCACATTTAAGACCTAGTTGGCAGAAGGGATTAGTAGGTGCTGATAAAATACCAATATTGAAGGGGCAGACACAATATCAGCAAGTTAAAAGTTTAACTCCTGAAATTTATGCAAAGGGTGAATATAAGGGTTTGCCAACGCCTCCTAAGAGTTTTGAAGCAGATATTAAAAATGCAAAGATTGAATTAAAATCTATGAAAGGTGCTAAGGGTGAGTGGAGAAATTTAGGAGAACGTTTTAAACCTGGTGAGAAAGAAAAGTTTGGAGAGAGAGAAAAACCTGGAGAGAAGCAGAAACCTGGTGAGAGGCAGAAACCTGGTGAGAGAGAAAAACCTGGCGAGAGAGAAAAACCTGGTGAGAGAGAAAAACCTGGTGAGAGGCAGAAACCTGGTGAAAGGCAGAAACCTGGTGAGAGGCAGAAACCTGGTGAGAGGCAGAAACCTGGTGAGAGGCAAAAGCCTGGTGAGAGAGAAAAACCTGGCGAGAGAGAAAAACCTGGTGAGAGAGAAAAACCTGGTGAGAGGCAGAAACCTGGTGAAAAGTTTAATTTTGAGTGGTTGCCTCCATATTTTATACCACCACCAATGAACATAGGAAAAGTTCCTGGTGGTAGAAGAAAATATATGGGTGGGAAAGAAATTAACAAATGGGTTGTTGAAAATCCGATGAAGGACCCAACACAAGCATTTTATGAGCCTGGAAAATTGATGGGTTCTGATTACTTAACTGTTAATCAGCCATATGCACATCAAAAAAGTGTTAATACTGATAATAAAATAATGCAGGGATTGGGAAAAGCAATGCCTCAGAATAACAATAATCAGAATTTCATGAAGATGATTCAAAGGCAAAATCAACAGAATTTGCAAGAACCTAACAATCAGAATTTTATGAAGATGATTCAAAAACCAAGACAAAATAATCAAATGATGGAGCAAAGTCCACAAAATAAAATTATGAGTATGCTTGGTGGTGGAAATAATAAGAGGAATATTAAAAATCTCATTTGAGGTGTGATGGAAAATGGTCGATATAGAAAAATATTTTGGAAAAAATACTAAAATGAAGGGAATGGAAGATTACTTTGGCAAGAATACTAAAATGAATGGAATGGAAGATTACTTTGGAAAGAAAGATTTTAAAGGAATTGATAATGTTTTTAAGGATGTAAAGAAAGGATTCAATATGTCCATGAATAGTATTCAAGGCAATGCTTTTAACAAGATGGTAAAGCAACCAGAATTTCTTTCAAGAAAAAGAATAAAACAGCAAGGAATGGTTAATATGTTTGGCGACTTTGATGGGGACAAAGTTCCTAATCTTCTTGATTGTTGGCCAAAGGATGCAAAGAGACAAGGAGCAAGTCACGATGTAAGTGGATTTGTTGAAGAAAAAGATCAAAATGACAAAGAGATAACTATCAAAGAATTGAAGGAAGCACCTTCTATTAAAGAAGTTGATGCTGAATATGATAAATCATATACTCCCGTTGGAAAAGCTTATGGTGGAAATACAGAAGTTACCGTCGGTCCAAAGCAAATATATGAATCAAAGAACAAAGTATCTGATATTAATTATGAATATAATTTCCCTAATACAACTGAAAAAACTTCAGCAGTTGGAAAAATAAGTGAAGTTTTATCAAGTGGGGCAAAAGGTGTTGGCAAGGGATTAGCAGCTGGTGCTAGAGAAGTTTATAAGGCCTCTCCAGCGTATAGTACACCTGAAGAAAAGTCTGCAAAGATGAAACATAAGTTTGATATGGAAAAAATTAGGGAAATGGGAAGAACGGATGCTTTGAAAGAGTCGGAAAAAATGAGGGCAAAGAGTTTGTACATGAAAGAGTTTGCTAAGGGAATGCCTCCTAGATATTGTTATCCTGCTAAGGGAATGCCTCCTAGATATTGTTATCCTGCTGGTAGAATGCCAATTAGGTCACAATTTCAAATGGGAATGTTCCCTGCACAACCAACAGGTATTGATAGAGCTTTATTACCTGCAAGTGAGGCTATTAAATCTTTTTCAATATCAGGACATCCAGGATACATTGGTGCCAGTATGATACAAGGTGGTCCAGTTGATGATTTTGCTGTAAAGGTTGACGATGCAATGGGCAAAGGAACTTTAAGACCACAGTATGAACAACAAAAAATGCAACAGCAACGACAACAGATGCAGATGGCTCTTCAGCAAGTTGGTCAACCACAATTTAATACAGAATCTACAAAGATGAGTCCTTATAGCAAGAGAAAGGTTTCTTACACTAGGGGTCCTTATAAGAAGAGATTATCGCAATAATAATTTGGGGTAAATGAATGAAAAAATTATTTTTATTAACCGTTGTAATGATTTTTCTAATTTCAAATTTCGTATATGCCGATGAAATTAGTAGATATGAATTGAGTTCAGATACTTCTGATGCCACTGAAATTAATAATGCTTATAATTCAGGTGTTTCTTTTGTTAGCAGAACAATTGGTTCGACAACATTAAATGTTGCACATTTTATTAATAGTGAGAATGATCAATTTTATAATACATCGGCCAATTATACTAGTTTTGAGAACGGTGGAGCGTTTTCTGGATGGTTTAATTGGAGTGATACAACAAATCAAAGGCATTTGAGTGGTCCAACAATTTTTGCTAATTGGGCTATTTATAACCGTCCTGATGCTAATATTTATTATAAGTTTGCTGACTTTGAGGGAGGTTCTTCAGTTCAGATAGTTACTCCTGGTGAGATTGAGAAGAATAAGTGGTATTATTTTACTTATGTTATTAAGGACACTGGTGCAAAGGAGCTTTGGATTGATGGTGTGTTAAATGCTACTTCGGCAGCTGGTAGTTTGCCAAGTGCTACTTCTGCTTTGTTTGTTGGTTCTATCGGTGGTGGCAATTTGGGAGAAAGTTTTGATGGTGACGCTTATTGTGTAAGATTTTTTAACAGTAGTATAAGGGAAGATAGTATTGGTTTGATGTATAATAGTCATGAACCTTTTTGTATTTCTTTGAATGAGTCTGAAAAGAATAATAGACCAGAATTATATAATATAACGTTAATCAATAACACATTAGCAACAGGTGTTAATCAGACTTGTGATTCTTATCCTTGTACAACCAGTGATAAATCTCCAACTTTTTTTGGAAATTCCAGTTTGAATTCTTTTTATAGAATTTCTACACGTGGTAATTTAAATTGGACTAATATGAATTCTACAAATAATTGTTTATCTGGAAATAGCACGAAGGGGTTTACTTGCACAGTTTCAGAAGGTGATAAGTTAGCAATTGGAGACAGCCAATGTGTTTATATTTCGGCTGTTAATGTTTTGGATGAAGGCAATCAAACCCTTGTATCGACAAGTGGGTGCTTGGAACTTAATATTGTTGCTGATACACTTGTTCCATCAATTACTTTAGAAACTGGTAATTCTTTTTCTGCAAATAATGATTCTGTAATTAGTGGAAAGTTTTATAACGTTAGTTTAAAAGCCAATTATGTGGATTTAAATTTATTCCAGGTGAGTGCTAATGTTACTTGTGATACTTCTGGTTTGATTTATTATAAAGAAGAACTTGATATGAATATCACATCTTATACTTTGAATGATACTATTAACATTTCTGAGATTGCAATGCAGAGATGTTTGGTAACTTTGGCTGCTTCTGATGATCATACCGATCAAATTATAGGCAGTTATGAACAAAATGAATTGTTTAATGGTATAGAGTTTGAAACTTTGGAAAAAAACAATATTAAAATAACAACCGATGGTACTTTTGATGGAATAAATACGAAAAAATCTTTTGATAGATACAGTTTTGATTTCAGTTATAAGGATAATTTATTGGAAAGAACTTTTTATATAGAGGTTGATAGTAAATTATATTATAGAGAAAATAGCAAGTATAAAGGGCATTTTGTTGTCTGGAACGAAGAAGAACATATAGGAAACTGGATTGATTTTGAGATAAATGATAATCCTTTTGTAAAATATACTGTGAAAAAGATTAATGATAACAAATATATGATAACAATAGTTTCAGAAGTTTCAAAAGATGTTTATCTTGAACCAAAAAAAGATGGTTTTTGGGGATTATTTGGTAATTATATGGATAGAGAGGAGTTGGAAAAGTATTATTACGGATTAGATGAAGTAAAATTTAATTCTTTGGGAGGAACTAATGTTTATGAAGAGGTTTATGAGTTTTATACTGGAGCCTCTGTAAATGTTTCTACTTATAATGTGTATGACAATGGTTCTTTTGAGAATTTTGATGTAGTATATACTTTTATTAATGGAACTTTTCCAAACAATGGCACTCAGTCAATTAGTGGAAATACAGGGTTGTTGGTAAATGTTAGTGTTGGAAATTATACTTTTGATTTTTCCTCAACCGATTTTTATTCACAAAGTTATCCCGTAGAAATTAATACCATACAAGTTGCTCAAAATTATACAACTTATGGAGCAATTTTGAATGTGTATGGGTTGAATATTAAGACTTCAGAAATTTTACAAGATTTAAATATTACTCTTTATAATAATCAATCAACTTTTTCTAATTTAAAAAATGACACCACTACTGATATTACAACATTTTATATTAATGCAAGTGATTATACTATTAATGTAACAAAGGATAGTTATGAATCTGCCAATGAAACATTTGTACTTGCGCCTAAAACCAATACTACTTTGGAGATTCCTATGGGATTTTTAGCATCTTTCTTTTTGTACGATGAAAGAACTCTTAAAGGATTCAATACAACAAGTGCAGACACTATAACATTCTTTTTGTTTTGCCCTGATGAAACAATAACTACAGATATTATTAGCAATCAAACCACAATACCAATTAGTTGCAACTATGATAAGTTTAAGTTTGTTTTGGACTATGAAACAACTGGATATAGTAGAACTTTAATTTTACAACCTGATGAATTGGGGACAGTCAATGTTTATTTGATAAATCTTGATACAACTGATGCAATTGCAACTACTTTTATAATTGATGATTTGTTGCAACAGTATGAGGATGTTTCTATTTATGTTAATAAAGTCATTGAGAATAATACGGTGCAAATAACTGCTGATTTTATTGATATAGAATCTAAAATGGTAGCTTATTTGATTGAAAACCATGAGTATATTATAGAAGTTCACAGCAGTAATCAACCGACTTTTATATTAGGTGACTATTCGGCTGCTGAAGCTGGACAAAAGGTTATTAGACTTTATGATTCAAAACTTGGTCCTGACCCAGGAGGATTTGGAAACGAAGTAACCTTTAATACTTGGAGTGATAATTCAACTGGTGATTTGTTAGCTTATGCTAGGTATAATGATTCTTTAAATTCGACAATAAAAGTTACTTGGACGTTGTTTGAGGACAATTATGATGGTGCAGTTATTTATAATTTTACAACAACTGATCCAAATTTTTTGGCATCGGTTAATTTAACTCCTTTCAAAGAAAAAAATGTTGCTTCATTAATGAATATTGAACACGAGTCTATACCTACACCATATAAGTTAGGTAAGGTAATAAATATTTGGGAAAAAGTAACTTTGGGAATAATGGAATATATTTCTCAAGCTTCTTTAAATTGGGCAATTTTGATAATTATGTCCGTTATTGCAGTAACATCTAATATAAAATCAGCTAATATTACAAGTCTTTTGATTGTTGGATTAGCCGCTCTTTTGTCAATTTTTGGTTGGATTACAATAGGAGCAGCAATTATGGCTTTTGGTGCTTTGGTTGCTATCATTTCAATTTTTAGAGAACCAAAAACGAGTGGTGGTTACTAATGAAGGAAGTAGTATTTATAATATTATTTTTTAGCATAATGCTTAATTTTGCAGTTGGAACACTTGGTGAAATATTTCCTCAGTTTGATGCAACTCAAAAAGGGGGAATGAGTTATGATCCTGGTTTCCAAACAGAATTTGATGACACTTTTAATCAATCGATTAACCCAGCTGGACAAGTTCAGAAAACGGATAGTTTTTTGAATTCATTATTTGATATATTGGGGCTTGGATTTATTACGCAAATTTTTGATGTGGTGAATCAGTATGCTTTTGGTTTTGTTAATTTGTTACAAAACATTTTTGGAACATATTTAGGTGACAATTTAAGTACATTTTTGTTCGGTGGGATAAAGGCAATACTTTCAATGGCTTATGCAATTGCAGCATTTTATATATTTACAGGAAGAGTCCTTGTGGAGGGCGAATAGATGGCAGACGTTAAAGGATGGTCATTATTACTCGAAGGAAAATTGCCACATGCTGCTTTTGAGATGTATAATTTTGTATTGAATGGTTGGGTTTTGGCGATTTTGTTTTTTGCCTTTCAAGCAATAATTATTATAAAGACTAGAAATGTAACTTTGGCATTTGTAACAGCTATAATTTTTACTACAGTATATGGGTTTTCCTCGTATATGAAACCAATAGTTTTATACATATTATTTGTGTTGATGGCTTTTGAGCTTGGAATAATTTTTTATAAGTGGGTGAGTAAAAAATGAGAAGTATTGTAAGGACTAAGAATAAGGAAATATATGAGAAGTTTTCAATGCTTCCTTTTACGAGGGAGATTGAGTTAATTACTCCTAGAAGGAATGAAATTACTAAAATTATTAATAATGTTAATAGGAAGGAGAAAATTTTGGAAATGATGGATTTGGGGGATAGTTTTTTAATAAAGAAAATAAATACTTCAGATATAGGGGTGTATTTTACCAGATGATGAATATGGAAAAAAGAGGACAGGCAACTATTGGACAGGCAGTAGTTTATGCATTAATAACTTTTTTTGCTCTTGGAATACTTCATTTTTTCATGATAGAAGTTGCAACAATTTCTAATTTGGAACCTATTTTGAGGAGTGCAATAATAAATAGTCCGATACAAATAGATGCAGTTACACAACAAGAAATTTTTAACAATTATGATATAATTATTGGATATTTAAGATTAATGCCTTACATACTTTATATTATGATTGTAGCGTTTTTGTTCGTTAGAATTTATAAAAGGGAGACGGTGGAAGAATATGGATAAAAAAGGACAAACTTCACCAGGTTTTGCTTGGATTCTTCTGTTGGTACTTCTTTTTGGAACAGGATTAATTTTTATAATTTTTAATCAGGTAATGACTAATGAATTGTATCCAGTAGCTGTTGATTTTATTAATTCAAGTGAACATACAAATCAAACACAGAAAGATGAGGGTATAATCTCGGTAAGTCAATATATGACATTTTTTGGCGATGTTCCAATAATAATATTTTTTATTTTAATATTTTTTGCAATAGCGACCAGTATCAGAAAAGAGCCTGGTGGCGGTGGTTACTAAAAATGTTTGATCCTTCAACTTTTAAATTTAAAAAAGTTCCAAAGGAAATTTGGGATAGTTCGGAAGATAATGTTAAATGCAATGATCCAATGGCATCTAATAAGATTGTAATGGATAAAAATTGTATAATGAATTCTAAAAGTGAGTGCAATAGATTGTTCAATACTAAAAATATGGATGGTAAAATCAACTTGCATAAGAATTTACCACTTTTTGGTGATAGGGATAAAGACAATGTTTTGAATATATTTGATAGCAATCCTAGGAAAAAAGAAGAAGTGGATAGAATCAAGCGAATTCTCGGCTGAAAACAAATATATATAAAAAGGAGTAATGTTTTAAGTATAGCATAAGTTTGTAATCAGGCTTATAATAAAGATAAAATAAAAAATTGGAGGTGCATAACATGTTTATGCAGATAGCTATTGGAGCAATAGGAATTGGTATAGTTTTGATGGTGGGTTACCTGGTAATTGCACAGGTTAGAGCAGCTCTTCCAACAGATGATCTTGAAGATACTGTTGCTGGAAATGTTACCGCTGGTCTGAACAGCACACAGGCAACTGTGTTTGCAGGATTCGGACTAATTGCTGTGGGTATAATTGTACTTGCTGCATTCGGTCTAATAAATATCTTCAAGTAAGATATTTGTTAATTCCAAAACGTGTACCGATTGGTGCACGTATTTTTTTATTTTAATTACATTATAGATATAATCACGTTTACGATATTTTAAAGCTTGGAGGAATGATAATAAATGTTTATGCAAATAGCAATAGGTGCCCTTGGTATTGGTGTAGTGCTAATGGTTGGTTTTATAATTATTGCACAAGTAAGAGTGGTTTTACCAACACCACAGACATCTTATAACAACAGTTGTTTTGGTTCGCTTAACAGCACACTTGGAATAGGAACAAATAGCACTTATTGTGGTTCAGCTGCTTCACATTGTACTTCAGCAGACAATGCCTCAACAACAATAACTTGTGATAGCGAAGCATTCCTTTCTGGAATTGGAACTACACAGGCAACTGTGTTCGCAGGATTTGGTTTGGTTGCAGTTAGCATTATTGTATTGGCAGCTTTTGGTTTGGTTAACGTCTTCAAGTAAAATTGGAGATGCCATTTCCATTTATCCAATGTTGTAGAAACATTTATATACTAGTAGTATCAATAAAAAAAGGTGATATATAAATGTTGATCGAAATTTACATATTTTTCCAAGTTGTTGTAATCGGTCTTTTCTTAGTCGGCTTTTGGACCAAACAGGAAATTATTTGGGCAATGACTGCTGTTTTTTCTGGAATAATGATGGCTACTTCTTTTACAGTTGAAAAGTATGTATATACTTATAATTCATCATTGATGATTTATGAACCAGTTTCTGTGAGCAATAGTTACCCATATTTGATGGGAATCAATATGCTATTTTTTGGACTTGCAGTTCTTTTAGGAATGTTTGATTTATGGGATAAATACGGTGGAAAATTTGCCAAGGATAACAAGAATGCTGAATCTAATAAAAAAGAAAGGTTTTAAATGGTTTCTGCCAATTTTTTTATTGGTAGTTTTAAGTACGTCAGTCTCTGCATTTTGGTTTGAACCAGAGACACCCCCTGGACTAACTGCTCCTTTTATGGACAGTAGATATTGCCTTGCTAATGGAACGCCATGTGTTAATTATACTTTAATTGCAAATATTACAAACGGTACAATGAATACTTACAATAATATTTCTACGCATAATCTTAGTGCAGGTGGTTCACCTGGGGATGAGATAGTTATTAATGATGGTTTCGGTAATTTTGTTAAGATGAATTTTAAAAATTTTGCAGGGAATTTTAATGTTGCAATGATTGAAGGATTTTCTCTCAACGGATTGCTTAATGCTCCTTTGTTAGCTATTGCCAATAGTCTTTACATTGTTGATAATGGTTACGGGGATATTACTCTCACTTTTTACAATTCGGCTTTTAGTGATTTTGGCACTATGAGATGGGATGAAGTGACTGATTCTTTTTTCTTTGAGGATATCAAGCACACAACTATTGATTCTCCTGTAACTATTAAGGGAGGTTTGGGTATGGATGATAATGATATTATGAATGTTACTAATATAAATGTTAGTGGTAGTGTTAATGCTTCTGAGATAAATGCAGAAGAAATATATGTCGGTACAGGTTTAGATTTTTTACATTTTTATGATGATACTATTAATTCAAGTACTGGTATAATAGAATTTGAAAGAGATGTTATTCAACTCTTTGCCCCAACTGTACAGGGATATTTTGAAGAGTTGATAACAAGGGGTGGTTCAGTTGAAGCACAAACAGATAAGGGGCATTATTACTTATCTACATCTGATGGTTTTGATATTGCTATGATAAATGCAAGTCGTACCACTTTGTTTGATTCTATACTTAACTTTTTCTTATTAGATGATGATGGAAGTGGATGGGTGAATCCTTTAAGATTATTTTCTAATGGTAATATAAATATGACCGATGGTGGAGATTTTAGTACAGATGGTAATATATATGGGAATTGTTTTCAGGCAGGTGGAGATTCTAGCCTTGTATGCAATTTGAGTGCTTTGAATCAGTCAGGTGATTTAGATAATTATTGGAAAGCAAATGATGATACTGAAACTAGGGATTTTATAACAACAGGTAATGTAACAGCTAGTAATCTCAGCGTTGGTCAGTTTAACGCAGACAATGGTATAGTTGTTAATAACTTGAGTGTTGGCGGTTACTATTCAGGACAGCCAATTGATGGTGGTATTGGTGGGGGGCTTATTTGGGCTGATGAGATTACTGAAGCTGGACTTTTGAATGTTACACTTTCTAAGTGTTTTGGTGCTGTGCGTAATTGTTCTTATCCTTCTCATCTCATTAGAGTTCACTTGCAGAATAACACGATTATTTATTGCAATATGAGCAGGAGTGATTTTACTGTTCCTGACAATCAGGATAGCACTATGCTTGTTGGGAAGGAATGCTCTCTTTCTTTTGTTGATGTGAATCTTGTTATTGGTGGGACTCAAACTGGTGAAAGAACTGTTATTGGAAGGGCTATGGCTCATGGTGGAGAGATTGAAATTATTTCGGGAGCTGAGATGATGCCTACTGAAATTCCTGCTTTGAGGTTTGAAACTTTCCTCGTTGATAATTTGAAAATAATTAATGGTGGTTTGATTGATGATACTCTTGATGACTTTCCTAATTATACTATGAGTGCTGGAAGGTACATTTTTGCTAACACTCCCGTTTTTTTCAGTAAGCAAAATACTACTGATGATGAGGTTGAGCTTGTTTATCATACTGCTGGAACTTGGGCGACAACGGAACTTTATATGGGTATGAATTTGACTCACTGTGATGATGGTACTGACCTTATTGATTGTTCTGATAATAAGATTAGACCTCGTCTCGTTTTCTTTACTGGACATATTCAGAATGGCGATGATACGACTGAGTTTCATCAACTTGCTCCTCTTGATTCCCTTTCATATTCTACTGTTGCGGCTTGTGAAGAAGCTGTAATTGCAGGTGAAGTTAGTTTTACTCTGCCTGACTTTTATAATTACAATGCTGTTAAGATTTACGTTTATTGTGCAAGAACTGCTGATACTTCTTGGGCTGGTGCTTGGATTGACCTTAGAAGAGGTGGAACTATTACTGGTGGTGGAAGTCCTGATTTGAGTCCTTATCTTACTCGTGATGGGCAAAGAACTCTTACTGGCGATTGGAATACTGGTGGATATGGTATTAGAACTGGTGGCAATTTAAGTTCTGTAGGAAATTTAGGAACTGATTCAAATCTTACAGTTGGTCAAGATGCAAAAATTGAAGGTAATGTTACAATCGGTTCAGAAAATGATGGTCAGTATGGTTTACACTTTGATAAATTTAATATAACACATTGGAGAATTTGGGGAAACTCCCCTCCATAAAAATGAAAAATGAACAAACTTATAATATTAACATTAGTGGTTTTACTCTTTCTAATTAGTGAAGTGAATGCTGATACTGGGATTAGTAGTTGCCAAACGCTTTCGACTGAGGGTGAGAGGTATTATTTGACTGCTAATACGCTTATTCCTTATAGTAATACTTGGGTGAATAACACTTTTAATTACTCAGGCTTTTTTTATTATAAGCCTGACGTTCTCATTGATGTCACTCCTAATTTTATGAACTTTTCGGGTTATGGCAATGAGTATTACAAAGACGACGGAAGCGGGTATTCTGAAACTTGTGATGATTTTAATTATGATGGCTTTTGTGATTATCCTTTCAACACTACAACGGAAACAATTTGTTCTGGAACTCAGGAACAGGCAGTTGGAATTGATAGCACTTGTGGAAACCTTACTGATTACTTTCCTATTTCTGATGAGTTTGATTGGTTTAAAATAGAGCTTTATCTTCCTGAGCAGGGAAGGATTACTCACGATAATGAAACTTTTAATTTTACTTTAGATAACACTGGGGAGAATCATCCTTTAGGATTCAACTGTTCTCTTTACATTAACGGTGCTTATGTTAATAGTAGTATTATTCAACCTGATGATGGTGAAGCTAATTTTAATTGTGGAGAAACTGAAGGTGATTTAACTTGTTCTATAATTGCTCCAGACCTTGCAGATGGAAGATACGATTGGAATGTTAGTTGTGGAACAAATATGACTCTATCTCGAGATGTTCGCATAGATGCTATTGCTCCTTTCTTTATAGACCAGTGTAATGATTCTGTTGATTTGGAGAATGAGACTTTTTATCTTGCTAATAACATTTTTGAGAGTATGCCTTATGGGGTGGAAGCCGCTATTTGGAATCATACCAAGGTAATGTGTAATACTAATATTTATGATGTTTGTATTCCTATTACTGCTTTTAATGCAACTTTTGATGGTAATGGTTTTAATATTACTGGTCACGCTTTGGGAACAGTTGGTTCAGATGGTTATCCTGTTGCTGTCGGGATTATGCCTTTTGTAAATAATGTTACTGTTCAGAATCTTAATACTTCAAATTTTAGTATTGGGATTTTATCGTGTGATAATAACTGGACTACTATTATGCATAATGATGTGAGTAGGAGTGGTCCTGTTGATGATGGTGTTATTGATAGTGAAGGTATAGGTGTTTTCGCTATTTATAACAATTTCTTGCAAGTGTTGAATAATACTGCCAATGAAATTCAGCAATCAGGAAACCAATTTGTTTATTATTCAAGCTGTCCTTTTATTTACATTTGGAATGGGACTGATTGGATATTACAAAATGAGGATTTGAGTCCATACCATGCTTATTGGAATGAAGGTGATTACTCTGCTCGACTCCCTGATTTGGTAGCTATTGGTGGAATATTAAAACTTATGATTGTTGAAAACTTAAATGAGATTACTTACTTTGATAGTATTGCACTAACAAAAGTTACACATAATGTAGGTACAGAAGTTTATAAGGATACAAACGGTAATACCTACAGTGTTAATAATTTGAAAAAACCCATCAAATGTGTTGATTCAAACACTGATTGCCTTAAAGTAATTAGCGAAGAGGATGGAATATTTTGGAATTGGCAATATGATGGAGATGTTAAGAAAGCTGATTTTGTTATGGAGGCAGTTTTAACTTTTGAAAAAGAAGGAAACTATGCTAAGTTGTTATGGAGTCCTAAACTTAATGCCGATCCTCTTGATCCATTGTATGTTGATTTATTGGATCTTATAGGAACTGCCAACTATGATATTTTTGAGAAGAAGACTTTAGACGATGAACAATGGGAAGGTCATAAAGATGCCATTAATACGCTTTATCTTTGGAATGGTAAAGATTGGGAATTGTTGCACATTGGAATAGAGAGTATGAGTGTTAATCACGCTGGAAAATGGATTGTGCCAGTTGACCTTTCTGGAATAAAAGGTGATACTTTTAGGATAAAAATTGTTACCTTTCCAATGGCAGGTGGTCCTGATTTTGTATGGGCTGACTTTTCTGGAAATGATGTTATTTCTGAAAAAGTTGTTTTCCCAAACGATGTATCTTGCAATAACATTGATGGGAGCAATTTGTTTGAAGAAGATAATCAATATGTTGTTATGAATAAGGGTGATAAGTGCGAAGTTATATTTGAAGAATCTAAAGTTATCATTGGAAAAATTGGGGAAGTTTCAAAAAATGAAGTAACTTATTTTACTAAATCTAATGGTTATTACGTGCCTGATTTTACAAAGGATATAAGACCCAACAAAAAGAATATTATTACCAAGTTTATTCTTGAAACAACTTTTAATACTTTTTGGACACACCCCGATTTAAGAAGTGTTGGCAACTTTTTCCCAGAAAAATATATGAGTCATTTAACAACTAATGTTCAGAAACATCCTATAGTTCCACTTTTGGAAATAGAGGATAAACCTTATCACACTGCCGTTGGGTATTATATTGCTGGTCAAAGTTTGGATAGTAACCTTGTTGCAAATAATACTTGTTATTCTGATAGGATTGCTGGGATGGAAACTTGTGTTCAAACGGGATTAACTTCTAATCTGACAGTGCAGAATAACTGGGCGAAGAATATGAGGACTTGCTTTCCTCTTGTTTACAGTGATGAGAATAAAGTTATTGATAATACTTGCTTGAATTTTAACGCTTCTTGTGTTTGGAGTTATAGTAGTTGTCTTAATGAGATTGCTAATAATACTTGTGTTAATGGAACAAGTCCTGTTGGTTGTGGTTTTAATTCTAACACTCTTCAGTTTTTAGGTAATGCTTGTTTTATGGTCACTGCAACTGTGGGTGATGCTAAGTTTAACACTTTTTATAACAACTTTTGCAATGTTTCTAAGTTTGCATGTGTTGTTTCTATCGACCCTTCTTATGTTGTTGCTCCTAATTACTGGAATAACAGCAATGTATTGGAGGAAAATATTATTGGAAGGGCAAGAACTGGAGGAAACTTTATAACAAATCCAGACGGTGATTATTATTCAGACGATTGTTTGAATAGAGACGGTGATGAGTTTTGTGATATACCTTTTGATGTTGAGAATGATGCAGAAGGTTGTACTAGTCAAAATTGTGATTACTGGCCATTAGCTGTTAATAATAGTTGTGACTATTGGCCGACGAGCAAGGCAGACGTTGATTGTGAGGATGAATGTAACTTTCACGATAGACATATTCATGGCAATTTAAACATTAATGGGGACACTGGGGATTTTACGTTTGGAAGAAATTTGTCCATTTATGGAAATATTACTGGGGAAAATACTTGTGATGTTATCATGCACAGTGCTTCAGACTTTTATGTTATCCCTCAGTAAATAGTTTGCGATACATTTATATATTAGTAGTGTCTTAAAACTTTTAAAGGTGGTAGTCTTTGAATAATCAAGAAATGGAACAAGCTAGACAACAGCTTGATGCATCTCAACAACAAAATATTCCAGCGGACGCAAATCCGTTTGCAAATTATGGTAATGTAGCATTGCCTGATACACCTATTTCTTTCGGTAATGGCATGGCAGAATCATTGCTTAACGACAATGAGGTTCCTGAAGATATTAGGAAAGCGAATTGGCATGTATTCCATAAGGATAATGTTTTGACATTTCTCGACATCGATAGAAAAGCTATAAAGATGTTAAATTTTGATATTATGAAAATTGATCAACTTAATTGCACCCCTTATTATGAGTATGATTTTGAATTAGAATTTGAAATGGACAAATTGCGTAATATTTATGACACAAAACTTGATAGGTCTTTGGGAACAAAAGAACAAGGTCTTAAGAATGAGAGGACAGTTTTGCAATCACAATTTTCTGAGAATAGGCATATTTCTCAAATAGGTGACAATAGTATGATCAAAGAAGGATTTTTTAAAAGGTTACTTGGGAGGAGAGGCTAAATGGTTAATATTTTGGTAAATATATACTTTTGGATCGGAATGAGTTTTTTGTTCCTATTACTTTTTGCATTACTATTTATTTTTTTGATAATACTTGCAAAGAAGACTCACGCAATTGTTGAGTTAAAAGCTTGGATGAAGGGCATACCTATTTGTCAGTTTTATAGCGACAATCGTTATTGTGATTGGATTCCAATAAAACCAGATGCTGGAATTATTCAACACCAAGATTATGGTTCATTTCTAATTAACGAGAAGGCCACTTATATTGATAAGAGGACAAAGAATGTTTTCATACCATTTGATTCATCATTTGCTGCTAGTATCAATGTTCGTGCTGCAAAATTGGCTGATGATTTAAGATTTGTTTTTAAGGACGAAGAAAAGTTTAAACGATTACGTAATGCAATTAGTACAAATCAAATAGAGGATTCAGAAACAATTGATGTTTTGAGAACCAGTGTTAATTTTGGTGCGATGAAGACTATGATGAATGCAATGATTCCTCATAATATAAATGCAAAGATTGAGAAAACAATTTCAGCGAGGTTAAAGAATGTTAGAAGCTTTAATGTTTGGACTCCAATTACTGTATTTTTGGCAATGTTTGGAGCAATCATTTTAGGGATTTTCATTATAAAAATGTAATATGGGAAACCCTGGATTACCTGCTGCGAATTATAAGTTCAATACTATGCAGGAGATTAAGTCTCATTCGAGTGTTTTGTTCAATGAGAGGATGGCAATTCTTTTTTATTTGCTAGACATGAAATCAATTGGACTCAACACAGATTATGATCTTCAGCAGATGCTTGAAGTTAGAGCAATTCTTAAACAGATTTATAAGAATATGAGGACGTTGATTAGAAACAATCCTACAATGAGGGCCACTCTTAATTTGGAAACAAAGGATAATGGAATTTATGTAACCGATGTTGCAATTGGAGTAATTGATAGAATGGTTGAGTATAGTCAAGCAAATGGATTTACAGAAAGGAATCTTTTTATAATAGTTGGAGAGTTGAATAATTTTGAGGTAATGATTAAGGATGTTCTTCAATACTATAATTATTTCATTAGACCAGACTTTAAGCAGAAACCAGATATTGAGATTGCTACAGAGGGTTATAAGGAGTTGTCTGACAAATCAACAATTGAACAACTGAAAGGAATAGTTGGCAAGAAGCATAGGATTGATTTTGACAACTTGGGCAGTTCAAGGATTGAGTTGAATCCAGAGATAGAATTCGATAAAGTAGTTGATGGAGAGATTGGGGAAGATGAGGATGAAACCGATTTTGCATTGAGTAAAGCAAAGGATGAGGAAGAAGATGATGAAATCACATCTAACTGATGTAGCCTTTTTTGAGAAGCATATGATCGATAAGGGTAAATTAGCCCTTAGCAGCATTTATATTTATACAAAGTCTGTTGAGAGGTTTTTAGCAACGGATCCCAACCTTGAAGAGTTGAATGATTACAACAATTTTCTCATAGAATTGTCATGGAAGAAGAGGTGTTCTCATTATTATTCTGCAATAAAGGCATTTATTGAGTTCAAGATAACAGATGCTAATCTTAGAAATAGATTGATAGATGGATTGATTAAACCGAAGGAGTGGAAATCACCGCTTAGGAAGAGGCAATATTTGGAAGAGGAGAAGATAATTGAGGTTGTTAATAATCTTAGCACACAAAAACATCGGACAATTGCTTTGATTCAGACAATCACTGGAGTTCGTTCAGGTGATGTATTTAGGTTAAAGTATGGAGATATCATACCTGAAGAATACGAGAATAAGCCTGTTTTAAGGCTTAATGTTGTTGGCAAAGGGCAGAAGCTCAATGTAGTTTATATTCATGACATAGTGGCTCAGGGGCTTATTATGGAGTATGTAACAAACAATATGGGAGTCAATGATTATTATTTTCTTAATTTGGGCAATTTGAAGGGTAGGGAGGGCCAAGCAGACAATGAATTCAAGCTCACCAATATGAACTATTTGTGGTATTGGACTGATTTAAAACAGGCATTGCAAACAGCCAATATCGACAAAACACAGTTTGCCACACATGACTTCAGAAGGAGTTTTTCAAGAAGAGCATGGACTCAAAGCAAGGACATATATAGGCTTCAAAGTTTACTTGGACATCGGGATCCAAAGACAACGCTTAAGTATTTGGAGCAAAGTGGCTTGAAGAATATTGATTTCCACAGGGAAATGCAAACATAACTTCTTCAAAACAAATATATATAAAAAGGAGTAAATATAAGACTTCTTGATAACAATGGAATTTATGCTATTTTGTAAGGGTAATCCTGAAATGAAGATAACTGCATTTGATGAGGATTCTGCCTGGAATAAGGTAAAAAGTATGGGAATACGTAATAGAGGAAAATCTTTTGAGTTGATGGAGATATAATGTTGAACAATCAAGTTTAATAGGTGAAAAAATGGCTAAGAGAAAAGAAAAAACTTATCAAAACCAATTAATGGATCAAGCAAAAGGTCATGTACGTCTTGGAGTTGTTACTGGAATTGGAGCATATGGTTTTTCAAGAGTTGGTGGAGCACATCCAGAAACACAACCAGTAGCAAGAGCTGTTGTTGGTGGTTTGCAATTGACAAATGTTGGAAAGTTTGCAGAGACAGGATTGGTTATAGCTGGTGCTAATAAGAAAAAGGGAAAAACTGGCGATAAGTATCTTGATAGAATGATTTAGGAGGAGATTACTATGGATGATAATATAGTAGAAAAGACAACTGCCCACACTTTACATGCAAAGAAATACGCAAAGGATGGAAAAGATATTGTTGGTAATATCTTGTATATGAAAAATGGTAGATAGCGAGAGTATAGTGCAAAAAATAATCGGAGTGCCAAAGGAACGTAATAATAAAACGTTAACTAAAAAGATGTATTCCGATGATGACTATCACAATGAATGTGACGATGAAAAAGATTAGGGGGAAATAAAAATGGAAGATGAATTAGCAGTTGAAAAGAACATAAAAAAAGAAGCAGACGAGAATAAAAATCTTGCACAACGAATTATAAAAAACGAATTGTGAAAATATTTTATAAATTAAATGGAAACACCAATGAAAATTGGAGGATATAGTTATTATTCTTCAAAGAAGGATGCAGAAACAACTGTAAAATCTTCCGATGATGTAGTTGCTCATGAGGGTGGACTAGGATGGTATGTTCATTCGAGGAAAGAGTATACTAATAGTCCGAGAAAAAAGCTTTTTGGATTTTAAAATTTGAATTCAAATTTAAAAAAAATGAATAAAAAATGAGACTTAACTAATGAAAGGAAAAGGATTTAGTATAACTTTGTCTCAATGCAAGACAAATATTTCCGAGAACGAAAGTGAGATTAAAGCTTTTCTGAACAAAATTGTAGAAATAATTAATATGAAGAAGCTTGGAGAGGTTATAATCAACAAAGGAAGTGAGGGTTTGCCAGGCTTAAGTGCAATTCAGATGATAGAAACAAGCCATATTGCATTGCATACGTTCAGCAACAACAATAGCTATATGTTTAGTATTGAAAGCTGTAAGAATTTTGATGATAATAAGTTAATGATTTTTTTACTCGATTTCTTCAAACCAAAGGATTATTCTGATGTTGCTTATGGGATTGATTTGCCAAAAGATGTAGAAAAGTGAGAGTTGTCCTACAGTATAGATAACTATTTAAATAAGCGGTTAATTAGTTTGCCCATGATTGCGAGAGTTAACATTGGTGGTCATATTAAGAAGCGTCCAATTTGTGAGCTTTGTGGGGAGGTAATTCTTAATAGAAGGTTGCATTCTAAGTACCATAGGGACTGTCATGATAAATTCAGACAACTTAGAGCATTAATGAAGACTAAAGAAAAAGATCCCAAACCTTGGCATAAGGTTTGGTTTGTTAATCAATTGAACAACTTAAAGAAAAAAATGGTTGTTGCCCATTCTATACAGTTTTAGTATATATCTCTTCCCATTCCTATCAAACCAAAAGCAGATAATACAATTATTCCGACTGCAATAATTCCAAATCCTGCAAAAACTGTACTACCAGTTGTTACATCTAATCCTGTTATAATATTTGCTGCAACCGTTGGTGCCAAATCTTCTATTGAAAGAGCTTCTCTAACTTGAGACAACACTAAATAACCAACCTTCGTTAACGAATTGTTTTATAGACTCTTTGAGCTTATCATCTGGTTCTTTTCCACTAGTTTCTTCAATTTGTGAAACAACTTCGGTAAACCTGGTATTATCTTCTTCAGAATTAGACTTTGTTTGACTTGGTGTATGATTTTTAGGAACGTTGTTAAACCTTTCTTTCTTTTGTTCAAGAAATTTTCTTTCCTGATCTTCACGCTTTTTCTTAAGTTTCTCAGCATATTTTTTATTATCTATCATATATACAACCACCTTTTTGATATTATATTTAATCAATGCTTTTCAGAATTAAACGTTGTTAAACTTGGTGTGTATATTAAATTAAAAAAATAAAAAAATTATTTCTTTTCCACCTTTTTCTTCTGTTTATTCGGTGTCTCTGCATCCTTCTGTGGTTTCTCCTTCCAGTAACGCTGATAAGCAAACCAATTCAAGACATAGAATAGGACTATTGCCGATAAAACTCCAATTCCAAGAGTTATTCTCCTTGCTCCTATTTCGTCATAAATTGTGTAACCTATTGCAGTTGCTACTGCTCCTACAAATATACTAATTGTTTTTGCAAGAACAAAATTTGATAGATTCCACTTTCCCTTCCTAGTTATTAAATACAGTACAAATTCTGTAATTACTAAGAACATTACACCAAATAATATATATTCTATCATTCTTTTTTCCCTCCCTCTTTATACTCACTATTGTTCTTTTTGTTTAGCTTTTTTCAATCAATTTGTGGTTCTGTCGTCTGCACTGAATATTGTGGTTGTTCTGTATATTCCACCACACAATTTGTCATCCATAAAAATCCTTCACAAATTATCTTTGTGGTATATGCTATATTGTCTTTTACACAAACTTTTTCCCCATCATAAACAATTGATGTATCCCTGCAATCAATGGTGCTTTTTACATCGGTTTTTTCTTTGTCCAGCATTACCATATCGGTTACTATTAAACCAAATAAAGCAATTGATACTATGGTAATTGCCAATACCCATCTATTATTATGAAATGCATTACTTTTTTCTGCCATCTTTTTTCGTTCCTCTATTAGTTTTTAGACTGTATTCAGTAATCAATACAACTTTTTGCCCCTGCAATTTTTCTATGGCCCTTGCTATTCCTAAAAATATTTTGTGATATTGTTTTTTATGAGGTTCCAATATTGCATCAAATTTATTATTTTCATGTCTGCTATAAAATGTTATTTTTCCTATTTGTTCGTGTTTTTTAGTATTATATATATAACCATAATCGTCACGATAATAGTCTTTTAATTGTTTTGATTTAAATAACATATCTAAAAAATCTGAATTGTTCCTCATTATTTTTACCATTTTGTTATACCTCGTTTTTAGTTTTTAATTTTTGGAAGGGGGCAAAAAAAGAACGTGAAATGCAAAATTGGAGGTCTTGCTATTGGTTCTTTTGCCCCTATTCCAAAATTATAATACTGTCTCTTCAGACAATTCAGGTTCTTCCTGAGAGTCTTCTTCTACATTTTTGCCAAGCATCTTATCGATACCTCTTGACACCATATCCTGATCTATGCTGTTTTCAGCAATTACTTGTTCAAATTCCATTTTAGTTACCTCGCTTCTTTTTTAGTATATTACTCTAACAATTGCAATTGTTGCAATGGCCAGAACAAAAAGTATGAACATTCCTTGTGCAAAATCAACTATTTCATTAAGCATGTTGAACCTCAAGGAGTATTATTTCCTCCTCTTTTACATCCAATTCACAGTCATTTAATAGGTAATAGTTGTTTAATTCTATAATAGGCAGATTCCTTGCACTCTTAATTATCTTAAAAGTAGCCTCTTCCCAAACGTTGTTTTCTTTGTTAAACATTTTTTCACTCTCGAACTAAACAATTTCTCTCAATTGTTGATTTTAATGGGATAACTAATATTTAAATGTTTGTTTTTTGACGGTATTTTCACATGGTGCCTAACTTTTTTAAGCTGCACCACTCTCTTGACAAGTATCTATTATCTCACCTGGAGTCATTTTTCTCATCTTCTTCCAATCCTTACGATCAACTTCAGTTTTCATATTGTCACCTTTTTAATTCCATACTTCCTTTAGTGTAATTGCTATAGGAATCAATAAAATTAAGATTATTATCAACATATAATCTAATTGTGCATCTGAGTCTTTTGATTCTTCTTTAAGTGTTTTAATCCAATCTTTAAACCATTTCATTCTTCATTCTTTTTTCCCCACATCGTCATCTTCTACATTTCTTATAAACTTTGCAACGAGTACCAACCAAATTATTACTGGCAACAACCACCACTTCTTTCGCACTTTTAAATACTTAATAGTTTCCTTTATTTTCATTTTCTCACTTCCAGTTCAACTTCAATAAGCACTGCTATGTTGCATAAAAAGTAGGATAACACTCTTAATGCCCTTTGTGGCATCCAATTGGTTAATTTTGTTCCTATTAGCTTTTGTTTTATTAACTCAAACTTTTGCCCTTTGAAACACTCCCTATCATTCCCATCAAAAGTGTACAGCGTGAACCCTCGTTTGTGCTGAATGTCAGCCCAAGTATACATTCCATTCCAAAAAGGAACTATGAGCTTAATCTTCACCCCGTTTTTCCCAATCCTACACATTTCTTTCAGTACTTCTTCGGGGTACGTTAAGTGTTCAAATACGTAATTGCACATTATTTCATCAAAAGTATCGTCTTTGAATGGGTAAGGGAATTTGTCAAGGTTATGAATAATATTAACACCTTTAAATTTATGCTTATCAACATTAACGTAATTTTCCCTTACATCCCTTCCACAACCCAAATTAACCTTTATCATTCTTTCCCACGCCCACGAAGCTCGGCTTCAAACTGCTCATTGCTAAAAGGTCTTCCTCTGAACTCAGTTATCAGAATCTTATCTCGCCTTAATCTATACCCTGCTGTTCCAACTTTCTTATTTGCTAAAAACATCATTTTTTTCCCCACGCCAGATATTTTCATAATAATACCTCATTGAGAAAAAAACCAATTATGAGTCCCATGATTAAACAAAATATTGCAAGTATTAATGTAGGATATTTCTCATTTTCATTTTCTTCAGTCATTTTTTCCCTTCTCCCAGTTTAACAAACTTCGACACAATTATCAACAAAACCAACACAGGAAGCAAACACCACTTCTTTCTTGCTTTTAAATATTTAATAGCTTCTTTAACTTTCATTCTTCTTTTTTCCCCACTTTAAATCTCTTATTACAATAAAAACAAGATAAGGTCTTTGCATAACAAAATCTAAATCCATCCACTACAAATATCTTTTTGCAATGCGGACATTGTCTTTCTTCTTTAAACATCATTTTTCTTTTTTCCCCACAACAGACTTCTTATTTTTATCGTAAACGTCTGCTTTTGTAAACTTCTGATTACCAACATAAAAAGAATCCGAAGGATTCTCAACCGAACCACCTTCTTTTTCCCCCACAACAGGAAAAACACCATTAATGATACGAAGAGCGTTTTTACTTTTCATATCTGCTCGTAAAATGGAAACTTTTCGCTTGTATTCTCCTATGGTTTCCTGACGACCACACTCAAAAGCATCATTCCATAACTTCGTCTTTTCTTCTTTTTTCATCCTATTTTCCACCCTTCAAGTTCGAGCAAAGCCAAAACTCCCATCAGGCAAACGACTGTACTGCGTCGGCTTCCGTCCATGACGACTACAAAAATCACTCATTTTTTCCCACGCCCACGAAGTTTCATTCACAATCACCAGAGCCATCGCCAGAGCCAAAGCCAGAGCCATCGCCAGAGCCAAAGCCAAAGCCATAGCCATAGCCAGAGCCATAGCCATAGCCATAGCCAGAGCCATCGCCAGAGCCAAAGCCAGAGCCAAAGCCAAAGCCAAAGCCATAGCCATAGCCATAGCCAGAGCCATAGCCATAGCCAGAGCCATCGCCAGAGCCAAAGCCAGAGCCATAGCCATAGCCATCGCCAGAGCCATCGCCAGAGCCATAGCCAGAGCCAAAGCCAGAGCCATAGCCATCGCCACTCGCTTTGCTATCTACTTTTCCCACGTCTTAACACCCTTTATATTTTCTTCAGCTTTTTTAGTGCAAGGAATAACCTCAACAATCTCCTTCAAATCAACCTCACTAACAGCCTGTGCAAACTTACAATTCTCAGGCTTCTTAACACCCTCATTAGCAAGTTGACTAAGACTCGCCGCACCGTCCCAATAAAAAATTCTTATCGCATCAAAAACAGTCCCTTCCCTACCCCTTGTTTTTCTATCAAAGAGTCCTGCAAAAACACCAGCGGAATAAGTTCTAACAATACAATAACTCAAACCCCTTGGCACTTTCACAACTTCTTTAGCTTCGCTTAACTTCCGCACTTCTTTCTGAAGCTCACCAAAACTTAATTTGTTCAAATCAACTTTTTTCACGTTTACCAACTCCATTTTTTTATAATTCGTCATTCTTTACCACGCCCCCGAAGTTCTTTTCAATTATTTTCCCTAATTTAATAGCATAACAGTTCATTTTGTTATGTTCTTCAATGCTCCAACCTTTCCATTCTACTCTCATAAATGGACGGTTTTTTCCATATCCGTTTTTGAAATGTATTTCATCAAAAAATCTTGCAGTCCCGTCTTTATTAAAAAAACGACTAATCCAATATTTCTTTATTTCCCTGTATTCTACTTTCTTTTGTCCTGAAGCGATAAGGTCAAACCATTTCTTTTTCAAAGTTAAATGCAATATTTTAATCATTCTTCTTTTTTCCCCACAACAGGAAAAACATCATTAAGGATACGAAGAGCGTTTTTACTTTTCATATCTGCTCGTAAAATGGAAACTTTTCGCTCGTATTCTCCTATGGTTTCCTGACGACCACACTCAAAAGCATCATTCCACAACTTCGTCTTTTCTTCTTTTTTTCATTCTTCCATATTTTAACTTCCTTTGTCTTGTTCTTTCATTCATTTCTCTCGCCCCCGAAGCTTTCTTCTTAATCTCATTTCTTCAATTCTCGGTTTAAGTAACTTCTTAATCCTTTTAATAGTACATTTAGCATTTTCAATTCTATTATTTGCATCTCTAACTTCCTTTTCATATTTATCTATATCTTCGCAAATATCACAGTCAGGATAATACTTCCAATTCATTTTCGTGATTCCCTCATTTCTTGTTTTTTCCCCACAACAGAATCAACAATCCTACGCATAATGCTAAAAAACTCTTTTTCTTGTTCATTATTTTAATTTTCAAATCGTTGAATATAAATATTACAAAGGCACAATACTTTAAGGAACTGCTCCTATGCAATATCTCAATGGTACTTGCCCTGTGCCAACAACTCTTAAACATTGGAATCAATCCACTCCTTTGCCCTTATCAACCCTTCCTTTTTATTCTTTGCACAAAAGGAATGCTTTTCGTCCTCGTCATTGTCCATGATAACGACTTCTACCTTATCTTCCCATTTTAAAGTGTTATAATACGTCATGATTATTAACTCATTGTACCTAACCTGCTTATAAGGAACCATTGCCATATTAATTCAACTCTCTCCAAACTTTCTCATACAAATACTCGACCAGTTCAGGCTCTCGCATTGTGTACGGTAATCTGTTAATCTTTTTCATCTTGTTTTACCTCTTTTTTGTCGGATGACGTTTATTCCAAAAAGCATTTTTTACTTTTAAATCAACTTCTTTATATTCTTGTTTTATTTCTTGCTCTTTATTTTTCTGTTCGGCAACTCCATCAATTATTTCCCTAATTGATACTTCGTCCCATTCTTTTATATGTGTTATATGAAAGTCATTCATATAACACATATTAACATAAAAACTTGGGCTTCCGAAAATGTTTTTTCTAACACTATATTTAAATTTGACACGTTCCATTGCAGAACTTTTTAAAGTCTCCAAAATTTCACAACATTTATATCTACCATCATAAGTGTCACAATGCTCCAGCAATGTACTCATGCTATACTTCTTGCCACTAAACTCAATCATTTTTTCGTTAATCTTCTTCATCTTCACTCCTCCATGATTTCAACTTTGAATCTTACCTTCTTCCCGAACATTTCTTTGGGGATATGAATCTTCCCCAAATTAATACTTTGTGTAGTGTTGCCACAGGCACAAGCTCTGAAGTCAATGTTGTTACTATGACTTTTTGTAATGTAATAGCTTCCTTTACCAAATTTTTTAACTGTGGTCATTTTCTTTCTCCAGCAACTTATCCCTTCTTGTTTTCCATCTTTTCTGTATTTGTTTTTTTAATAATTTTTCTCCCTCAACACATTTCTTACAAATGCATTCAATATTATGCATTGTTTGTAAAAAAGTTTTCTTCCCCTCTCCACATCTACAACATTTCATGCTCTCTCATACTCCTCGAATTTAACATCAGGCATGGAATCAATGGCACTGATTAGAGTGTTAATTCTTGCAGTCATCTGCTCCTTTGTATTGCCAGTGACTGACAAAGTTATTCCAATTGTTTGATTCATTTATTTCCCTCGCCCCCGAAGGATAGCTTTCAAGTCTATAATTCCTGAACGTATGAAGTAAATTGTTGTTGCGACAGCAGTAAATATCATCATCAAAACCCAAATTTTCATTCTTTTTCCCCCACAACAGACTCTTTTTCTTTGCCAAAACCATACCTCATTATTATTCCTTCAATATATTTCTCACCTTCTGTATCTTTTGGTGTTAAAGCAGAAAGAACAATAACTAACTTCTTTATATCTTCAATAGCTTCTTCTTTCTCTTTTCGGAGACACAACAACTTAGTGTCATAATCCTTTTTTACTCCTTGTTCTACCCACACTAAGCGGTCATAAGCCCATTTCTCTATGTCCTTTTGTGGCATATTTCTCATTGTGCTAATTTCCATTGCCATAAAACGCTTAGGCTCAACAGACGCTCTTATTGAATCATCAATATTTGCAACCTTTAAAGTCTCTTTTAATTCCTTTAATTCTCTTTCTGCTTCTTTATTTAACTTCATTTTTCTTTTTCCCCCACAACAGAATCAACAATCCTACGCATAATGCTAAAAAACTCTTTTTCTTGTTTACTCCACTCATATCCTGAATCTTTACCTGCTTTTTCAAATTCCTTGATTTTGTCTTCTATTTCTTTTCGGAGACAAGACAACTTCTCCTGCATTAACTGTAATTCTGTCTCTTTCTCAATCAATTTACAATATCGTTGAGAATCTATGGTTATATCATCAACACACATATCCTCAAACTTAACATCTTCTTCTTTTGTTTTTTCTTCTTTCATCTTATATCACTCCATCAATTTTTTAATAAAATGTTTAAAACTTATTTTTATGTTGTTGGTAGTTACTAACTCTATCAATGTTCCAGTGCATTTACCAGCAATATCATCATATTCTTCGTCATTTATTCCTTTGTCTCTTATGTAAGTTAATATTGAACTAAAAAATTCTTCCCAATTCATGTTATAATCAACAGCAGTTTCAACAAATTTATCAATGTTTATTTTGGTCATCTTTACAACACCATCACTTCACTATTTACAGGCAATTCAATTTTTAAATCGTTGATATAATCCTTTATAAGTCGTTTAGAAAATCTCTTTCCCTTAATATTCAACCTGTCCATGCTGTCGTACTTAAAGTTCGTTACCTTCAATGCGTCGGTATCCAATACATAATACTCTTTTGTTTCAGTCATACGTGTTTCACCTTTTTTATTGTTTATTCCCTTTTTTAAAAACTTTAACTATTTAATCTTTTCCTTTTTCACTGTGTTGTGGTTAAAAATTTCCATTGATTTTAAGCACACCCTTATGAGTGGTTATGTCGATATTCTTCATAACTTTCAATGAAGCATTGGTGCAACTCAAACATTCTACTTCATTGTTATAATGAAATCTCCCACAAACTTCACATAGTTTTACCATTTTTCACCATCTCCTTAGTTTTTTATTATAATCCGCATTTCTTTAATGCTTCGTCTACTTTTGGTTTTTCTTCGTCGCTTATACTATCGAAGTATTCTGAAAGTATTTTGTAACCCTTCTCGTAATCTGGCTTCATTCGTCATCACCTACTGCATCTGTAACACAAAGTATTGAATTACAAATCAATCTTGTAGGCTTATTAAATATTGAAAACTTATCACCCTTCTTAATATGAGTTTTGCAATAATGACACTTATTTTCTTTTATTTGAAGAAGCTCCTTCAAAGTCCACATATTTAAATTACTTAATTGAATAAACTCTCTATCCTTTTCCTTAATTGAATCTTTCATAATCATTTTTCCCACTTCTTATAATCCACACTTTCTTTATACCCACAGCTTTTACACCAAAAAATGTCAGCTTCTGCGTCTATAAAGTTTATACTCGAATTACACTTCTCACACTTCATTTTTGTTCACCTTTTGTTTTATTCTTCTTCTTCCTTATAATTATCCACTTCTTCTTTGTCCATCTGTTCTTTGATTATGCTGATTGAATTGCCACATTTCAAACATAAATGTAATTTTGCATCTTTGTTTGCATCATCAATTATTTTCATGTTTTCTTTACAGCATTTTCTTGGTATTTCGACTATTATAACTTCTGTATGGTTTTGTATTCCGTCGATTATGTCGGCAGTATTTACGTTGTATCTGTCTAACATTTCGTCTATTACTTTGAATAGTGCTGTTTCCATTTGTTCGTAACTTCTCATTTTTTTCACCATGTTGCTTTTATTGTAATGTAAATCATCACTCCTGCAATTAGGAAGTATGCGAGTTGTTTAAGCCCTGTTTTATCTTCTTCTTTAAGCGTCATTTTGTCACCATTCCCTTTATTTTTTTCTTGTCGCAACATTCTTCAAAGTAACACTCTAAACAAAGAGCAGAATACTTCTTCTTTATTGCTTCCAAACACTTCTTCTGATTATACTCGTCTTCCATTTTAGGCACAAAATCCTCAGCGTCAATCCAAACAAGAGTATAAGTGCTTTTCTCTACTCCGCATTTATCACAAGTATTAAGTTCGTCATCTTTCATTTTCTACACACTCCGTTTTTATTATTTTATTAGTCGCATTGTCTACTATTTGAATTTCAAAATGGGAATTTTCTTCTTCTGATTCGTTGTACTGCTTTTTGAGTTCTTCCAGTCTTCCCTTTAGGTTTTCCCTTCCGATTATTTGTTCTTCATGGGGTTTTCCGTTGTCAATGATTAAAGTATAGGATTCTTCCAGCATTTTAACACCATTCCACCCTAAAAACTTCTCCATCTAAATTTTAAAAAGTCAATTTTGTCAGGGTTGTTCGTTTCGCTTTTGCAGTAGTTCATAAAAAGTTTAAACTGGCTACTGCTTAATTCGTTTACCATTTCTTTAACCTGTGAGAAGTTCCCATTTATTACACTCTCTACAATGTAATTAAAAATGTCCTCAATGGTTTTAAACTCTAATTCTTTAATGTATTTTTTGCTTATCATTTTGCTTTCACCTTTTTGATTTTATCTTTTATTTCTTCTTT
>Ga0208904_1000520_pt1 | contig 31573 bp, 25 predicted proteins | sample AntAceMetag02UKB_FD_184774 | JGI IMG/M metagenome (GOLD analysis project Ga0208904, IMG submission 184774) | Saline lake microbial communities from Ace Lake, Antarctica - Antarctic Ace Lake Metagenome 02UKB (SPAdes) (version 2) | ecosystem: Environmental > Aquatic > Non-marine Saline and...
TGCAGAATATCCTGAATGATTTATTGACCAATTCAAAAATTCAGGAATCCAGTGAACTGGCGACCAAGGTACAAAATTGCATTGTGGAAATGACTACCAATAGCTCTCATAAACTGAGGGATCTGGGTGTTAAAAAAGCCCCCTTCATCGTTTTGCTGGGGGCACAAATGCCCAGTATTCTGGTTGAAGCCGGATTTCTCAGTAACGAAACAGAAAACAGTGCTTTACGGAGTCAGAAATTCCTTCAGACTTTAGCGCAGGGAATCTATAATGGCATCAAGATTCACATGAATTAGTGCTTTTCAACTCTCCGCAGCTTTAAAATTCATTTTATGCGCTGATTTTTGTATTTACGGTCTTCATTATTGCTTCTTCGAATGCGTTTCCTGACCGTCTTTTTTTGTTAACAGATTTGACGTATTCATCTATTAATAAAACTCCTTACTGATCTCGTTTCTTACTTATCTCGATTTAGTTTAACGATAATTAATGCCATAAAAAGGATACTATGCTGCAAACGACAATAGCCGGTAGCTTGCCTAAACCTTCGTGGCTGGCCGAACCTGAAAAATTGTGGGCTCCTTGGCGACTTTCAGGTGACGAGCTGATACGAGGAAAAAAAGATTCGGCCATGGTTTGGATCAAAGAACAAGAACATGCGGGAATCGATATTGTTAGTGATGGGGAACAATTCAGAACTCATGGGTGACATAAAAACCATTCGGATTGATCAAAATTTTGAAACGCCTCCTCAAAACTGAATTTGAAATTGGTTTTTTCATAACAACTTTGCTCTCCCAGCGAGTCTATATCATCACTATTTGGGATCTCCGAAAGTGTGATTTCGTTTCGCTCAATTACACAAGTCCATTGTCCATCTTCCCTTTTTTTACCAAATACAGTTATGCTGTATCCCTGTGCGCTTGCCTTTAGCAATGTCTCAGGTTTCTCTTTCTGATGCTTCTTTTTTCAGTCCTTTTTTTATTGTCATTGTTTTCTTCCCCAATTCCACTATTAAAGCAATCTTAACGAGGTATCCACCTCAGCCGCAGCACTTCACTTCCCGGCGGTTTGTGGATGACATTCTTAATTTAATCCTGACTCTTTTTTTTACCCGGTACCTGTCCATACAAATTGTCCTTTAAAAAATAGGTAGCAACTTAATAATAAGAAATGAAATTGAGAGAAAGTGATATCTATCACATTAAATCAAAACTCCACTCGTAAAATCGCAAAATTAGATTTTTAATGAGAGTTCATAACCTTAAAAAAACGACAAAGCGGTAGTTGATGAAATGACAAACTTGGAAGTGCCTTGACTTCCGAAAAAAAGAGTGACATAGATGTACGTTTTTTAGGTGTCGACATAGTCTGATAGCAAGGATAACCCTTATGACCAGGAAAACCAATGGGGAACAATCAAAGCAAAGTATGTTGTTCTGAATGCGGCTCTAGTCGCTCAGAAATCGACTGTTTTATCATCGACGGCAAATATCTGTGTCAACGCTGCCTGTTCGGTAATACTTCTCCGGTTCAAATCTTTCCAATAGGGCTAGTTGCCAATGATTTAAGCCGAGATGACAGTGATTTTGGTACCAAAGGTAAGGGCCAGACGTCCGAAATCCGGCTCTTCAAATCGCAGAAACGCTTTATATACAAGTTGGAGGAGGAAAACCATTTAACTGTAGTTTATTACTTGCACAAATCCCGTTCGGTAAGATCCAGATTCAATAGAGGATATGATGGTAAAGAAGTGGGAGTATTTGCTTCTCGTACACCGGATCGACTTTCGCGGATTGCAATTCAGGATGTACGATTGATTCGAATTGAAGAAACCACCTTAATCGTCGAGGACTTGGATGCCATCGATGGAACTCCAGTATTGGATATAAAGATGAAATGGTCCAATGAACTTATGGACGGCAAGTAATCATACGATTGATTAAGCTGCACAAAACTATACTGCACCCAGATATTTGGACAGTTTTTTGAGACCTTAGACAATCAGAATGAGGGGATATTGACATTAGACTAAATTATAGTCAATACAAGAGCGCTACCATAATCAAATCGGTCATAATTTTGAAACTAAGTAAATCAGTTAGACCTATCAGTTATCTAAAGGCCCATGCATCAGAAATTTTGAATAATTTGGATGAAGACAAGGAGACGCTGATCATTACTCAGAATGGTGAAGCCAAAGCGGCCTTATTAGATATTCGTGAATACGAATCTATAATGGAGAGTATGGCTATGCTAAAGTTGATTTCTCAAAGCAGAAAAAATATTGAGGAAAATAGAGTTAGGCCGTTCCGGGAAGTATTCAAAAACGTGAAAGATGAATTGGAAAAACAGTTACCATGATGAAATATCGGGTTCTTACATTTCGCTTTATGTGGCTCACTATGAACCTCCTGAAAAGGCTTTACGGCTGATGGAATATCTTGAAGAAACTTGTGTAAAACTCGAAAGCTATCCTGAAAGAGGGCATGTTCCCAAAGAGTTGGAACGATTGGCAATGATCCAATATCTTGAGGTATATTTCAAACCCTATCGAATCATCTATGAAATTAGTAAAAAAGATGTATTTGTTCACTGCATCATTGATGGTCGCAGAGACATTGAAAGCGTTCTCAGACAACGGTTGCTGAGAACCTAGCGGCCGAACCTGAAGGTTTTTACTTTAGTCTGGTACAGACAACTTTCTTGTTATATCAAAAAAGATGGAATATCAGCAGATAAAAGTCCTGCCGCAGTCCAAGAAATTTTCCAAAAGAAATTCAATCAACACTTCTTCAAGCCCTCTCCCCGGAAAGCCCCTTGTAATAAGGGATTACACATATAAAACGCCGGTTTCCGGAACCTAAGATCCAGGTTCGAGTCCTGGTGGGGCTACCATACTATTACAGTTAGTTACCTCCTTTTACTTCTTTAAAAAACCCGTTTTTCAATCGATATCTATAAACTGTTTTATTGGGTTTGCGGGTCACAGCTTTCATTGAATTGACATTTTAATGACATTGGAGTGCTGAAGTCTGTTATCTGGATAGTGGACGGGGGGAACATTGCTTCAAGTTTGCTGATAACCTCACGGCAGGGTTTAAGAAACACCTCAATAAACTGGGAGTGAAGGGGATCAAACCGCTGCATGGATTCAGGGTGACGGTGGCTTCAAGACTACTGAATGAGCAGAATTATGACATTTCCCACGTCCGGGATCTGTTGGGTCATTCGGATATCAAAACGACTTTGGGATATAAGAAGAAGGATCTGCCGAAATTGAGGGAAGCTGTCTCGTCGTTGTCTAATGGGAAGAAAAGAAAAAGTAAAACCTCATAGAACACCCCCGCTGTATACCTCCACATTCTTTTCAAGCATCACATCAATTTGAGATCGATCCAGATAATTCGGACAGTTTAAGTTTGTCTGATGAATTTGGATCGATTCTCCAATCAAAACAGACTATTCAAACCGTTTCAGACTAACAAAGGTTACACCGAAAAAACATCCAATAAACATTCCCGCCGAACAAGAAAAAAAAGAGTAATGGTTTTATTAGGTTGGAGAGTGCAAGGCGGGTCTCAAACTCCCACAACTTATCTTTCTTTCAATTAAAATCAAGAAAACTCCGTTGGATACCCCACTCTCGTCATTTCTACACGGGCAAACCTTTGTGAGTCCCCTGACAAAGCCGGGGGTTTACCTGTTATAATTAGTCAGATGATATTGAATTTGATTGATTTCCGAATGGAATCCCCAGCTTACGCATTTTACCCCGCAGGGTATTGGGATTGATACCCAGTAATTCCGCTGCACCACCATTGCCATGGATCCTATTATTGCTTTTTTTGAGAGCACGCTGAATATGCAGATTAATCATTTCATCCAGCTGCTCTGGGATTTCTGTCTTTTCTGCAGGTGAAGTCTGAGCCTTTTTTTCCACTGTTGATTTTTGTAAGTCAAATGTCAAATGACGCTGGGAACCCTCCCCCCGGTTTTCAATGATGGCTCGCTCAACCCTGTTTTCCACTTCTCTCACATTACCCGGCCAGTCGTACTGTTGGAGACTTTCCATACACCCTAGTGCTAACTCCGGACGCCGGCGCATCCCGAATTCCCTCATCTTGCGATCAATAAAGTGATTGACCAAAGCGGGAATATCTTCCTTGCGCTCTCTGAGAGGTGGAACCAGCAAAGGAAACACATTCAGTCGAAAGAAAAGGTCTTCGCGAAAATTCTGATCCCCTATCATTGCCTCCAGATCCTTGTGGGTGGCAGCGATGATACGAACATCAACCGGGATTACTTCGGTCCCGCCTACCCGCTCGATTTCTTTATTCTGAAGAACTCTCAGCAATCGGACCTGTGCCTGGAGCGGTAGTTCGCCGATCTCGTCCAGCAGGATGGTTCCCTGGTTTGCCCGTTCGAATCGTCCGCGCTTTTTGGCGATCGCACCGGTAAAGGCCCCTTTTTCATGACCGAAGAGCTCGGAGTCGATCAGGTATTCGGGGATTGCACCGCAGTTGATTTTAATAAAGGGCTGATCGTGACGAAGCGACTGGTGATGAATGGCATTAGCGATGACCTCTTTTCCTACACCGGTTTCTCCTACTAACAGCACAGGACTGTTCAGCGGCGCCACTTTTTTCACCAACCCCATCACTACTTTCAGGCCGAAGTCATCACCTACAATTCGATCACCAGTGCGGTCCTGTTCTTCTTCATGGAGAAACTGGTTTTCTTCTGATAACAGTTCGTTTAACAACAGAACTTCCCGATGTTTTAATACATTGGCCAGGGCAATGGCAAACGGATCGTGCAACAAATCAACCATATCGGCGTTTTCCTGCCGGTATGCATCAGATTCGCAACGATAGATAATCAGTTGCCCCAGTCGCTTATTATCAATTTTTAGACGCAAAACGATGAACGAAATTTCACTAAATCCCAGAGCCTTTGCTATTGTACTACTAACAAGGTACTTCTCTTTGCGATTTACAAAATCGACGTTAATACTAGCCAGCAACTTGACTTCCGATTCATATCCTGGCGGCATGGCTATTTCCGTGGGGAGCTTGCGAACGCGGGTAGACGTTGCGTGAGTAATGATTTTCATGACCTTTCGATCATAATCATGGAAACTGAGAATGCAGCCGTCTGCTGGTAGAAAATTTTTAATGAATCCCAGAGTATTATTTAGCGCGTTCTCTATGTCTAATGTATTGCTAATACGAATAGTAGCTTCTCTAAAAAACTGATTTTTGTTCATTAAGAAACACTGGTTTGAGAACGACCGGGTGTGGTCACCAAAAATTGACTGCCGGATTCAGTTCAGCTGATATCGTGCATAAAATCGATGGTTTTCAACTATCTTGTCATATTTAACAACAATATCTAATTTTATCATATATGATACCATCGTTGTTAAATTTGACAACTATAAATCGCAACTACTGTGTAACTATATGTAAATATAAAACAATTAAGTTGGCATGCAATTGGCAATAATTGAATAAATAAAACACCTCGACGACATAGTTCAAGCATCTGTCGATGGTTTTTCGCATTTACACTTGATGTTACAGGGATATCCGGTTGGTGCATTCCCCAAATTTTTTGGAAAACGCTAATGAAATTCCAGGAGAAATAGATGAAACAAAATGACAACCAAATTGAAAAACCTAGGCTGGTGGAGAAGCCGGCTGTAGTGGATCGACGAAAATTCCTGAAGATTTCAGCAATCTCAGGAGCCATAACCGCAGTTGGTGCGGGATTGGGAAAAAGCACGACGGCTTTAGCCGTGCCGGTAACTCATCATAAGAGCATTGATGATGTTATTGAGATCGACTCCAAGCAGCTTAAGCGATTTCATCCAATCAATACTATGTTCATACGTAGTTTTATGAGGGATAAAGGTTTTGAGCATATCGCCCCAACCATGATGAAAAAGGCGGTCAAGGATGAACTTGGATATTCCCAGCTGGACCGTGCCCTTCTGGTTGGCTCGGGATTTCTTTCATCAAAATTCACCGGACCGGCACCGAACGGGTTCGGGTTTGGTGGAGGCGGTGTCTATTCATGGAAACAAAAACTCTATCCCGAAAAATATAAATTTGAATCCCCTGAAGCAGCGGTGTTTGCTGTTAAAAAGGCTGCTCTTACTTACGGAGCCAGCCTGGTGGGAATTGCACCTCATGATGAACGCTGGTTGTACACGCATTCCTTGCGCCTTGACAGGTCGAAAAAGCCGCCGGTTGTGGCAACTCTGATGGAGGATGCTCTACCCTTCACGCCTAAAAGTGTGGTGGTGCTGGGCATAGAGATGGATTATGAGCTTTCAAAATACGCCCCGACATTTATCGGTACGTCTATGTCACAGATGGGGTATTCCGAGATGGCCAGGATAGTCCCTTCATTGGCAAATTTTATCCAACAATTGGGCTACAAAGCAATTCCCATTGGGAATGATACCTATCGCAATGTTCCGATGGCTATTGCAGCCGGTCTTGGGGAATCCAGCAGAATGGGAATGCTGATTACAGAAAAATTCGGACCGCGTATTCGCCTGTGCGGCGTCGCCACCGAGATGGAGTTGCCCACTGATCAACCCGTCACCTTCGGAGTAACAGATTTTTGTAAAGTCTGTATGAAATGTGCGGATAGCTGCCCTGCAGACGCCATCTCCCGTGAGCCGGAACCCACATTTGAGGGACAACACAACCGATCCAATTCTGTCGGGGTCAAGAAGTGGCATACCGATGGAGAGAAATGTGTGACCTTCTGGGGAAAAAACCATATCGGTTGTTCGAATTGCATCTCTTGCTGCCCATATAACAAACTGGACAATTGGAACCATGATTTCGCCAAGCTGGCCACGGTTATTCCGGGAATGAAATACATAGCCCGGGATCTGGACGAGTCATTTGGGTATGGGAAAGTATTTAATAATAAAGCCATCAAAGAGTTCTGGAAGAAATAATTCATTATGGAGATGACGACATGAGTGTTTGGAATTTGTTAGTTAATTTAGGATTAGGAGCGACCGTCGCTTCCTGCTGTTTTTTGGTGTACTTTAAATTGCACAAAAAATTTCAGATGGATTGGAAGGCATGGAGTGTAGTGATTGTTTCTGTAGCCGCTGTGATTTTCGCCCTGGCCTGGACCCATGCCAGCATAATGGAGGATGAAACTCAGGCGGCCTATATGGGCCTGTTTGTATTTGGAATTCCCGGAATTCTAATCGGTATTTTAGGTGGCCGATTTTTAATATTTAAAAGAAGTTAATGCTCATACCGACCACCAGGTGTATATCCTTTGGGGAAAGGGCAACATCGCGCAATAAAGAGAGAGATATTAGTGAATGCTAGCCTAAAAATAAAACCGAGGCGAGAAAAGAAAGACATCAAACGATATCTGGTTTTAGCTACAATAGCGTTGATGATAATCGCCTGGTGGTTTGGGATGACCAGAAAAAGCACCAACCTCGAACCATTCCTCTTAGCAGCCTCACCGCAAGCGGATCATTTCGAACAGCTGGGAGTTGGAATTTATGCAGGTTATCAAAACAATTCTCTGGATTTGTTGATCAGTTATGTCAAGATTAGCGAAGCTGATGGATACGGTGGCCCCATGCGTGTCGCCACTGCAGTTGACAAGATAGGCAATGTAGTCGGCCTGGCGATTATCGAACACCGGGAGACTCCTAGCTGGTACGAACAAGTTAAGAGCAGCGGCTTTATCAGGTCTTTGGCTAACAAAAGTTATCTGGACAAATTTGAGCTGGGAAGCGATATCGATGCGATCTCGGGAGCGACATGCACGACAAAGGCTTTGACTGCAGCTGTCCGTAAAGGTAGCCGATCCGTTGCGAAAAGGCAGCTGGGATTGCAGGTTCCCAAAGAAGCTCCCAAGCAAATAAAATTTGGTGTTCCGGAACTCGTCTTACTTGCCTTGGTCATCGTATGGTTTATTGGTAATCGCAATCAATTCAAGTATAAGAAGCAGGTCCGCCTAATAGTCATGATGACCGGGCTTGTCGTACTGGGGTTTCTGTACGCCAAACCATTGACCATATCGCACATTAACATGGTCTTACTTGGATTTTGGCCTGAGTGGCAAACCAATCTCTACTGGTATATGTTGGTTGGGTTTTTCCTGTTTACGATTCTGGTAGAAGGGAAAAACCCATACTGCCAGTGGATTTGCCCTTTCGGAGCAGTCCAGGAAACGCTTGGTATGATCGGTGGTGCCAAATCCCGCAACACCCGTTTTCAAAATCAATTGAAGCAGGTACAAAAAAGTCTGGCGCTGATAGCCATCATTGCGGCATTATTGTTCCGTAATCCAGTAATATCCAGTTATGAGATTTTCGGAACTCTTTTTAACTTGAAGGGAAGCGCCATTCAGTTCGGTCTGCTAGGACTTATACTGATTGCATCGTTGTTAATCAGACGTCCTTGGTGTCGCTATTTATGTCCGATAGGCGCACTCTTTGATTTCTTAAAAATTATTAGGAGTTGGATAAAAGAGTCATGGTTGAAAAGAAAGAAAGGGCTGGTAGCTTAAATGAAGTAATGACTTATTATTTTGTAATCATTGCTATTTTTATTATTTTATTAGATTTGGGGAAAAATATTGCTACCGAAATAAATAAGGTAAACCTAAATACCAGAATCGCCCAAAAAAAATGAACCTGATTAATTTAGAACTGTTTTGAGTATTTTTTTCTTTTTGGTGTCTTTGCTAACATTGCTCATCTCCGTAAGTCTACTGCAAAAGCAAACTTAACCAAGTGTCCACTGATGTGGTACTGTAGAAATTGAAGTGGTCTAGTAAAAATGGACATAAAGCTAAGCTGCACTATTCCTGATTTCAATTTAAAAATCATTTGGGTTAAGGTTTTCCCTTTTCGCTTTCAAAAACGAGTTATGATCGGCTCGGGATAAAATGATATTAGAAAATATTCAGCAGGTTAACGTGCCTTTTCGCGGTCTAAGAAGACTCTCAATCAACATTCAATCAACACTAAAACAACCACCCTCCCCGGAAACCCACTAGTAATAAGGGGTTTCAGACATAAAACTCCGGTTTCCGGAACCTAAGATCCAGGTTCGAGTCCTGGTGGGGCTACCATTATATTTCAGTAAGATAGCTCTTTTTCCTCCTTCAAAGCACCCGTTTTTCGGGATTCCATTCTCTGGTTTTCCTGGAGAATATATCCATTATCTTATCCATTTATACCCATTTAAACTTGACTTTCTCTTTTTTTATGGATAAAAATGGATAAATTATTAAATAACTGACGAGGTGTATGAAGCCGAAGATAATTAGTTTAGTTGCCGAGATAGATGAATTCAAAGGCTATTGGAGTGGATTGCAGGTTCTTTCTCCTGAAAGGCTGAGTGCATTGCGGGTTTTGGCAACGATAGAATCCATTGGGTCATCAACTAGAATTGAAGGGTCTCTGCTTTCCGATAGCCAGGTATCCGCACTGTTGAGCGGGTTGGATGTTCAATCGTTTCGCAGTCGGGATGATCAAGAAGTCGCAGGGTATGCTGAGGCAATGAATCAAATTCATGAGAACTTCAAAGAGATTAATATATCGGAAAACAATATCAAATATCTGCACAAAGTGCTGATGCAGTTTTCTGAAAAGGATCAGTGGCACCTGGGAGAGTACAAAAAAAATCCTAACCATGTCGGTGCATATGACCAAGATGGCAAACAATTAGGCATCATCTTTGAGACAGCATCTCCTTTCGATACTCCCAGATTGATAGAGGAACTAATTTCGAAAATGTCCAGGCAATTTGGTGAAGAGACCCATCCTCTGCTGGTTATTTCTGATTTTGTATTGCGATTCCTGGCCATTCATCCCTTTCAGGATGGCAATGGGCGATTATCCAGAGTCATAACTAATTTGATGCTGCTTCGACATGGATACGGATTTGCACTGTATAGTTCCCATGAACGGATCATTGAAGCCAATAAAGAGGTGTATTATCAAGCTCTACGAACCTCTCAGAAGGACCTAAATAATCTGAACACACTACAAGAGGTTTGGACTGAGTTCTTTCTGAATATCCTTAAAAAACAGAAGGACGAACTTCATACTAAAATCCAACGGGAAAGAGTCAATTTGGAAACACCCGCTCTATCTGTGAATATTCTGGATTTAGCCCGTGAACATGGGAGGATTACCGTTTCTTTTCTTTTAGGAGCGCTCCAAGCGAATCGAAATACTATTAAAAAGCATCTTCAGGTACTCGTCAAAAAAGGCCAACTAAATAAGCACGGACAAGGAAGAGGGACGTACTACACTAGAAAGTAGTGTGCTATGAAGTGTAGGGGTTGCCATTAGCTCCCCATTTTACCGCCTTCAACAATGAAATCCATATCTTAATCAAGCCCGCTGTACCCAATATTCCATGTCAGCAGCGTGAGTTCTGAAGGTAAGATTTCGGCAGATATCGCATTTTCAGACAGATTGGAAATCTGAAGTTCCGGTTCCGGGTTGTAGGCAGCGGCCGTAAAAAAACAGGAGTATTGCCATCAGAAGCAAGGCGGCTGCACCTGTAATAATTACAGTCCACATCATAAAACTCTTTATCATTGTATTCTCGTTGAAAAGTTTTTCAGTAATCCTTGGCTAATATGAGCTTTGTGATGTGTTGTCAAAAAAGTGGGATTGAGACTCAGTAATGTCCGGTTAGAATTTTGCAGATGGCGTCGCAGAAACTCAATACAAATTTTCAAAAGCACGATTCAGCGATCGCTTTTCTGCTAATGCAAAAGTCTAACCGGACAATACTGATTAAGACTAGGATTTTTCTATGTTTGCTCTTAATCGTGGGTCTTTCTGAGATAATTAAAAATCATGTTTGTCAGCTCGTTTATCAGGCGGTTTTCTGCCATATTCAGCCTCAGGATCTTTGACCGGTGAGCCACGTTGGCAATTGCGCTGTGAATAACCAATACCGCCGCTTCTTTGTCTTCGATTTCTATTTTGTCTTCCAGGGTATCCAGCAATTCTGATATCAGTTTTATCTCGTTTTCATCCGCCTCAACAAAGATATCGTTTACCTCGGAATCATAATACCTCATTGGATATGTCACTTTCAGAACACCGGGAGAGAGTTCAAACGCCTTGAATGTACTGATAACATAATGCCGAATAATCTCTTTCAGCTCTAACCCGTTCAACTCTTCGGTTTTGACCTTCCTGAAGATTCGGCCCTTGAACTGCTCCTGAAATGACGCCAGTATCTCCAGCAGCAAGGATTTCTTGTCTTTGAAATAGGAATAAAAACTACCCACCGGCACTCCGGCTTCCGCTGTAATCTGATTCGAATTCACCGCATGATATCCTTTTTGGGCAAAAAGGTGTCTGGCAGTTACCATAATACGTTCTTTTCGTTCAATACTCCGCCGCTGCTTTGGAATCCTGACTTTTTCGCTGGTTTTTTGTTTCATAGCCTTCAGTGATTGGGAGGTAGAAAATATCTTGACATATATGATATATCTATCTTATTAGTATTGTCATCGAATGATTATGTCAACTTGCTTTATCTATATAGCATAAAAACTATCAAGCTATTTTGTCTTTATTTTTCAATCATTATTACTTCTTTAAATCATCACAAGAGATATATTTCAGAAATATTACTTGATTCAATGATGATTTTTGACATTTTTAAATTGATAGATTTATCATCTATTCAAAATTGAACAGGAAATTATGGTATCAAGACATCAAACGCATTCAAACCGGGCATTAAAAACAGCTAAATAGTTGCTATTTTAAAGGGAAAAGATCATGGCGAAAAAAGTAACCAGAAGGGATTTTACCAAAAAAGGTTTGGCAGCAGGAGTGAGTTTCGGTGCAGCTCTGACATTGGGTAATATCGGGATCGTCAAAGATGTATTTGGAATGGGGAAAAGATCCAATGACCAGGGCAAGGCTCAGAGCAGCCGACTACCCAACATCGTTCTCATCAACGCAGACGATCTTGGATACGGCGATTTGGGATGCTATGGTTCCAAGGCGATCAAGACCCCGAATATTGACAGACTGGCAGCTGGGGGCACCCGGTTCATTGACTTCTATTCCTGCAACGCATTGTGTACCCCTTCCAGAACCGGTCTCCTGACCGGACGATACCCACAGAGAGTCGGTATGCACTGGGTGATCTGGGCTGAGGATTACCCTTTCACAAAAAAGATTCTGAGAAAGGTCGGGCGGCTTTTGAACAAGACCGGTTCAACAGATATTGGTGCTGACAGTGAAGTGCGAGGATTGCCTGAAGACGAAATCACCATCGCGGAGGGTTTGAAAGGGGCAGGGTATCAAACCGGCTGTATCGGAAAATGGCACCAGGGAGATTTTCGGTTCATCGAAAAATATAATCCGTGCAATAACGGATTCGATTATTTCTACGGCATGCCCTGGGATCATGAGGAAGATCCGTGTCCGTTGTATGAGAATTATAAGGTTGTCAGAGCGGAATGGGATGATCTGGCAGACATGCATCAAATGCTGGCGGATGGGGCGGTTAATTTCATCAGTAAAGCAACGCAATCACCTGATCCCTTTTTTCTGTATTACGCCCCTCCGGACCCGCACATTCCGCTTTTTCCTTCCCAAAAATTCAAGGGTAAATCCGACGGTGGGACATACGGTGATGTCGTCGAAGAGCTGGACGCCAATGTCGGTCAGATTCTGGAATACCTGAAGCAAAATGATCTGGAAGAAAATACCCTGGTCATCTTCACCAGCGACAACGGCCCCTGGTATCACGGCAGCAGCGGTGGACAGCGCGGCCGTAAGGGACAAAGTTACGAAGGCGGTTTTAACGTGCCCATGATAGCCCGCTGGCCCGGTCAGGTTCCAGCCGGCGGTATCTGTAATGAGTCATGTATGAACATCGATTTTCTACCCACCTTTATGTCCCTGGCCGGGCTTAAACCACCCGGCGATCGGATCATTGACGGTCGGGATATTTCGGGACTGCTGACCGGCAGCCAGAAGAAGACACCGCACGATGCCCTGTATTTTTACCATCATGCCGAGCTGGAAGGTGTTCGAGTCGGCAAGTGGAAGTTTTATCGGGATATCAGCACTTACGTCTACCCTATTCCCGTGGACAAAGAGTTTTTCAGTAAATTCGATTCACCCTGGCTGTACAATCTGGAGACTGATCCGACGGAAAGCTACCCATTGAATGACCGCTACCCGGAGAAGGTAAAAGAGCTCACCCAGCTGATGGCAAAATGGGATGAAGCCATGAAAAACGACCCGAAGGGAATGTTGTAACGCATATGGCGCCTTGATTAATTAAATCTGAGTTGCCCAGGAAGGGGCCCTTCCCGGGCATTTTCAAAAAGAGTTTAATTAATCAAGGCGCCCACAAATATCATTTGGAGTTTGTGATCATGAAAAACAAAACACTCAACCGCAGAACGCTGCTCAAAATGGGTGCTGTCACAGCCGCAGGCTTGACCAGTGCGAATCTGATCTCATGCAGTTCAGAGGACAATGAATCGGGAATTAACCGGGAGATTAATCCGGACATATACCGGAATTCTGCAAAGGGTTCGCTGGCGGTCAAAGATGTCATAAAGCCCATCAAGGGTTTTAAGGGTAAAAAACCGAATTTCGTTGTTGTTTTATGCGACGACATGGGATACGGCGATCTGGGCTGTTACGGCAGCAAAGCGATTAAAACGCCGAATCTTGACAAGCTGGCGCAGGGCGGGGTGCGCTTTACGGATTTCCATTCCTGCAACGCACTGTGTTCCCCTTCCAGGGCCGGGCTTCTCACGGGTCGTTATCCGCATCGAACCGGGGTGACTTTTCCAATCTGGCCCCAGGATGATTCGTTCATGAGAAGTGCCTCACGGATTATCGCGAAATTATTCGCCCAGGCCGGGGCCTTGGATCTGCCTGTGGGAAAAAGCATTGCTGAGGGGCTGCCGCCGTCTGAAATCACCATTGCTGAAGCGTTGAAGATTTCAGGATACACAACGGCTGCCATTGGCAAATGGCACCTGGGAGACTTCACCAAACAACCTGAATACCTGCCCAAAAACCATGGGTTCGACTATTTTGTCGGCTTCAACGCGTCTAATGATGATTGGCCGGCAGCTTTCTGGCGCAATGAAACCGAAGTGATTAAGGATATTCAATTGGATCAGGAGCGGTATACAGGGCTTTTTACAGAGGAGGCTGTCAACTTCATTGAACGCTCAAAAGAGAAGCCGTTTTTTCTCTACCTGGCTCACAAGGACCCTCATCAACCCTGCATTCCATCAGAGAAATTCAAAAACTCATCTGACGCGGGAAGGCATGGAGATGTGGTCCAGGAAGTCGATTGGGGTATGGGGCAAATCGTCGATTGCCTGAAGCGAAACAATCTGGAAGAGGATACCATTGTTATTTTTACCAGCGACAACGGTCCCTGGTTCGATGGCAGCCCAGGGCACCACCGGGGCAGAAAAGGACAAAGCTTCGAAGGCGGATTCAGAGTCCCGATGATTGCCAGTTGGCCGGGGAATTTCCCTGCCGGCCGAACTTGCAGCGATCCCACCATGAACATTGATTTTTTCCCCACTCTGCTGGAAATGGCTGGTCTTCAGATGCCGAATGACCGAATTATCGACGGTAGAAGTCTTGGGGGACAGCTTTCAGGAAAAGACAGCAAACCCTGTCATGAAGTACTTTTCTTCTTTCATGAAAACGAACTTGAAGGCGTACGGGTCGGCTATTGGAAATATTTCCGTTCCATCAACCACTATGTGCACCCGATTCCCATCGACAAACCGGGTTCATGGGCGGGAGCCATTGCCAACAAAGCCTATACTTACACCGGGAAAGATTCGGCAGGAATCACCCGGACCATCCCGGTACTGGGGTCATTACCGATACTTTATAACCTAAAAACCGACCCGGGGGAAAACTATAACGTTCTTGCCAAACATCCCGATATCGGACAACAGATGCTGAAGATCATGGAACAGTGGGAAAAGGCGTTCTATCAAAATCCCCGCGGTTGGATTTCAGAGGGAACTTAGGGCACTGCAATGCCCGCAATGATATTTTAGGATGGGCGAGCTTGCATGAAAAGAGGCTGCCCATTGTCCTCCAGAACCTGCCGGCATTATAAAAATTCATGCCCGCAATTTGGACACCGTATCCTGGCAAACCCCTCTTTCAGACTACCACACCTCAAATAACTTCGAACCACTTCTCGAACCACCGGTCTGAAAAACCCATACCGATTTTCGAATTTTTCCGGGTAGTTTCTTTCGAAGTCTCCATAATGACGATCGAGTATCTGCCACAGGGGTGACGTTTTTGGATCTCTGTTATGGTAAACGCTGAGGATCGCCATGATCAAACTTGAAAAATTCAGGAGCGAAATTTCACTATTGAAAGAAGCAAACATATGTTCAATACTCTATTCGAAATTAAACCTTAAAAGCAAATTGAAAGGGAAAAAGATTAGAAAGAGCTTAATCGGAGTGGATGTCATCCAATTTGATGAGCCCGCCTTTAATGTATTTATGGATGATGTCAAGGAGTGGGGAATTGTCGCTTTGCATAAAGCAATTGAGGGATTACAGTGTAAAACCGCGGTTCATATCTGTTATGGATATGGTATTCAGGCTAATATGGATTGGAAAATGACCTTGGGTGACAAATGGACGCAATATCAAGAGATTTTTCCTGCTCTCGATGACAGTAAATTGGATCAGGTTTCACTAGAGTGTGCGAACTCAAAAGTACCGTTGGAATTGATCGGTTTGTTGCAGGATAAAGATGTCTTGGTGGGAGCCATAGACGTGGCTTCACTTGAAGTTGAGAGTCCTGAAAAGGTGGCTGCAACGATCAAAGAGGCCCTGAAATATGTCAATGCGGAAAGAACATTTCCCTGTACAAATTACGGTTTAGCGCCACTTCCCAGGGATGTTGCCATAAACAAGCTCAAAGCACTCGGTGCAGGAGCAGAACGGGTTCGAAAACAATTAAAGTAAATTCATACAATATCCGTCTACAGGGACCTGAATGCGGAGATTCTGTCCAGCATATATTCTGGCTCGACGATTCAGAAAGAATACGTATCAACCGAAGCGTTCGTTTCAGCCAGGCATCAGCATGCGGCAGTAGAGTCTGCCATCAATGCACTGGAAAACCATGGTCTGGAACGTTGCCCGGGACAGAGGAGAACACGCTTTCTCGCGATATATCTCCCTGGCAGTTCTCTCAAGAAACATCCAGATCATTGGACACCTGCTTCAGCAGAAACAGATCAAGCAGGAAAGACGGAAAACATGGTACCGTCAAACCTGGGCAAACAACCGGGTTAATGTCGGAAAAGCGGTTATAGCGGCTTAATCCGCGGATAAAGACTACAGCTCAAAAACGCACCATAGAGACGTTCGCCCAAAAACCGGGCTGAACTGCCTTTATGACAGCTTTTACATCGAAAAAGAACCAACTATCGGCTGGTTTCTGTCACGGCTGTTTGAATCTATTGCAGCACCGGCAAAAAACTTAACCAACCCCTGAAAAACAAGGGGTTTTCGTTCAGACACTAATTATGGCGGAGGTACGTGGGAATCGAACCCATCCAGCACAGTTTTACTGCACCACGCGCGGTTTTGAAGACCGTAAACGGCAACTTGTAAATTCTGGGTTGAGAGAGACAGGATCTCAAAATCCCTGCAGTTGCTTTCGTTTGTTGGTCTCCTCTGGGAACTGTTCCAGGCTCTAATTTTTGGAACATTGGATCAATTGAAATCTGTACTGGGAGATCATGTATTGGAAACCATCAAGGAGAGAATTGATTGCACCATCACTGAATTTCTCTCAAATGCATTACAATTGGACTCTGAATCTTTGCTTTACGAAGAACGTGCTCTTAAAGCCGGTGTCCTCTAGCATCAGAAAACCCTAAAATGTGAGAACTTAAGAATACTTCAATTTATCGACCTGCTTTATTGTATTAACGGTGACGAATCCACCATCACCACTTCGTTGTACTTGTGGCGTCCATTCATATACAACAAATGATGAATCTTAATGAGGGATTTTCGCATGTTCGCTGTCCGAATTATGCTTATGAGTTTCTAGTACCGGAAGAACTACCCTAGCCAATTTACTCATATTGTTTTTTTCTTTTAGTGTGAAATTTTAAACACTGGGTCTGATTTTTTATCCTATATAAACAGGTATGCTGCCACCTGATTTACTAGTTATACCTATTTGATATCAACTGTTTTTTTTACTTTTCTGTTCCTATATAACCACTTATGGCTTATGAACACGGAACCATGTGAAACCAACTATCTGTAACTATGCTTAAAACATACGATTCTCAAGCCCATAAACAAAATAGGGAGGGAGTGTCAATAATACAGCAGCGGATGGTGTAAACGTTTGCAAAAAAAACCATGAACACCTGAGATTTGACTGAATTCTAGATCCTTATTATCTATTATTTTCTCGATATTCTTATAAAAGTAATAATGACTGATCATCAGATAATAGCTTGATACGGGAATATAAAACTGAAAACTATTGACAAGTATGGAGAAGTTGGGTAATCAGTGCAAACGTTTCCAAATCCCCATATTTAAATAATTTAGTATTTAAGAAATTCAGACAGGAGTCGATACCATGGGAAAGAGTTGCGATATTCTGATAGTCGGTGCGGCAACAGCCGGCATGTATTACGGCTGGCTGATGGCTAAAAAAGGACATTCGGTTTTAATCATTGACCGGGAAGCCAGGGAAAAGGTTGGGCAGAGACTGGAGGTTATACACTTCAACAATGAGCAGATGGCACAGGCAGGTGTTCCTGCGCCAGAAGAGGTACCGGAATTGATTGATGTCTGGCCTGATATGCAGGATTCTTTTCAGTAGTCGCTTGATAGGTATAAGATATTAAAAAACCCAGAAAAAAACTCATAAGGTACTAAAGCTGAAAGTCAGCAACGTAAAACAAATGAGAATACCTGCCCTCTGATATTTCCGCAGATTTTAATTTGCAATCCTAACCATATTATTTATTAAATTTCTGAAAATTTGAGTTTTTTAAAAAAAAATCTTGACACAACTGATTTTTGCTCATAATTTTGACCGGTAGTCAGGAAAACTAACTAAAGGTAAAATATTAATAGAAAATCTGTTTGTACTGGAGGCATCCATGAGATTTAGAAAACGAACCCTTCTTCTTTCCACCATTGGATTATTGGTATTAATAGTCGCCGTTTTTCTCAGTACCTATTCGGCTTTTCCTGGGAATATTAGAAAAACAGATTTTAAGGTCACAACCAGAGGTGTAAAATCAATATTTAAAGAGGGAAGTATATATCGCTATCCTGGAATTGTTCCACTGTTAGAAGTAAAAGGTGAGCATTATGAAATGGGACTCCAATATGGCGTCCTATTAAAACCTGAGATATTAAAAGCAGTTGTATCATATGAAAAAATACTCCGTTGGCAAGCTGAAAATATGGGAATCCCCTTCATTCTTCTAACCTCAATGGCGAAGTATAAAGCTAACGAGTTTTCAAAGAGAATTCCCAAGCGATTCCTCAAAGAGATAACCGGTGTATCTGATGGTTCTGGTGTCTCTTTTGATACTATTCTGACGGTTGCGATGTTTTATGATATTGGGGAATCCATGGGATGCAGTGGAATTTTAATGAGGGGAAAGGGGGGTACGATTATACATGGAAGAAATCAAGATTCGACCTCCTTTGGGGGAGAAGAAATTGGCAAAATGTCAGTCATTGTAAAGTATCATCCGACGGGCTACAATTCGGTGACTCAGCTGGACTGGCCACTTTTTATGGGGATTGAAACCGGTTATAACAACAAAGGACTTGCTTATTCGGAGGAGACACTTCGAATAAAAAAACCAAATCCAGACGGTTTTCCCATTGTTTATCTGTCGAAACTGGCATTAGAGGAAGCGTCCACTATTGATGATCTCTACCCTTTATTTGACAAGTATCCTGTTATTGGAGCCTATGGAAGTGTCTGGAGTGATCGGGACACCGGAGAAGGCCTTGTCGCTGAACTAACTGCGGTGGGGTGGGCGGCTACCAAAATGGAAAAATCGATTCTTTGGAATTTTAACCATATTTATAATCCAAAACTGAAAAAAGAACAAATTGCTAAAGTCAATCTGGCTAGTGGAAACTGGGATCGTGAAAAGATTGCTACTGTTTTTGCCAAAAAAGATATCTATCAACCCTCAGATGCGGTTGATTTTCTACGCGCTCAATTAGGGCCTGGTGAGACAGATTATGCATGGCATTCAGACCGGCGAGCCATTAGCAATTCAGCCGGGCATCAGATGATTGTGTTTCATCCCAAAGGTGATGGTGTGTACGCAGCTTTTGGGCCTTACCATGCTGCCCGCCATCAGGTTTTTCACATTCATGACGATTTTTCGATTGAACCGGATCTATATATGGAGTCTATTGAGCTCCCTGACTTGGTCAGACAGATCGCAGTTGAACGAAATCGCCTTACCACAGAAGATCAGAAGTTGACTGCTTTTCAAAAACTTGCAGACAAAAACAGCAATGATGCGACAATTCAGTTTTTAGCTGCAAAACGGGCTCTGGCACTAAAAAATGCGGATGTTTTTGCTCAATATGCTCTTAATGCATACTCACTAGAATCATCTGTCCCTGACTATGCTCTTTTTGCAGGGTTGGCGGAGTTTCATCGTCAAAGAAAGGATAAAGCGATTGAGTTGCTGGAGGGAATTGACAGAACGGGGATCTATCCCAATCGGGAATTATTAAGAGTCACTGCCCTGATAAAGATCTACAAAAACTTTGATTCAGCTAAACAAAAACAAGCGGAGGCCATCAGAGATAGGATTTTACTTGAACATGACGCTCAGTCTTATTATGAGTCATATATTTTACCCAGAATAGAAGCATTGGAGTCTTGATATGGAAAAAAGAAGATTTGATTTTTTATGGCAATATGTCAACTATTGGGCGGTCACAGATCCCAATTTTACAGCCTTGCGATTTGAGGATAGAGCTTATTCGTATGGTGAATTTGATGATTTGACCGATAAAATGGCTACGGAGTTTTTGAATTTAGGTTTAAAAAAAGGGGATATGATCGCCTCAATGCTGCCAGCCAGCCCAGAATATATTATGGCTTTGGTTGCTGCTGACAAAATAGGAGTGGTTGTCACTGCATTGGATGTTAAATATAAAACTGCTGACCTAAAGAAATTTATCTCCCACATTCAACCCAAAGTTGTTTTAGCTCTTGCAGAAAGCGAAGATTTTGACATCGCTGGTGCATTAAAGTCAGTGGAAAGAAACCTCAATCTGGATACTCCTATTCAATATTTTATGATCGGTCAAACCGAAATGGGCCAGCCGTTTGAGAACCTGTATCACGGATTGCCGGAATTAGCGAATGAGCTAGAAACCCGTAAAGCTGACCAACAACTTAACGACGGGTTGCTGGTTATTTTTACAGGCGGTACGACAGGTGTCCCTAAAGCAGCGCTTTTGTCAAAACAAAATGTTGTTGTTATGGCAACGATTGAAAGCGAAATCTTAAATGGGATTTTAGTTGAGCAAGGAATCGATGAAAGAATTAAGACCATTGCCTGTTTGCCACCCAGTCATGTGGGTGGAACAGTAGAGATGATTTGCAGTTCGATTGTCTCAGGTTCTGAAACACTTATCCACGATTCATGGAGTCCTCAGCGGGTTTTAGAAACAGTACAAAATGAAAAAATAGCCTGGATAGGCGGGGTGCCTACCATGTACGCTATAATGCTGCTATTGCCGGATTTAGATAAATACGATCTTTCATCGTTGAAAATGGCTGTGCTTTCAGGAGAAAAGGTTGAACTAGAATTGCTGAAACTGATAAAAACAAAAATATGTCCATCAGTCATGATTGGATATGGGAGTACAGAAGCGGGTTCCGAGGTCACTTTCACCCAATTATCAGACGCTGAAGAAGAGATAGCAGATGGTTATGTAGGAAAGGCTTTGGAAGGTGCTGATATCAGAATTGTGGGTGAAGACGGGGAGGTGTTATCTGCAGGGAAATCTGGGGAAGTCCAGATTTCTGGTCCTTTGACAATTCAAAGCTATTATAAAATGCCAGAGGAAGATTCTGCAGGACTGACCCCCGATGGATACTGTAAGACCGGAGATCTTGGATATTTAACACCGGAGGGGGGTCTGTATATTAAAGGAAGAATAAAACATATTATTCGGGTTGGCAGTTATACGGTGATGCCTTCGGAAGTGGAAGAAGTTGCTGTTCAACATCCATCAGTGGGAATGGCTGCTGCGATAGGAGTACCTGATAAAATATATGGAGAAACTGTATGGTTGGTTGTATCGCCAACACCAGGGGAAACCATAGATGAGGAACAACTTATTGCGTTTTGTAAAAAAGAGTTGGCCAAATATAAGGTCCCCAAAAGAGTCGTTGTAGAAACGGAATTACCCATAACCAGAATAGGAAAAGTGCACCGGGTTGAAATTCAGAACAGAGTTATTCAGTCCCTTAAAGGAGAATAAAATGACGAAACCAGTTTTATACGAAAAAGAAAACAAAATCGGTATTATATCTTTAAATAATCCAGAGAAATCTAACCCGTTTACCTTAGAAGTTTTAAGTGATTTGATAGCGGCTTTTGAAGAGAGTAAAGCCAATGGAGATGTCTGTGTTATCTATCGTGCGGAAGGAAAAAATTTTACTTTTGGCGCTGATTTAAAATACGCACATGAAATGATTACCAACCCGGATTTAAGATCTGAGGCCAGTCAATATCTTTGGGCATGGCAAGAAGTCACTAGCGCGATGATAGATCATCCAGGAATTATCATTGTTGGCTACCACGGATGGATTGTAGGTGGAGGGTTTGAACATACCCTTGGTAGTGATTTACGGCTTGCAGCGGATGACACCCAAATTATGCTGCCTGAGCTGGATATGGGTATCTTTTTTTCAAATGCTTCAACACAGTTATTACCAGCAATTGTTGGCGAAGGCCGAGCGAAGCAGATGATGTTGTTGGGTGATCCAATCCCAGCAAAAACAGCATTGGATTTTGGATTGGTTAACGAGGTGTGTAAACCTGATGAATTGGATGCATTGTTAAAATCATATGCTGAAAAAATTGTTTCTAAAGATCAGAAGGCCCTTAGACTGACAAAGAAAATTGTTAATGAGAGTCGAGCCGATACAATTGACTCTGTTTTATTTAAAGAAGGAAGGGCAATGATTGAAACCGGTCAATCAGATGGTGCTCAAAAACGGATATCAGCCTTTTTAAAGATGCATTAACAGATTTCGATTTAATTCAAACTGGAGGATTGAAGTGTCACAAAAACTTGAAAGATCCCTCTCTTTAGGTGGTGCTATTAGCATAATTGTGGGTTTTGTAGTGGGTGGTTCCATTTTTGTTCTGATACCCACATTAGCGGGCATGACCGGACCTAGTTTGTATCTGGCCTATGCACTTTCGGCCATTCCAGCAATTTTTGCAGCGCTTTACCTCATTCAATTAGGTAGCGCCCTGCCTGTTACCGGTGCGAACTATATTGCCATTACCCGCTGGATTTCTCCCATGGCGGGGTTTTCAGCTTCCTTATCTGTTGGAATTGGCATTATTTGTACAAATTGTTTAGTTGCCTGGGGTTTTGGTGATTATATTTCGGCCTATTTCCCTCAGTTTCCAAAAATGCTATCGGCGATTCTTGTGATCATCTTTTTTTCTTTTATCAACTGGTTGGGAGTCAGACTATTTGAAAAAGTCCAAGTACTCATGATGCTTGTTTTTATGATAGCAATGCTTGTTTTTGGGTTTGGCGGTTTAATGAATATGCAACCTGCATTTCATGTGGATCTTTTTCCAAAAGGTATTGGCGGCTTTATTACGGTAATTGCCATCGCATCTTTTTCATGGGGAGGTGTGATTGCAATTGTTGAAGTGGCGGGAGAGGTAAAAAATCCCAAACGAAATATCCCCCTGAGTATTATTATCTCAATGGTTATTATTGGTGGGCTTTATATACTTCAAACGTTTGCTTTGACCAGTAATCTAATGTGGGATGAGGCTGCTGCCATTGGTTCGACTGCTATTTTAGTTGCTGCCGGTAAGTTCCTGCCAGCATGGGGAGTCAATTTTTTAGCTTTGGGTGCCTTGTTGGCAATGGCAACCAGTGTGAATGCGTTGATTTTAATGGGAGCCAGAGAGATGTATGCCTGGAGTAATGATCGACTCATTCCTGCATTTTTCCAGCGAATTCATCCAAAATACAAGACGCCTGAAACCAGCATTTTGTTTATTATGGTCATGTCTATCATTGGAATTTTGTTTGCTGCTGATTTGGAAAAATATGCATTGATGGTCGTATTTGGATTAATGGTCGTGCAGATTTTAGGCGCAACAGCTGTTTTTCGAATGCCAAAGGCTGCACCGGATATATATAACAAAGCCCAAATTCAATTTAATGTTTTCTGGCGTTGGTTCACATGGGTCGGGTGTATGCTTGTATTTCTGGGGATTTTTGTTTTTGGTTTTTTAGCCGATTTTAAAACAGGAATTGTTTTTGTAGGAATTTGGGTTTTCTCTATCGGTTATTGGTTTATTCGAAAATCGATGCTAAGTAAACAGGGAATATCATTGGTTGAAGAGATGAAAGGCTATAATCAGATAGGATTGGTTGAATTAGACGAGTAATACTTTGCTTGGGTCACATCTTAAATACTAAATATTGATAGCTTTAACATGGGATTGAAAAGGAACTTCACGGGCCAAAGCTTCTGGGCTCGTGGTTACTTGGTATCTACAGTCGGTTTGGATGAAGAAAAGATTCGGGAATATATCCGGAACCAAGAAAAAGTCAGTAATGTCCGGTTAGGTTTTCGCACTACGCTTTCGTTTCTTTTTGCCAGATAATCATTGATTGGAGGATATAAAATAATTAACAACGGGGTGCTTTCGATGAACGGAGAAAAAGTAAAAGAAACAAAATTGAACGATTATACCATAACCGAGTTTTTCCGAAAACCTTTTTACGAATTGCAATGGCACGCTCATGAAAATGCAAGTATTAATTTTGTTGTAACCGGAACGTATGAGGAAAGGTTCAAGAAATATGGATTTAACTGCAAAGCCCATGACATGATTTTTAAGCCGCCGTTAAAAGCTCACAGCGATCATTTCGGACAAATAGGAGGTAAGTGCTATTTTATTGAGATTGGCAATAAAAAACTGCATGAAATTCAATACGCTACCAGTCTATTGAAAAATGAATTCGTTTTTTCCAACAGCAGAACGTCGGCATTCGGGGCCAATATCATTCACGAACTGGATCTGATGGATGATGTGTCGTCACTATCAATAGAAAGTTCGATATTCGGAATCATCTCGGAAACGGCTCGTCAAAAAAACAATTTAAGAAACGAACGAAAGTCCCCTAAGTGGCTTAAAAAGGCGATTTCGTATGTTCATGAATATTTTTCCGAAAGCATTTCACTTTCTATTATTGCCAAAGAATGCAATATTCATCCTTCCCATTTCGCTCGAACATTCCGCAATAACTATCACTGTTCCATCGGCACGTATATTCGTAGACTCCGAATAAATCATGCAACGAAACTACTAAGTAATTCGGACGATTCGATTATCGACATCAGTCTGTCCTGCGGATTCTTCGACCAAGCGCATTTTACCAAGACTTTCCGTGATTATACGGGCATGACGCCGTATCAATATCGATCGTTTAAATTGAATTGATATTCCGTAACGGCAAAAACGTCCGTTTATCATTTCCAATCTGGAGTTATGCTATTGGAATGGCTCTTAAAGATTGGTGAAGGCGACCCCGTGGTTTGGCTTAAGTTGCTGAATAATCGGGCTAAGTCTCAAACCGTGAGGTTCATTTTTGTATATTGAATTAATGCTGAATGATTGCTGTTTAACAGCTATTTAAGTTCGAAGGGCATTCAAAACGTTAGTCGCATCGACTACATCCGCGCGGTAAGCGCTCATCACAGTAAGTGATGCCTCGTGTAGCGATGCAATGTCACTCGCTACGCCGTCTCTAACTACTATAGAGAAGTATCCGCGGAAACTGGCGTCTCTGACGGTCGATTCTACGCAACCCTCCGTCGTGCATCCCGTAAAGATCAAGGTTTGAATATTATTTGATCTCAGAAGCATATCGAGGCTTGTCTCGTAGAATGCACTGGATCGGAATTTCTCAATTACGAGGTCATCGTCGGATACCACCAATTTCTCAACCAATTCAGCTCCCCAAGTACCCTTTATGCAAGGCCTCACAGGATTCTGAATATTGGCTAACTCCCCCATATATTGGACTGAAAGTTTTCGACTCAGCCAGATCCAAGCTGGTGAATCCGACAACCCATTCGGCAAACTAATCATTTTTACAAAAACCTGAAGAACTCCCAACTTACGTGTTTCGCTGATTAATCCCGAGACTGTCTCAATGACACTCGGATATGCAGACACATCTGCTCCGGCTTGTGCAAATGCTCCATTCGGGTGGCAATAATCATTCTGTAAGTCTATCTCCACGTGTGCAGTACGAGATGGGACCAAGGCTTCGCTTAGAAATTCCGGAACTTCCTTTCCGTCTACAAAAATCATATATAGTCTCCTTTATTTAAATTTCTTAGGTTCTATTTACAATCAGTCTTAGAAGTTTACCCGGTAAAGGCAAAGTCTAACCGATGCAAATATAAGTCTTTTTAAAAAAGCATATAAGTAGAAACGACGATTAGTTCAATGTTGAAATGCGGCCAATTATTTGGTAGCGCATTTTATAAGTAGTCGTTTCACAGCGTTACTGTATAAATATACAATAATGCATATGGTATGGATGATATAAAGGTCGGCTGGAGTGGCAGACAGCCGCAAATCACTTTCCGTCAACTCGAATACTGACTTTCCAGTATCGGCAATGCGGAAAACCAACTCCTTCGAAAAATAAATATATTTTTATTTAGTTATTTGATAGTAAAAAAATTGCGTAATTGTATCTCTTGTGTATTTAAATCGGCTTTTGTTGAACAAAAGCGTTTTGCCAAAGTAACTATTCAGTGTCCCCCTTGTGGCAGATCTTCAGCCTCTATTATCAGGCGTTTGAGAATGGGTATGGCAAATTAGAAAAGAATAATGACTTTTTCAGAGCCACTATCGGTGAATCGGTTCATGCCTTTCTCAAATACGGGGATTTTAAACGGGGATTTGCCGGAATTCGCTGTCTCAACTGCGTTAAAGAGCGGCTACGACATTTTTCTGCAAAAACGCTCTATCTTAGCTTCCTGTTAGGCCAAACGAGTGATCATTTTCGGACATCACTTGAAAGAGTTCTGTCGCAAAAAATGGAATATTAGCTTAACACATACAATTTCGCAACGTTGTTACAATACCATCTCAAACGTTGTGGATATTCTTCTCCTATAAAGGCAGCATACGGTTCGATTAAGATTAGGATTGATGCATAATAGCGAAACTGTCTGCCAGATTTTATCATTCTCACAAGCGAAACGAAATCGAAAAAATCGATCCATACATGTCACTTTGGCTAAAGAGATGTGATGCAAGGGAAGAATTATTCCTTCACTGGTATATTCGGCCCGGTTGGATCGGCAGGACGATTTTCTTAAATAGAGATCGTGATGTATCAGGGAAGACCGACAAATTTCGAACTTAAGGGTCGTGAAACGTTATAAGGATCGACGATCGGTTTTTTGATTGAACAGTCTAAAGTTCGCACTCAGATTTGTTTATTGGTGTCGAATCATTTTGAACAAGCAAAGAAGCCGCGGGCAACCCGTGGCAAAGCTTGTCATCTTCTCCCAAAATGCAGGCACGGGAACTTTAGACTCTCGGATTAGATTGTAAAGCGAACCAGTCGGTCTTCCCTTGCATTTTCCAGACTGTTTTAAGAGGAAACGAATATGGATAAAGAGACAATTATTCTTGGAGTTATCGGAGCCGATTGCCATGCGGTAGGAAACAAAATATTGGATATTTTCTTTTCCAAAGAAGGATTCAATATAGTGAATCTTGGCGTTATGGTCATGCAGGACGAATTTATCGATGCAGCCATCGAGACTAAAGCGAAAGCGATTCTGGTCAGTTCCTTATACGGGCATGGAGAAATCGATTGCGCTGGTTTGAGGGAAAGATGTATCGAACGGGGATTGAGATCGATCATTTTATATTGTGGCGGAAACCTTGTGGTTGGAAAAAAAGATTTAAAGGAAACCGAGCGGTTGTTTTTGGAGATGGGATACGACAGGATTTTCGATTCACAAGTCGACTTAAACGAAGTTTCGGTGTTGCTTAAAAAAGATATTGGTGAGCGCTATGGAGATTATTAGTATTGATATCGGATCGACTTTTACCAAGGGGATACGGGTTTCTATCCGACCGCAACCAGTTATTTCCGCTCGAAATTCTCATCCCACGACACGGGATAACATCGAAACCGGTTTTCGCCGGGTCGTCGAGGCATTGGGTGGTCGAGAGGACGTGGAGATATTTGTAACATCGTCGGCAAAAGGCGGTTTATCGATCTGTGCCATCGGAATCGTTCCGCAGCTGACCCTAAAAATGGCCAAACAGGCCGCTTTGTCTGCTGGCGGGAAGATTGATGATGTTTTTCCCTACAAGCTGACCGGCAATCATATCCGGAAACTGGAACGGAATCCTCCCGATATTATTCTGATGACCGGTGGAACGGACGGCGGCAACGAAGAGTTTAACTTGCATAATGCCGAAATGCTCTCGCAATTGAAATCGGATGTAACAATCGTGTATGCCGGAAACCGGGTTTGTGTCGAAAAAGTGAAAGACATCTTAAGCGGCAAGCGGTTGATCGTGGCGGACAATGTATTGCCGGATTTGGAATCACCAAATCCAAAAGACGCCAGGCAAAAGATCAGACAAGTTTATATCGATCTAATAATAAAAGGAAAAGGCCTGTCTTCGGTGTTGGAATATGCCGCCCGTCCTCCACTTCCTACACCTTACATGATGTTTGAATATATTAGGAAGTTCTCGGCAGTCGATCCCGATTGGGATTCCTTTTGCCTTGTCGATTTGGGGGGGGCAACGACGGATGTTTACTCCCGTTGTTCCAATCAAGTATCAACAGGTACGATCCTGAAAGGATTGCCCGATCCGGATCCGAGCAGGACCGTCGAAGGCGACTTGGGACTTCGTCTAAGCGCCGATTCGACCTTCAAAGCCTTGAATGAAAGCGGCATGACTGGTTCAATAACTGATAGTAAGATAAAGGAATTGTTCGAAATATATCTGGCTAAGATTAAGGGTGATTTGAGCTTTATTCCGAAAGACGATATAGAGATCGAATTTGATCGCCAATTGGCTGAATGCTGTATCACACAGTCCATTATTCGTCATTCCGGCAGAATCTATAAAACCTTTTTACCGTCCGGCGAGATATTTATCCAGGAAGGAAAGGATTTGCGGGAAGTGAAGCGGCTGGTATACACCGGCGGGTATCTGTCCAGGTTGACGGATAACCCTGTTTTTAATTTAAACGATTATTACGACGAAAATGGCCGCGAAATTCTATGTCCGCGAAATTTTGAAATATATACCGATCGGGAATACATATTGCCGATGCTGGCCGGTATATCGGATAGATATCCCGAAGAAGCCGTTAGACTCGGGATCGAGCATTTAAGATAAAGCGTCGGTCCGGACTTATTGATTATAACGATTATGCAGGAGCTTCATATGGAATTAGAGAATAAGAAAATGTCGGTCAAGCGATTCCATTCCCTTAGAAAAAGAGTATTGGAAACATGGCCGACGGGCAATAATATCGATCTTCGCGAGGGCATAAAATACTGTCAAAGTTTGCCAAAGGAGAAGAGATTCTCGATGGCGCTAAAGAGGGCTGATCAATTGGGCAGGGTTCTCATCCAGCCAAGATGCGGAGTGGCCCTTCTCGAAGAATTCATGACGTTGTTAAATCAACTGGAGAGGGAAAGCGACCTATTGTCCGCGACCATCGATGCGTATACTCGGAATAACATGTATGCGGACGCGGAATCGGCAATTGAAAAATCGATTCGGGCCGGCCATTCGCTTTTAAACGGTTTCCCGGCCGTAAATCATGGTTTGGCAGCCTGCAGAAAAATTGTCGAAAGCATCGATAAACCGATTCAGGTCCGCCACGGTACGCCCGATGCGCGTCTGCTGGCTGAAATCACCCTTGCCGGTGGGTTTTCTTCCTTTGAAGGCGGTTCCATAACCTATAATATTCCCTATGCAAAACGTATTTCCATCGAACAGACAATTTTCGACTGGCAATATGTTGATCGACTGGCAGGTATGTATGAAGAGGAAGGCGTTACTATCAACCGGGAATCGTTCGGTGCGCTTTCCGGTACGCTGATCCCGCCTTTCATCAGTCATGCCATTGGTATTATCGAGGGACTGCTGGCTTTGGAACAAGGTGTAAAATCGATTACGCTAGGATACACCCAGACCGGCAATTTAATACAGGATATCGCTGCCATCAAAAGCTTGAGAGATATCGCCCACCTATATTTCAGAAACGCCGGATTTCAAGATTACGAGCTTTCGACGGTATTTCACCAATGGATGGGCGGATTTCCGGAAGAAGAAGCCAAAGCGTTCGGTGTTATCTGTTGGGGTGCCGTGACAGCGGCGTTATCCAAAGCCACCAAAGTAATGGTTAAAACACCTCACGAAGCCCGTGGAATTCCTACCGCAGCAGCCAATCTCCAGGGAATAATGGCAACGCGTCAAATTATACAAATGCTGGCGGATCAACCGAAGTTAGACTCGGTCGAGATTGATCGAGAAGAAGACGTCATCAGAATGGAGGTTAAAAACGTTATGGATGCGGTTATTATGCTCGGCAAAGGAGATATGGCCCAAGGGACCGTCAAAGCGTTTGAGGCCGGCGTTATCGATGTCCCCTTCGTTCCTTCGACCTACAACAAAGGAAAAATGATCTCATGCCGGGACGATCGCGGCGCCGTGCGGGTATTGGACCCCGGCAATATCCCTCTGGCGAAGCCGGTAATGGACTATCATCGTGAAAAACTGGCAGAAAGAGCAATCAAGGAAAAACGCGGACCGGATTTTAACATGGTTATTGACGATGTATATGCCATCGGAAAAGGGGCCTTGGTCGGGCGCCCTCGTGGTGAGGTTAACCGACTGAAGTAAATAAAACACCAAAATATTCAGTTTTTTCATTAAAACGAAGTGACTGTTCAAGATAACATTAACGAGCAGAAACACTCCGGTACAACAGCATGGTCGGTTATGAATCTTGTCATGGGATTTAAAACTATCGCCTGAATTCCGTGATTCTTTATGTCCGAACAGCAAAATATCAAAATCCTTAGTGAATGTGTTTGCTTTTTAGTTCTTTAAATATCCGTTATTCGAATTCGCACATTTTCGAATTTACCAATACCAAACTGATGTAACAAATGGAGTTATTTGATGTCGGAATACCCCTCATACTATCCTGAAAAGTGGCGAAAACCGGTCCTGGAAATACTATTGTCAGTGATGGGCGACAAAATGCGATCAACGGACACTCCGGAAGTCGATATAAAAAAGCTGCCCAAATGCCTAACTGTCTATATCCCCATGCACGATGGTATCAAAATAGCGGCTGATATCTGGCTTCCTAAGAAGTACGAAGATAAAGCGACATTTCCGACCATGGTCAGATTCACCCGTTATTGGCGCGCATTCGGCAAAAAGAACTGGTCTCCTCAAATCGATTCCAATGCGGAAATCGCTTCCTTCTGGGCTTCTCACGGCTATGCGACGGTTTTTGTAGATGTTCGCGGAACAGGCGCTTCTGGAGGAGGCCGGGCTAGTGAATTTTCCAAAGAAGAGATCCATGATTATAAAGTCGTTATTGATTGGATCGCCGACCAACCTTGGAGCAATGGATTTGTGGGGGCGGAAGGCGCTTCCTATCCGGGTAATACAGCTGAACTTTCTTGTGTTCATCGACCCGTCTCCCTCCAAGCTGTCATTCCGCGGTATACGGACTTTTCTCTGTTCGAGAACATTGCTTTTCCCGGCGGTGTTCACAACCTGTTTATTATCACACTTTGGGGATTTATGACCGAAGCGCTGGACAAAGGCTTGACCGATCTGGTGGTCGGTCCGCAACCCGAGAATGGGACGCATAATATCACCGGACCCAAACCGGTGGATGACGATCATGATGGTGCGTTGCTGGCACAAAATTTGTCAGAGCACCGGGAAAATTTCAATGTAGCCACTTGCTTGCCAGAGATTGAATTTATCGACACCGTACTAAGCAGCGAAAACCAAAACAGCATGTTATCATCCAGCCTTTTCCAATATCGATCCGAAATCGAATCCGCAGCCATACCGCAGTTTGCCTGGGCCAGCTGGCTGGATGCCGGAACCGCAGACGGATTGCTGAACCGTTATACCACTTTTTCCAGCCTACCCATGAAAGTGGTTAT
>Ga0208904_1000521_pt1 | contig 31556 bp, 21 predicted proteins | sample AntAceMetag02UKB_FD_184774 | JGI IMG/M metagenome (GOLD analysis project Ga0208904, IMG submission 184774) | Saline lake microbial communities from Ace Lake, Antarctica - Antarctic Ace Lake Metagenome 02UKB (SPAdes) (version 2) | ecosystem: Environmental > Aquatic > Non-marine Saline and...
AACGATAATTCCGTAGGGGCAACCCCCCGTGGTTGCCCTTTATGATAATTCGATTTTTTATTATCAGGGCAGGCACAGGGGCCTGCCCCTACGATTATTTAAACGGGACCCTTAAAAGGGTGGGCCATTTGTCTTTCCATCCTTTATGATGGGTGCACCCTTTGACCTCTATTTTTTTGGCAAGGTTCCCATCCGGCATCCTATCGATGAAACCATCTGCTATGAACGACGGGACTATATTGTCTTTATCTCCTGCAAAATGGTTTTGGGGGATGGATGATACTTTTTCCGCGAAATCTATGGGGTTTAGAGAACCTTTAAGCTGGCTGGCTTTATTATGTCTGTTAACCGCTACGTGGTCCAGGTTTCCCGCGATCGTCCGTATACTGGCTATATCGTCTCTTCTGGCCGCTACCAGGACCGCAACCGCACCTCCGCCTGAATATCCGATAAGATGGATGTCTTCGGCGCCGGTTCTGTCCTTAAAATATTCTATTACTTGATCTGCTGAAACTATAACAGGTTCTGAAAACCTTTTGGAGGACCAATATACCGGATCATATAATGGTTCATCTTCTTTTGGAGTATATTGGCAGGGTCTTGCCATATAGACTATATTTTCTCCGGGATCCATTGTTGCAAGATCAAAGACTAGCGTACTTCTTGGGGTAGGATCTTTTGATAAACGTCTTTTGCTTTTCCATGCCCTGCCGTCACCCTCGATATAAACTGTAAGAGGTCCGCCCTTCTCATTTATGCGCGAGAATACCGTGATATTAAAAGTATCCGTCTGCACAAGTTCTTTCCTGAATCCTTTCTCTTCCGCAGACAGATCCGTAAAGCGGGATGTTCTGACGCATCCGGAACAGGCTAAAAATGAAGTTATGATTAAAATCGTTATGGGTATTTTTAGAGAATATTTTATTATCACGAAATAGGTCCTTATACCAAACGACCCCTGCGAATATTCACAGGGGTCGTTATTGATCCCTAACAGTAACTGGGGTTTAAACCCCAGCTACTACTTTAATTCTCTGATCCTTTAGAAATCGTATTTAACTGTCACAGCACCTGAATGTGCATGGAAATCTTCTTTAAGTTCTAGATCGTAAAGAAGTATCAAACTAACATCATCCTTCGTAAGTAAAGTGACTTGAGTCCCTACGTCAAAACTATGCTGAGCGGGATCTGTTCCTTTAGTCTCGAAAGACGCGCCGCCACCGGTAAATTTTGATGTTATCTGTGCTTTGTCACCTATATAGTCATAGTACCATCCCGCGTGTATATCAGGTGTTATTGTTATCCCCTTTACTACTACAGGATACGCGACCTTAAGCCCAAGTCCTGATTCCAGCACGTCATAACTTTGATCATTAACTTTCAGATTCAGAGAACCGGCTTCTGTTTCCGTATAATCACCGATACGAAGATGCGTATACTGGAGTGACGCGATAGGTGTTATTTCAAAACCTTCTTCCTCAAATGTGTATCCTCCGCCTATATATCCGGAATACTGCTGACCTTCATAATCAGCTTTCGCCTTTCTTGATGTAGCACCAAAGGCTATGTCTCTAGACCCTTCGTAATCGTTCCATGCGAAAGCAAACGCTGTATCTATGTAGTAAGGTCCGCCGTCATAACTTCCATACAAAGTACCTTGATAGCTGTTAATATCTGTGTTGTTAAGTGAAGCTTTTTTAGGATCGACTTCCGTATAAGCGTAACCGCCGCTGATACCAAGCGTTACATCATCACCCGCGAGAACGTCAAATCCCAGAGCTGTCCCGTAAGTATAAGATTCGTATCCCTGTATCCCGCTTCGTGTACCCTGATCGGAAAGATTACCAAACCCTTTTATCCACACATCTTTCTCTTCCAATCCTTCTATCCCGTCTCCGGTAGAAACACCCGTACTCCCTGAACGTACACTTCTAAGGTGTGATGTTACTGTACCCAGAAACTGGTTAAGCGCTGCAAGGCTACCATCCATAGCACCGGCACTTACGTCCGGTGACATAGTATCCATAGCTGTTGCGGTGTCTGACGCTGACAGGTCCTCTATGGTACCAAGAACCGTCAGCATATCCCCCGTAGGTGTGTTAGCAAGGTTGGTTTCTAAAGCAGAACCCGCCGCTGAAGCGTTAGCGTCACTAGCATCAGCATCATAAGTCGCACTTGCATCCCTTGAAAGGGTAAGAAGCAAATCCTTATTGTCATCAAGGCTGGTAGAGCAAGAAACTCTTCTGCTATTATCCGTAGGATCAGCGGTTAAAGCAGCAATGTCAGCTTCACCTCCATCTCCATCTACTACAACATAAGTCGATCCATCAGCAACAACACCCGTTATATTAACCACCATTGTAGCACCAGCATTAACGGATGCTCCAGCAACTTTTGCATCAACCGACCCAGATGCTGTAGAACTGGAAACGTCAAGATTAAGTCCGCTGGTATCAGCTAATGTGTACAATCCAGCTGAAGTGTACGTATAACTGTTAACGTCAAGTACTGCAGTACCAACATGAGTTGTAGCTCCACCATTTGAAACACTCTTCGTCAAGTTCAAAGTAGCACCATCAGCAATAGTGGTAGCAGTTGCTCCTAAGTTCCCGCCTAAATTTATGGTTCCCACATTGAGTGCAGTAGCTCCAGAATAAGTATTGTCTGCGGACAAAGTGAGGGTTCCTGCTTCGGCTTTAGTGAGTCCTCCCTCACCGCTGATAATCCCGGATACAGTAGTATCAAATGCACCTTGAACGGTTAGAAGAGCACCTCCGTTGTCAATAGTACCTCCTAGGACTAATCCCCCAGCACTAGCATCTAGAACAGTGGCCCCAACTCCTACAAAATCAAGATTTATTGTTTGAGTGTCGGTATCTTGGTTGTCTATGGTTCCCACGAAATCAAGGGCATTACCGGTAATTGTTAAAGCAGGACAAGTGTTATTGAATACCCATCCTACAAGTCCATGTGTGGCAACAATGTCATTGTTGGTTGGATTTGTCTCGGCTCCAGTTAAAATAATATCATCAACATTGTCAACAGGAATAGTACCGGTGGACCAGTTAGCATCGGTGTTCCACGCAGCATCTGAAGATCCGTTCCATGTTACTGTGCCACCAAACGCCGCTTGCGGCGCAAACACCATCGCCAGTGCCAGGACAATACCCAGCGTTTTAAATAAATTCTTCCTCATTGTTTAATCCTCCCTTTTTGAATATCCTTTTCAAATCCTTCACAGACAAAATTCCTAACGAATCTAACTATTTATTTATATTTTACATAGATGATACATCACCTTATTATAATAGTCAAGCAGGAAACCCTATTTTTGTGTTCATCTTATTGTGATGTTCAACTGGTTGCCAGTTGCCTAGTCCCCGGTGACATTTTCTATCCTCTACTGTTAGAGTCAAAGAGTCATCATTCGCTCATTAGAGTCATTAAATCTCTGAAACCTTTTAACTTTTTAACCCGTGTCTGGTTCGCGATTGCATAAGCTTCATGCTTACTAACATCAAGCGTTTTTGTCTCGTTATCTTATTCGGTTTTCATAATTTATCTTATCCATGTTTGGTTCGCGATCGTATAAGCTTCATGCTTACTAACATCAAGCGTTTTTGTCTCTGTCGCTTGTAAAGTTTCGTTATTATGCCGTTTTGCAAGAAAGTACCGTTTAGCCGATTATTCTTCTACTTAAAACGCTTGCAGCACGAGTAATTGCTTCGCACATTTGATCGTTCTTTTTTACTTGGTGTTAAGGGTCGTCTGTTTTTTCACTTTCGTTCCTGCCCGCCTGACTCTCCCCTCTCCCCTCTTCCCTCGTCCTTCTTCCTTCTGTCCTCTACCCTCTATCCCCCATACCCCATCTTACCCTTAAACCTCTTCCCAAGATAATCATCAAATTCATCGATCGTCGTAAAAGATTTATCGTGCTTGAAATCGCCGGCTATGAACTCACAGGTTTCCGGATTATGTTCGCGGCATATGGCGGGTCTTTTTTTGTATATCCTGCACCCATTCTCTTTCGTGTGATAACGGCATTCGTTACCAACTTCGAGATACCATTTTCTTTTGTCGATGTAGATCATGACCCTCTTGTGGGCCAGGTACCATCTTATATTTTCAAAATCGTCTTTGTGTTTTGGGGTGTCTATCTGGAGGGCAAAATACCTGCAGCATTTCGCGTCACATTTTTTACATGGCGTCATTGGTTTCCTTTTGGGTTGTATGGCGGTAGGGGCAGGCCCCTGTGCCTGCCCTGATAACGGGTATCATATGACCATCATAAAGGGCAACCACGGGGGGTTGCCCCTACGGGATTACCCCCGTGCGAGGCGTTCCCCTATATCTCCGGCGGCTTTGAGGCATTCCGGATGGTTCTTAACGCTGCCTTTCGTGTCCAAACCGGGACAGAAGAGTTCTTCCTTATACTCTGCGTTTATTGTGGCGAAAAAATGTTTAATTATTGAAGACGCATTATCGAAAAAATCCTGCCGCCTGGAAGCGGACGCACACAGGAAAGCTCCTTTCAGACGTTTCGGATACACATCTTTTTTTTGTATATTCTTGGATATCCAGACACATTGAAACCGGTCTATCATCGTTTTCATCTGCGCGGAAAGCGAACCGAAAAATATGGGAGAAGCTATGATTATCGCATCACATTCTGTTACGGCATCAAAGATTACGCTCATATCATCGTTAACAATGGAAAACCCGCGTTCGGAGACTTCGCTATATTCCTCTTCGCGGCATGGGGAGATATTCAGATCACTGATGATTATCTTTTTGATCTCGGCTCCGGCGGCTTTTTTAAGAGCCGCATCAAGCAATGTCTCCGTGTTTCCTTTTTTTCTCGGACTGCCGCTTATGCCTAGTATTTTCATGTTTGTAATCCTTTGATTCGGGATTCGGGACTCGCGACTCGGGACTCGTGAATCGTGGCTCGGGACCCGTGAATCGTGGCTCGGGACTCGCGATTCGTGGCTCACAAGAGATTGCTTCCTGCCTGCCGGCTCCGCTTCTCGCAAAGACGAGTGTCGGTCCTTCTCTACCTATATTACTGTTCCGGAAGGAATAACTGCTTTTTTACTTATGATCACTATACCGTCTTTTATGTGATAATTGGGGCCGTCATAATCAACAAGGTTATCCTTGTTGATTATTTTCACATTATCGCCTATTCTGGCATCCTTATCTATTATGGCTCGTTTTATATGACAGTTCTTGCCTATTCCTAACGCCGGAATGTTATTTTTAGAATTGTTTTCTATATCATCAACCGTCTCATAATAGTCACATCCCATGGCTATAGTGTCCTCTACAGTAGTTCCTTCCCCCACCCTGAATCTTAATCCGATTATGGAACGCTTAATGTTGGCGGAAAGTACTATAGCACCTTCCGCGACTATACTGTTATCTATCCGGCTGTCCTGGAATTTTGCCGGAGGAAGATATCTGGTCCTGGTAAATATCTGCCATTTCTCATCGAACATATCAAGCGGCGGCAGGGAATTCGTAAGCGACAGGTTTTCTTCATAAAAGTTCTTTATTGTACCTATGTCGCGCCAGTATCCGCTAAAAATATGACCGTATGTTTTCTTTTCTTTTATGGCATCGGGAATTATCTCTTTTCCGAAATCAGCTTTTTTATCCTTGGATAGAATGTCCACTAAAGTGCTCTTGTTAAAAAGGTATATCCCCATTGATCCAAGAAATTTTTCTTCTCCGCCGACTTTTACCGACATTCCCTTAAGAAGAGAAGCATCTTTGGGTTTTTCAACAAATTTGGTTATTTTGGATTTTTTGTCTATTCCTATTATCCCCAGGTCTGAGACTTTCTCGGGTGAGACATGGTTACACGCAATCGTTATCTCGGCTTCCGTTTCCACATGCTGCTTATATATGCTCCTTAGATCCATCTTGTAGAGCTGGTCTCCGGAAAGAACAAAAATATATTTAATCATCGGGTTACCGAAATGTTTAAGGCATCTGCGCACGGCATCGGCTGTGCCTTGGAACCAATCCGTGTCTTCCATGGACTGCTCTGCCGCCATTATCTCGATGAATCCTTTAGTCATCGGATCCGGTGTGTACGTACGATTAATATGCTTGTTAAGCGATTCCGAAAGGAACTGCGTGAGTATGTATATCTGGTTGAACCCGGAATTAAGACAATTGCTTACGGGAATATCGATAAGACGGTATTTCCCGAATAAAGGCGCCGCCGGTTTACATCTTTCTTTTGTAAGAGGGAAAAGACGCGAGCCTCTTCCTCCCCCCAGTATCACGCATAATACTTGGTTCATGATATTTCCCTTAGGTTCTGCAAAAAATAGGAAGAAGAAACCTATTTCTTCTTCCTATTTTTTTACATAATTGATGGGCATTATTTTTTTATAGACGTTCTTACTTTTTTCTCGGCCAGATACCAATCATGCTGGTCGCTCCCATGACTGAATCCTCTTTTCTCGTAAAGATGGTAAGCTTCTTTTTCTATAAGCGCAAAAATGGTGTTGGAATCAGTTGCCCTCTTGCCGACACTTGATAGGGCCGTCCTGGCGGTTTTCCGTGTTTTAGCGGACATTTTAGTTTTCCCGCTGGCAGTTGTTTTTTTCTTAGCGGCGTTCTCTTGGATCTTTTTAATAATTTTCTTAACCATGACTCTCCTTTTCTCCTTTCTTGATAAATATCCAGGGCGGGGTAACCCCGCCCCTACGTGTGTTTATTTTTTTGGGTCTCCTGAGACCTGCAGGGATTGCTTCCTGCCTGCCGGCAGGCAGGCGTTGTTCCATTTCTCGCACAATTGTAACTGGGGTTTAAACCCCAGCTACTAAAATGACGCTTTTCAATATCATTTAGCATACACTCTAAAATCGATATTATCAAATACGTTGTACTTTTTTTCGGCGCCTTCCAGCAAAGATGGATCGATATTACCGTTCCTAAGCTGATCATGTAAAGTCAGGAACCTGACTATATGATCCCTGGTCCTTTCTACGGCATACTCGGAAAAGGTTCCAGTTCTCATTATGAACGCCCAGTCGCTCGATTGAGCTAATAGTAATTCTCTTGCCATCTGATTCAAGGTTCTCTCAGCAATGCCTTCTGAATTCTTATAATCTTTAGCATCGCTTATCATAAGTTCAGCCATTTTGTGAAGATGCCTGTATATCCAATCGTTTGAACCGTCAAGCCACATTTCGCTGTATCCCTTATATCCCCAACTTGAGCTTGAAGGAGTTACGACCGGGTAGTCTTCATAAAGATCCAAATACTCACCGGGCGTTATGGACTTTAGGTTTGATTGATCATGATGCATTTTCTTTAGCAGGAACCCTATCCATTCAGGCCCCTCGAACCACCAGTGCCCGAAAAGTTCAGCGTCATAAGGAGATGTTATTATGGGTTCCCTGTCCATTTTGCTCGACAAGTATTCTACTTGTTTCTGGCGATTAAACATGAAATTTCCCGCATGATCGGCAGCAGTACGCAAGGCAGAGTCTCTGTTATACAGTTCTTTATTATCGCCCGTTCCCGTTATCTTGTGATACTTTATGCCGGTATTCATGCGCGTTCCGCATCCGTTGATGAACGGCTTTATGTAGTCGTAATCAAGATCAAAACCTATGTCCCTATAGTATTCGCGGTAGTTATAATCCCCGGGATACCCTTCTTTCGAACTCCATACCGCTTTGGAACTTTCCATGTCCCTTCCAAATACGGCTGTACCGGATTTTGCAAGATACGGGCTATGTATCCCATACCTGGGCCTAGGATTACCGAACAAGATGCCATGTGTTTCAACAAAAAAGTAACGTATCCCATATTCCGCTAATATTTCGTCATGCCCGGGATAATAACCGCATTCGGGAAGCCATATACCTTTAGGCGTGCTTCCAAACGTGTCCTTATATGTATTTACCGCAACTTCCACCTGTGCGCTTATCGCGGGTTTATATAGATCCATTAGGGGAAGATACCCATGAGTAGCGCAGCAGGTTATAACTTCTACTTTACCAAGATCCTGAAATTTCTTGAAGGCAAGAGTAAGATCGTTATTATATTTTTCCGAGAACACGTGTTTAGTATTCCTGTACCTATCAAGGTACATGTTTGCTAGGCAGTTGAGCTTTTTATCTGTTCGGGTTCTCTCGACTTCGAGTGAAGCAAGTTCTGTGAGTTTATCCAGATGAGCAAGATATCTGGACACCAAAAGATCGTCCTTTAACATGTTTATGAGCGTAGGACTTAATGATACTGTGATGTGGAAGTCCGTTCCTTCGGCGACCAAGTCGTCGAAAACGTTTACAAGCGGAACATATGTATCTGTTATCGCTTCGAAAAACCAGGTTTCCTCAAGAAAATTTTTGTGTTCGGGATGACGGATGAACGGCAAATGTGCATGCAAAACTAAAGCTAAATAACCTTTGGCCATCTTTTATTCTCCAAGTATGAATGATCCGGAACCACTGGACATGCGTGATGAAAAAGTGTCACTTGACGGAAATTCAAAAGAACTTTTACCCATTTCTTTTCCTCCCGCCGCGATGAACAGCTCGTCATAAAGTTCTTTTGTACACATCCATTCTTCATCACATGTTTCTGACATCTTATTGGAAGGTGTTATGGTAACATTGGACCGGGCTAAACTGAAAAAGTCACCCGACGAGCACAAAAATCCTATCTCTATCAGCCACTCTCTTCCCGGTTCGACGCCATTAATGTACCAGCTGTTAGCCGCGCCCGTTATTTCAAGATCCATTACAACCGCTGCATCGGATTCCCCTCCGGTAGCGTCGTATAGTCTGAGTATCCTGCGAACGTCAGAATATCCTTTATCCCGGATATCTTTTTCTGCGATACTTTCTGTTTCGCCCTGGATTTCCCAGTAAGAATAAAGGGTATGAGGATCCCTCGCCATAAGGACGATCTTATTGTCCCCATAGCCCGAAGGTATCTCGCGACCTGTTCCTGAACCGCTTTGCATTGCGTTCCTCTTCTATAGTCTTTTTTTATACATTAATAAAGTATATACTTTCAAAATAACTGTCTATTTGTGAATTCTAACTCTTTTTACAACACATTGTCAAGAAGTTAATATAAAGACCTTTAGCTCTACCTCAAAAGTCTCACCCGGAGTTATAGCCAGATCTATCATGGGAAGAATGGCGGTACTTTGATAATTGAGCTCATACGCTTTTTCCGATTGAGAGACAGTTTTGACCGGAAATACCCATAATCTGCATTTTTTATCTATATCAACACGAAAAGACATTACCTTTTCGTGATCCAGAACTTCTACCCTTTCCGCTTCTTTCGAGTTAATATCATCTTTTAAACCTTTGCTAGTCCCCTCGCCGTTTATAAAAGCTTCATATCTTTCGCTATCCGCATCCGGCATTGTAAGATTTATTTCGGGGGCAAAAACGGATACGATGTCATCTTCACTTTTGTTTTCAATAATGTACGATACGCTGAAGTCTTCCCCGTTTTTTTCCAATGTAACTCTTTTCTCAATGCTTATATCTTTTCCGCTAACCGTGCCGTCTCTTTTCATTACGAGAACTATTTTGTCCTGTTCTTCTTCTATCCTATAATCATATCCCCCAAGAACAAAGTCTCCCAGTTCCTCGTACATACATTTTTGGAAAGCTCCCTGATCAGTTCCCTTATCAAAAAAATGATCTAAAAAAGAGGATCTATTGTACCAGTCGTAATTCAGATGTTCACTTATGCCTTCTTCGGGGGTCTGTATCCCGTCATGTATGGTCTTAACTTCATTCTCTTCGGAAGATTCTGCATTTTCCGCTTTTTCAATTATTTTTCTATGATACGTTTCTTTTCTTCTAGCAAGAGAGTTTATTAGATTTGATGCTACTTTTTTTGAATCAAGTTCCTTCAAAACGCCGCCCTCTTCAGGATCAAAGTATAATGATATTTTCTTGTTTGCCAAAATAACTTCATCGAACCCATCAGCATCAATATCCAGAATATCATGCTTCAAGAAATCATTCTCCCCGCGCATGATCCTGTCCGCGCATACCTCGGCTTTTATCAAGTGTTCATATACAGCTCTTCTTAAGTGGAATAAGTAGAGCCCCCCAAAAACCCCATGCCAATACGCGCAGTTACATTGCCCCCTGAAAAGTTCTTTTTCAGCTTCGGCAAATTCCCTGCTCCCGGACTTTCCGGCACGCCTTACCTTTTCGAGTTTCTCGCTCACATAGATCATCTTTTTATTCATATTGTTGGATTCGGGATATTTGGAAAGAAAATTTCTCCAGAAACCTCCTCTTATGAAAGGTTTATACCAATCTTCTTTACCCGCGTTTCTTATGTCCAGGATCACGTCTTCCATCTGTTCCGCGACTCCGGCAGGAAGCGCCCATTCAAGCATCTCTTCGTATGATACCGCAGGAAGATAAGTTCGTCCTTTTGGTTTCCTGCTCTCATAACACTCCGCAAGAGTTACCGTGCGTAGCCAATCGGAATTTTTCTTTAGTTCATTCAGGAATTTTTCGAGCCATTTTTCTTCAAAAACCCATTTATGAGTTCCCGGCCATTCACCGAACTTTTCCCCATCATCACCATAAATAAATGTGGCATCCTCTATACGATCCTTTGTGCTTCGTATGTATTCAATACATTCCTTGGGCATTTTATACGGGATATGATACCTTAAAATTTTGTCGGACGGAAAAACAGCTACAGCCCGGCCATTGTCTTCAGTTGTATAGTAACCATACGTATCATCTTTTCTTATGCCGGCATACAGAAAATGAGTGTCGTCCAAGACAATATATTTTATCCCGGATTCTGAAAGAACAGACGGAAGAGCCGGTTCCCATACTCTTTCCGCTATCCATGCTCCGCGTGGCTCTACTGAAAACTTGTCTTTTATATACCTATTGAGCATTGTTATCTGACTGATCTGATCCCTCTGCGGAATAGACGAAAGTATGGGTTCATAAAAACCCCCGCTTATTATCTCAACCTGGCCCAGCGAAACCATCTCTTTTATCATATCCAGTATTTCCGGGCGTTTTTCTTCCGCCCATTCCAGCAAACATCCGGTAAAGTGAAGCGTCATCTTGATCGTAGGATATTTCTTCAAAGTCTCTAAAAAAGGCACGTAACATCTATTGCAGGCGCCTTCTATAACGCTATCGAAGTTCCCTACAGGTTGATGAAAATGTATCACCATCGCAAAATCTGTTTTCATATAGTCCTTATGCGCCTTATTCAGTAATATCTCTGTATAGTTCCATATATTGAGCAGCTGAAATTACCCATGAAAAGTCACAGTCCATAGCTCTTTTTATCAGCTCGTTCCACTCTTTTTTATCAGCGTATATTTTAACGGCGCGTTCTATTGCCCCATAAAAAGCCTGCGCATCAGGAGATGTGAATTTAAACCCGTTACTCCTTTTTCTGTCTTCGTCGAAATCTACTATAACATCATCAAGCCCACCTGTTGCTCTTACTATGGGAATGGTGCCGTATTTCAGGCTATACATCTGATTTAAACCGCAAGGTTCGTATCTGGAAGGCATTACAAACATATCGCAACCGGACTCTATTTTGTGAGCCAGTTCGTCATTAAAATCGTTGCAGACATATATGTTTTCAGGGAACCTTTTTGCAAGCTTCCTGAACATACTGTTATAATTGTCATTTCCTCTTCCCAAAACTATAAGTCCCGCACCTATGCCTGCTATCTTGTCTCCTATGGCGGCCAAAAGATCCATACCTTTTTGTTCAGCAAGCCTGGTAACCGAACCTATAAGAGGTGCGTTCTCATCTATCTGCAGTCCTGTGTACTTCAAAAGGTCTTCCCTGCAGCTCTTTTTTTTCTCAAAACTACCGGAATCATAATTCTCTTTTATCATCTTATCGCTTTTTGGGCTCCATACGGAATAATCAACTCCATTGGCTATCCCATACAGAGAATTTTTTCTTTTCCTCATCACTCCGTCAAGACCGGCGCCATATTCCGGAGTCATCACTTCTTGAGCGTAACGCCTGCTAACAGTACTTACCGCATCCGAATAAAGTATGCCGGACTTCATAAAATTTATCTTCCCATAAAATTCCAGGTCTTCCATCGTGAAAAACCTTTCCGGAACATCTATCTTCTGCAAGATCCTACGGCTGAATTTTCCCTGATAAGCCATGTTATGTATAGTGAATAGCGTTTTTATCTCATTATAGAACTTGTCTTTTTGTAACCTGAACCTCAAGTAAAAAGGTATTAATGCAGTCTGCCAATCATTACAATGCACGATATCCGGTTTAATGGACAATTCTTTTATGGCCTTGAGAACGGCTTTCGAAAAGAAAGAGAACCTTATACCGTTATCAGAATAATCTCCCCTTGATGTGCCGTATAGCCCGTCTCTATGAAACATTTTTTTATTATCTATGAAATAAGTCGTTATCCCATCATGTTTAGCGGAGTACACATTAAAAGCTTGAGTCCCTCCAAGAAAATCACTCCTGTCTGCGCTTATTTCTTTTACGAGTTCAAGTCCCGGAGTATCCAAAACGCATTTATAAAGCGGCATAATAACATTCACTTCGGCGCCCAGAGAAGTCAATGCTTTGGGAAGGCTTCCCGTAATATCCGCCAGCCCTCCGGTTTTAGCAAAGGGAACAGATTCCGATGAAACGAATAGTATCTTTTTTTGATAAGCCATCTCTCCCTTGGAAGCGCCTACCGGGAGATGCCGAACCCCTACCTGAGCCGGAATAGGTTCTGATAACCCGGAAGGAGCGGGACGACCTATTAGATTATAGATATTAAGGAGATGTTTTCTAAAAAGTTCGTCAAAAATATAATTAAGTTCAGTACCAAAATCGTCATACCACCAAAACCAATCGCTCCCTTCGGCTATGTAAAGTTCTTCCAAAGCTTCTTTTTTAGGATTATCCATACTAAGAAGCTCCTTGCGCGTCTTTCTTAAATATTCCCAAGCCTTATCCTTTTGAGGCGATCCTATCCATTTTCTGAAATTACGATTTATCCACGAACCGCTGTAGAGTTTCTTAATGGGTTTTCTTTCTTTACTGGAAGACAGCTGTTCGTTCACGGTTACGGTCTTAAGATCAGGATTTGAGGATAAGGCCTTGTAAACCGACCTTAAGAATACTTCGCCGCCTCCGGGGTAGTAAGGCCAAGGGTTTTCCCCGTCGAGTATGATCGAGGCCAGGTGTTCCCCGCCCCTCGAGTCACAATAAGAAGCTATCCCTTTTAGGTCCTTTACGAGATCCGCCGCGGCTTTTTTTGCGGGCATATGTGAATACCTGAAACTTATAGCGTTAGATATATTTATGTCCCTAAAAATAATATCTATATCACGATTATCTTCTTTAGCGGTAAATACCTTATATACAAGTTCATCTCGGGACTCATCCTGTCCTTTAAAAGATTCAAGAAGTATACCTTCATCTGTAGCGATCCATTTAATGCCTCGGTCGACCAAGAACGGTATAATGTCCTGGCTCACGCTTCCTTCCGAGGGCCACATACCATCAGGACTGTGGTCAAAAACTTTTTTATAAAGATCTATAGCCCTGGCAACCTGAACCTTGGCATCCTCTATAAAATCAAACCCTTCTTCATCTTTTCCCCGGCACAAGAGCGGAAGTATAGGATGATAGAAGGGCGACGTGGTTATTTCTATCTTGCCCTCTTCCTGGAGCTTCTTATATGCCGGCAAGACTAAAGAAACCGCTTCTTTCTGACGTTTAAATAAAACTTTTTTGTCGTCTTCGGTATATCCTGAGCCTTTACGAATAAGTTCCTTAACTACCGCATCTTTTTTCTTGAGCGTGAATCCGCACCATGCCAGATTGAAAAATACTTGAAGATCTCTAAAGTCAGAAGTGCTGAATTTTTTTGCCTTGGAAAGAAGATCTTCTTCTTTCAGACTATCCCCTCTCCGTGAAAAAAGTTCCATATACTTTTTAAAAGGAGCTATAGCATTTGCGGGGTCGCATGAGAAGAAATTCTTAAGCAGAAAACATTTATCCTGATCTGTAAGGTTAGCAGCGTTCTTTGCTGAGGTCTCCAGATATATGTCTTTAATGGGTTCATCCGACGATACATCCAAAAGTTGCCAGATGAGTGATGGTGTTAAATTGAAAGTGCACCTAATATTTGGGAAGTCGTACAGAATTGCTGCCATATCCAGGTAAGAGTACGTAGCATGGAGCCTGACCCACGGAAGAGAATATCTCTCCGTAATCAGGTCCTTATACATCGGCTGATGCATATGCCACAGGAAAGCTATAGGTAATTTTTTCTTCATGACCTACATATGATACTTATATAGATTACCCATCGTCAAGCTAAATCGTATGTCAGACTAGAGACCAGAGACAAAAAACAATAGAAGTCAGAGACTAATTGTAGCTGGGGTTTAAACCCCAGCTACAATTGTGTAAACCTGGGGACTAGCTAGAAGTTAGAAGTCAGTTTGTAGAGGATAGCTGTCAGTAGTTAGGAAAAATTGGACTATTGACCATTGACTATAGACTATTGACAGAAATTGACCGATGTGCAAATGGGACAGGAATTGGACCATAGACAAACGACAATAGTCAATGGTCTATTGTCAATAGTCTACTAAAACTGTTTATTGTTCACTGCTTACTGTTTACTATCTACTGTTCACTTTTCACGGGTCCCGAATCCCGAGCCACAAGTCCCGTCATCCACCCTGCGATCCTCTTAAAAAGCGACCTATGATTAAACTCGTATGCCGCTATTCCTTGATCGTTAAGAGCAAGTATGTCTTCCCATAAATTATTGGATTTAAGAAGAGCGAACACTATCCTTGGTTCCAGTGATGGGTCTACTCCGGCAAATGTGCGTCTGGCTTCTCTTGTATAACCTGTTTTTCCCCAAGGAGCATCATCCCTCATAAAAAGCGACCTGTTATGTGTTTTGAGACTTATGCTTTTTTCATCATCGCCCTTTATATCCTTCTCTTTTACGGATAAAACCCTAAGCAATGTCTCATTGCGAGCAGCATAACGCATTAGAATACAGAGGTCTTTAGCCGTAATAAACTGTGAATCCTTCCTTCCCGTAGGGAGGCCCGACGCATTAGCAAAATATGTGTTTTCCATACCTAATTCTAAAGCTTTTGCGTTCATCAGATTCGAAAAAGCGGCTTCGTCACCCGCAATATGATGAGCTATAACCCTTGCTGCATCATTCCCTGATTTTATAAGCAAAGCTTCCACCAGACTTTCTAAACTGTATTTTACTCCCGCGGTTAACCCCGCCACCGTGGGCTCTACATCCACAGCTTCTTCAGTGGGCACTATCTCTTCATCGAGAGGCACGTTCTCAACCGCTATAATTGCCGTCATTACTTTTGCCGTTGAAGCCGGCGGGAACTTCCTGTCAGGATTCTTTTCGAACAGTACTTCCCCGCTCCTCATTTCGCATATTACCGCCCCTTTCCCGCTAACATCCATCTGGATGGTCTCATTCGAACATCCAGACAGCGCGAATGCGGCAAGCAATAGGGAACATAAAACGTGACTCGTGATTCGGGACCCGTGACTCGTGGCTCGTGATTCGTGATTCGCGTATATTGACCGATATTTCATAACGTCTCTCATCCTTCGTCTTTCTCCTAATTTCGAACCCTTATTACTCTTGTAGGGTGGTACTAAATGGGACGTCCCCGCACTTACAATTTAACCCTCACTACCAAAATTGTAGCTGGGGTTAAAACCCCAGCTACTACTTTCCAATTTACACATCAGTCAATCTCTGTCTATGGTCAATGGTCAATAGTCTAATTGCGTCCTTCAGCCTTCTTCCCTCGTCCTTCTTTCTTCTATCTTCTATCCTCTATCTTCTGAACTCTATACCTATAGGGCAGTGATCGGATCCCATGACGTCTTTTAGAATAAATGATTTCTTTACCGAAGGAAGGGCGTTTTTTGTTACAAAAAAATAGTCTATCCTCCACCCCACGTTCCTTTCCCGTGACCGTGTCTTATAATCCCACCAAGTATAATGCCCGGGTTCTTCATTGAAATGCCTGAATGTATCGATAAATCCGTGTGACACAAGTTTATCTATCCATTTACGTTCTTCCGGAAGAAATCCTGATATCTTCTCATTTTGTTTAGGACGCGCCAGATCGATCTCGTTATGCGCAGTATTAACGTCCCCGCACACAATAATCCTTTTGCCTTTAAATCCGTCTAAAAAATCAAGAAATTTGTCATAGAATTTTAGCTTGTATTTTAATCTTTCAGGACGGGCCGCGCCATTCGGAAAATAAACGTTTATAAGAATAAATTCTTCAAAATGAAGTATAAGCGCTCTCCCTTCTGTCTCCAGTCGTCCTGAAGGGAAATCCGTTTCTACCAAATGCGGTTTGATTTTAGTGAATACCGAAACTCCGGCATATCCCTTGCGATTAGGATTATTCCAATAAGCGAAATATCCTTTAGGAGGATTGAGTTTCTGATCAACTTGTTCCGGGTGAGCTTTAGTCTCCTGAATACATAAAATGTCCGGTGATTCTTTTTCTATCCATTCACCGAACCCCTTTTTGCTTATAGCCCTTATGCCGTTGACGTTCCATGAAATGACTTTCATAATATGGCGAGTTAACTAGCTATTATTTTAGTTTGCAATCGCTACTGGTTCTTATTTTGTTACATCAAGCGTTTTTGTCTCTGATCATTGTAAAGTCTGGTTGTATTGCTTTTTTGTGCACAAATATTATCTAGTTATAAGTTCTTCTACTTAAAACGCTTGCAGCAGGAGTAACTGCTTCGCACATTTGATCGTTCTTTTTTGCTTCATATAAAGATTTAGTTGTTTTTTCACTTTCGAACCTGATCCTTAACCCTACCTACGAACTGTTTTATGGACGCGGTTATATCAGCAGAATTTTTATTCTTTATCCATTCTTTCTTAAAAAGACTTCCTCCGAACGCTATCGCTGTTGCACCTGAGGAAAAATATTCTTCAATATTATCAAAAGTAACTCCCCCTACTGCCATGAGGTCTATTTTGTCTAACGGACCTTTAAGTTTTTTTATGTAAGACGGTCCAAAAACGTCGGCAGGAAAGACTTTCACCATTGTAGCACCGCCTTCATGGGCCCTGAAAACTTCCTGCGGAGTAAATGCGCCCGGGAAAACAGGAATGCCCTCTCTTAGGCAAGTTTTAACTACGCTTTCTATATAAACCGGGGATACGATGAACTCTGCTCCGGCACCAAGCGCTTCTTTAAGAGATGCGTCAGACAGTACCGTTCCGGCGCCTATACTCAGGTCTTTCCCAAAAGCTTTCTTTGCCTTCTTAATAAAACCGGGAGCGCCCAGGGTATTCATTGTGATCTCAATGGTCTCCAGCCCCGCCTCTACTGCCGCCGGAAAGAGCCATTCGATATCTCTTTCTTCTATACCTCTCAAAATACCCATTACGGGTAACTTTTTAAATTTTGTTATATCCATTCTTATCAATCAATTTCCATCGCGGAAAGACTTTCATAGAACTCGCGATAGTTTTCTTTTTGATCGGTTTTCCGCAAAGCCATTGCGGCCCTTGGATGCTCGTTGAACATGCCGGTTATCGCATACGGAAGAATATATCCCCATTCCATTTTTTTCTGAAGCGGGATAAACTCTTTTGCAATAAGATCAAGTATGGGCCTAAGATCAAATTTAGGATTCTTAAGAAATCCTATTAATAGTTCCAGGGGACAGTTACCCGCGGCGCGGCCTATACCATACACTGTCGCATCGACAAAATTACATCCTTCTATTATTCCCTGTATAGTGTTTGCATACGCGAGCTGCTGATTATTATGAGCATGTATACCTATTTCTTTGGTCTTAAGGAATTTTTTATACTTACTCGCAAGAAACTGTATATTTTCCGAATATAGCGACCCGAAACTATCGACTATATAAACTGTGGTAGCCTTACATTCTTTCTCCAGTTGAATTAATGCTTCGTCAAGCTCGCTATCCAAAGTTTTGGATATAGCCATAATATTCACAGTTGTCTCATATCCCTTGTCAGCAGCGTCATTAGCCATCTCTATGGCTTTATCGATATCTTTAGCATACGTAGCTATCCTCATCATATCTAATACGCTATCCTTGCACTGGAGAATATCTTCTCTTTCCACACGTCCTACATCCACCATTACGGACAGTTTAGTATCAGACTCTATACCTTCTATAGCTTTTTTAACCTCATTTTCCTCACAAAACTTCCATTTTCCAAATTTGTCGGGTGACATAATGCTTTTAGAACATCGGTACCCAATTTCCATATAATCTACACCCGAAGCAGAAATAGCTTTATATACATTGCGGACAAAATCATCTTCAAAATAATGGTCATTAATAAGTCCGCCATCCCTTATAGTGCAATCTAATACTTTTATCTCTTCTCTGAACATGTCTTCTCCTTTATAACGTTCTAATCATCAATTTAAAAATAGGGACACAACACACCTGCACGAAAAGGGTGTCTTCCGACAGGGTAGAGGTGCCCCTGATATCCGAATTTACTAATACCTATTTATTTAGAATTTACGAAGGCTTCTTTTAAGCCGTCTTTGTACCCGTCCGTATAACCTTTCTTATACCCATTACTGTATCCATCTTCATATCCGTCAGAATAAGCTGTTCTGGGGCCACTTGAATCAACATCTTCGACTTTTTTAACTTTCTCGCCGCTAAGAGAATCAAGTAAGGCTCCGCCTATAATATTAACTCCAACTCCGGCTAATGCACCTTTCCAAACATCTCTTCCTTTAGCTCCTGAAGCTGCGCCTCCTACCGCACCGGCACCGGCGCCTAACAAACCCTGACGCAAAAGATCTGAAGAGCTGCTCTCCGCAAAACCTTCACTCACAAATCCAAAGGCCATTACCAAAACAACTAAAATACATACAACCGGTTTTATTTTCATGCTATACCTCCAAGTGTTGTTATACATAAAGTAAGAGATTATTATGATAACATATTATCGTCTTCTCGTAAAACTGAAAATTAATCCCCTCATAGTTGTGTAATATCCGCGTTTTTTAGGCGCTTCTCCCCTTGCCCAGTCCCCCTCTTTTCTAATTCTCTCTCGATACATCGCATAACATCGAGTTTATCCTCCATCCATTGGGGCGCGACAACCAAATCCTTTTTTGCATCTGAGATCAATCTTAATACGGTACAATCCGCTCTTAAATGCTCAAGAAAATCGCAAACATGTCTAACATACTCATCTTTAGTAAATAAATGCACATCTCCTCTTTCATACATTTTCTCTAAAGATGTATTTTTGAGGACTTGAAAAGCATGAAGTTTAACTCCTGAAACAGGAAGTCGAGATATTACTTCAGCGGTTTTTATTATATTTTCCCTGGATTGGTTAAAAGCGCCTACTATAATATGTACTCCTACTTTTATTCCTTTTTCAGCTGTTCTTTTTATCGCCTCCTCGGACGTCATAAAAGTATGTCCGCGGTTCATTTTAAGAAGAACATTGTCATCGATGGTCTGAACTCCGTATTCGATCCATACCTCATAACTTTTGGCATACCCCGCAATAAGGTCGAGCTTCTCCTCATCTATACAATCCGGCCGAGTTGATATGGAAAGTCCGACGATCTCCGGGAACTTCTTTATCACGTCATATGTCCTTTTAAGTTCCTGAACCGGCGCATTAGTGCTAGTCCCATTAAGAAAGTAAGCTATAAATTTATGTACGTTATGTTTTTCTTTAGCAGTGGCTACCGATTCCTTTATCTGGCTCTCCAGAGAAAGATCGCTTCCGTAAAAGTTGCTAAATCCTTCCTCATTACAGAATATGCAACCTTCCTTTCCTCTGGCAGGGTCTCTATTAGTGCACCCAAATCCAGCATTAAGGCCGATTTTTTTAACGTTCGCGCCGTACCTATTCTGCAAATATGTCTTAAAGGAATAATATCTCATAATTTATTTCTTGCGCAATTTAACCATTAGTATTGATACTGCCGCGGGGGTCACTCCTGATATCCTGGAAACCTGCCCCAAAGACTCCGGCGCAGCAGAAGAAAGTTTTTCTTTGATCTCTGTTGAAAGGCCTTCAACTCGCGTATAGTCAAATCCTTCAGGTATACGTATCTTTTCAAGATCTTCGAATTTCTTAACTCGGGCCAGCTCTCTCTCTATATACCCCGCATATTTAACATCTACTTCCAGCAGAACTTTCTCGTAATAAGTAAGACCTTCTATGTCGCTATCGCCCGCTGCGATATCTTCATAAGAGACTTCCGACCTTTTAAGGGTCTGTATCAATTTTCTTTCAGAAAGTATCTGTTTTACCTTTTTAACTTTTTCTAGCCTTTCCTTTACCCTGCGCGCTTCCTTGTCCCCTGCTAGTCCAAGACTTTTAGCGATATCAGTAAGCCTGATATCAGCATTATCTTCACGTATGACTATCCTATACTCAACCCTGGAAGTGAACATGCGATACGGTTCTTTTGTTCCCTTGGTTACAAGGTCATCTATAAGCACGCCTATATATGCCTGAGATCTATCAAGAACAAAGGGAGGCTCCCCTTTTGCGTTAAGCGCAGCATTGATCCCGCCCATAAGCCCTAGCGCGGCAGCTTCCTCATATCCCGTAGTCCCATTTATCTGCCCGGAGATAAAAAGCCTTTTAACGGGTTTTGCCTCAAGCGATGCCTCAAGCTGCATCGGATCGATGTAATCATATTCTATCCCATACCCGGGTTTATTGATCTTAACTTTTTCTAAACCTTTAATGCTGCGTATCATACGCTCCTGAACATCAAGAGGGAGACTAGTCGAGATACCATTAGGATAATATTCATAAGTATCCAGCCCTTCGGGTTCGAGAAAAACAGTATGAGAATCCCTGTCAGGGAACCTTACGATCTTGTCTTCAATAGACGGACAATATCTAACCCCGGTTGAAGTTATCTTCCCGGAATATAGAGGAGACCTATCTAGTCCCCTGCGTATAATGTCGTGAGTTTTTTCATTAGTGCGGGTTAAATAACATGATTTTGACGGTAATTTTATACTACTATTCGAAAAAGAAAACGGGATAACAAGCTCGTCACTCTCCTGCTCTTCCAAAGATCCTAGGTCAATAGTTCTGCCATCCAGGCGTGCCGGCGTGCCGGTCTTAAGCCTCCCAACTCTGAAACCCAGTTTAGCGAGATTATCCGACAGGCCGTGAGATGCCTTCTCGTCTATCCTTCCTCCATCAGAATGTTCCATACCAATATGTATGATCCCATTCATGAATGTTCCGGTAGATATCACCGTACTCTGCGCCTTGATCTCCTCACCCGAAGCCGTTACAACACCTTTACATACCCCCGAGGACACTATTACGTCTTTAACCTCATCTTCATGTATATCAAGGTTCTCTTGTCCTGCCAGACATTCTATCATGTACCTATTATAAAGCGCCCGATCGATCTGCATCCTTGATGATCTTGCCGCATACCCTTTGGAAGAATTTAGCATCCTGTACTGTATACATGCCGCATCGGCGGCCTTACCCATTTCGCCTCCAAGTGCGTCTATTTCCTTAACAAGCTGCCCTTTCCCCGTCCCCCCGATGGAAGGGTTACAGGAAGTATAACCGATCTTGCTCTTATCAAGAGTAACAAGCAGAGTCTTCACCCCCATACGACTAGCGGCAAGCGCCGCCTCGCATCCGGCATGACCCCCTCCAACAACAATAACATCATATTCTGTTTTCATAATCTTATTCAACCATTTCATTATTTCAATTACGGTCAATCTCACAATAATATGGGTTTATATTTGGTCCTGCGTAACGAGGGATCTCGATGATCCCGAGTTACGCCCTTTCCACCACTCCACGATTACACTGTATCTTCTAAAAAGGATTGGTGGTATATCCCAAGCGCAGTTCCGCAGGCCAAAAGTTACAGGAGACCTGTTTGAGCATGGGATATACCACCAATCCTTTTCTATCTCTACTTATTTAATTCAACAAATCTTTTTATAGAACGATCATACGTCCTTTCGACATCGTCCGGAAAATAACAAGCGGGCAACTCCCCGTTCTGCCGGTGATAATGCAAACAGTCGCAGCATATCCCTTTTCTAGAACAAGGTTCATAGCTGCAGTTACATTTTGTCATATTACTTTTACTCTTACATTCCGCCATTTTCCCCCCTTTTACTCAGCCTTATCGTTATGTATTATCATTGCTGTAGTAGACTGCTCCGGAATTATCTGATAACCTTCTGTCAGCTCCAAGCCTATACTCTTTTCCGCTTCTAAAATACCGAAGACTTTTACCTGTTCAGAAAGATCTTTCCATAAAGGATATCCCGGGCTATAACGTTTCCCTTGTCCAACTTTTAGACCCCACTCTCCGCGTATCCTGTCGTGTATATAAGACGCTAATGCCTCCGCTAGATGTACGCTCAGCCCATGCAGAAAAAACGCTCGTGAATATTCTTTCTGCTCGTTAAGCTCTTCTATAGCCTTACCTATTTCCCCGCCCACGGTCACAGCTTGAAACGCAGCTATATCTTTATCAGAGAAATAATCATTAAGCTTCATTGCTTTATCACTTGTCCCAAAATTCATAGCATACAGGTCTTTCCCTTCATCATCCGACACAAAAAGCTTTCCGTTTTCTTTTCGCGTCCTGAAATATCCATATACCGCTTTAAGATCCAGCCAACCTTTTCGAAGAGCCTCTTCTTTCAGTTCTTTTAGCATGGGCTCGCATTCTTCCTCTATGAAAATTCTTTTTGCGCCTTCATCTTTTATTTTAACTCCCCATGCCAGATCAAAAAGCATTCTTTTGTCAAGATGCTCAAAGACATCATCTGCTGGAATATTTTTTAGAGATCTTGTCCCAAAAAAAGGCGGTATTGGAAGACTCACGCAGTCAGTGCTCGTACTTTCTTTTGTCACGCTCTTTGCCTTAATATCTTTGGGCTTATCTCTCACATCTTCTTCGCCGCTTTGTACGCTCTCTTTGTATTCTTGCATCAATTTTTGTTTGTTTTCAGTGTCCATCAATGCCTGCACTATGGCAAGTCCGCTAAAAGCGTCTTTTGCGTAGAATACTCCTCCGGAATACATACTGTTATCGCTGAGAGAAGCTATATTTTTCGCAAAATGTTTATTTGTAGGCGCGCCTCCTATAAGTACAGGATAATCAAGCCCTGCCTCATGCATGGCCTGAACGCAGGTCCTCATATGTCTTGCTGTAGATACAAGGAGAGCACTCAGCCCCACAGCGTCAACTTTATGTTTTTTCGCTTCTTTTACTATACGTTCGATAGGCACTTGTTTACCCAGATCTATAACAGAAAATCCGTTATTTTCAAGAATCATTCTTACAAGATTTTTTCCTATGTCATGTACGTCTCCAAAAACTGTAGCCAGAAGTATTTTTCCGCGCTTCTTGCCGGAGGCATGAGAAATGAATTTTTCAAGGTGATCTATAGCTTTTTTCATAACTTCGGCGGACTGAAGTACATATGGCAGGACCATCTCTCCCGTTTCCAGGCGTTCTCCGACCTCTTTCATCGCCTCCATAAGAATATTGTTCATAATCTCTTCCGCGGAAGAGTTCTTCATAGCTTCGTCTAAAAGAGGAATAATTCTTTTCTTATTCCTGTCAAATACACATTTTTTTAATCTGTCTTCTATTCCAAGAGACTTATCGTCACAAGAGACTTTCTGTTCGGAAGAGACACTTCCTTTTTCAGAAAAATATCTAACGAATTTTTCGAGGACATCTCCTCCTTTATTAAAAATCAGGTCTTCAGCGACTTTCCGCTCCTCAATAGGTATATCCTCATATCCCAAATATTCGGCAGGATTAACGATCGCCATATCCAAGCCGCATTTTACGGCATTCCCTAAAAACGTCATATTAAGGATCTTCCTTGAGGCCGGCGGAAGTCCGAAAGAGACATTACTCACACCCAGTGTCGTTAAAACTTCGGGATGCTTTTTCTTAAATTTTCTAATAGCCTCGCATGTATTTAGAGCGGACTCTTTATAACCGTTTTCCCCCGTCCCCAAAGTGAATGTAAGCATATCAAAGATCAGCTTTGAAGGAGGAATGCCGCATTCTCCTGCCGCGAGACCATATAAACGTTCGGCTACATCGACTTTTTCAGAAACTTCTTTTGCCATGCCTTTCTCATCAATTGTCAAACAAACAACAAAACTGCCATGCTCTTTTGCCAAAGCGAATATCCGTTTTGCTCTCTTTCCGCCATCTTCTAAATTAACAGAATTTATCACCGCTGTTCCCGGATAGACTTCAAGGACGGATCTGATAACATCGATATCGGTTGAATCCACCATAAGAGGAATCTGCACACTTTCACCTAGATGCCTAAAAAGTGTCACAGCATCCTGCTCTTCCGTATTCCTTTCGGTAAGAACGCCGCACACATCAAGGATATCTGCACCTTGCTGCTGCTGCAGTTTCCCAAGTTCGACTATTCCGTCATAATCTTTCCCGGTAAGCAGTTCTTTCATCTTACGTGATCCCTGGGTATTTATCCTCTCACCTACTATTATGGGCCTCTTTGCCTCACTAGTATCAAAAGCTTTATAATGATTCCCCATAAACGTTTTATTGTTACTTATCTTTTTTGAGGGCGCGGTAAGTATTTTCCTCATGCTGCGTATGTGCTCAGGCCCCGTACCACAGCATCCACCTATAATGTTTATGCGGTATTTCTTTAAAAATCCTTGAAGCAGCTCAGCCATCTCGGAAGGAGAAAGAGGATATGATACCTCCCCGTTCTTTTCCACAGGCATACCGGCATTGGGCACACATGAGACAAAAGACGGACTATTTTCACTCAAAAGTCTTAAACTGTTCTCCATCTCTAGCGGCCCCGTACTGCAATTGAGTCCAAGCGCATCAATACCTATATCTGACAAAGCCGCAATAACTGCCCCTACTTCCGCCCCCAGCAGCATCCTTCCGTTATTTGACAGTGTGCATTGGGCTATTATCGCTATATCTTTCTTTTTCTTATGCACCGCCTCTTTCGCGCCGTTAACGGCAGCTTTCATCTCCAAGATATCCTGTCCGGTCTCTATCAGTATAGCGTCAGCGTCACCATCCAATATCCCTAAAGCTTGTTCACAGTATATTTTCTTTAGTTCATCATAAGTAATATCCCCTAGAATAGGATCGGAAGAAGAAGGTAATTTCCCCGTCGGGCCCATTGTACCAACAACATATTTTTCTAAACCTTTATCAGAGAATTTATCGGCGCATTTCCTGGCCAATTTCGTTGAGGCAAGATTTATCTCATAGACCTTATTGCCCAGCCCGTATTCCGCGAGTTTAATAGAATTAGCTCCGAAGGTATTTGTTTCAATAGCATCGGATCCGGCTTCAAGATAATCATTATGTATTCTGCTGACAAAATCCGGAGACTGTATGGAAAGATATTCCATACAGCCATGCTTACTGCCGAAATGTTCGTCTCCAAGTCCAAGCTCCTGGGCATATGTTCCGAAAGCCCCGTCCAGCAGGATTATATCTGTTTGCAGTTTCTCTTTAAACGTCTTTTCCATTTAGTATCCTATAATTCGTATATCGTGTATTCTAACAATGTCATCCGAGTGAACCGTAGGTGAATCGAGGAATCTGATCTAAGATCCCTCCACTCTCTCACTTCCTGCCTGCCGGCAGGCAGGCGTTCGTTCGGTCGGGATGACAAGCTGACACATCGATCATTCACTGTCCCTACTCCTTCACAATGACAACTCTCTGGGCTTAAAAGTCCGCGCCAATCTCTAGCTTCTAACTTCTAGCTTCCAATCTCCCTCTACCCTAATCTCGCTATATCTTTTCTACCGCACTCTTCTTCACCCATCCGGTTTTTCCGTCTTCCCGCCTAATTTTACACCAGTCATCTTTAGACTGTAATATGCTGCAGACCATTCCTTCCTGTAATGTGAAAAATTTAGTTCCAGAATCAAACGGTCCAAACAAAGCATCGGCCTCAGAAGCAACGGTCACAGCTCTAGCTGTGCCGACTTTATGATGCAATACTACAACATTTATCACAGCAATGACAGCCATAACACTTGTGGCTATTATAATACCATTTTTCATGTCGGGCCGTATTACAAATCCGGCTAAGATTATTACCATTATAAGATATGCCGCGACTGCGAAGAGAAGAAGTTCGTCCGCGGTAAAAGATCCTTCATATGTCTTTAATGGCGTCCAGTTCCATATACTGCTGGAAGGTATTCTCCTATTATCTTTTATACGAGAGGCTGCAAATCTATAATTTGCGTTCAAGTCAGGATCGCGCGGCATCAGTTTCTTGGCACGTTCGTAATTTAGTATAGCCATACCTAACTTATCGGATTTAAAGTACGCATCTCCCAAATTATAGTAAAGAGGACCGCTCTCATGTCCTTCCTTAAGAATTTTCTCATATACTTCAATGGCTTTGCCATAATCCCCTCCCTCGTAATAGATATTGGCTTCCTGAAACAATGCCTTAGGGTTTTCCTCGCTAAAAGAAAACGAATACGTCCCCAAGATCACTATCAAACATACGACTATTATAAAATATATTTTTTTAACTCTCATAAGTTACGTTCCTTTTCTATAGTTTTGCTCTCTCTATTCTATCTATAACCCTCTTTACCATATCAAACACTTTTTGAGATTCTTCCCCTCCTGTTGTCGAGGACGCATATCTCGCCATTTCACAGGACTCAAATACTTCATGTATCATTTTTATCAGATCTTCATCATATCCGGACCCGTGCAACTTCTCCTCTACTGATCTGGCGCTAATATTTCCTATGGCTATATTCAGTTTATTTGCCAAATATCCCTGCATGGCTTTAAATACAGCGTCATAGAATAGCAGAGTATCACCCTTCTCAAGATATACCCTGGCTTTCTCAAGACCTTTACGGGCTTTTTTCGGGGCCTTCATGAAACGTGCATATCTTTTATCGGTCAACATCCTTTCTTTTCTCTTGTACCCCTTATAAAAAGCAGCTAATAACAATAGTGGCAGGATCTGAACATATAAAAATATTTTATTACGATACAGCTCCCCGTTCTTTTTCTTGACCTGCCCAATATCCTCTTTTATGTGCAAAATGTCTTTTCCCAGTTCCTCTTTGGGATATACATTAACGCCTATTCCTCCGGGCATGGAAACCATTTTAACGCCTTTTTCAGAATCAGGACGTTCCATGACTGACATTGGAAAAGGTCCTTTACTAACCGTTTTATACCTACCTGTTCTGGGATCCAGAAAACTGAAAGAAACTTTCGGGATCTCTGTAATATTATGTGTTTTAGGGATAAGTATCTGTTCGTATATTTTTCTATTATTATCCCTCTGGACTTCGGGTTCATAGGTCTTAAAGTCATCCGTAAAGTCTATAACGGGAGATGTTACGGTATCAAGATTACCATCACCGGTTACAGTCATCGTTATTACTATCGGGTCCCCAACTTTGACTGTAGTCGGCTTCACATAAACCGTCATATTAAAGTTTCCAACAGCACCCTGAAAATCCGACGGTCTTCCCTTTTCCGGGAATGGCAATATTTTTATAGGCACAGATTCCGAGATAGCCTCTGCCGGGTAGGTAACATACCCGAAATTCCCTCCAAAAAAATCATCAATGCTAAATCTTGCAGACCTGTTTGTCCCTCCTCGCTTTGCCATAAGTTGACAGTTTATCCGTGCCGGGCCTAGTTGATAATTACCTTCTTTTATGGCATAAAGATCCTGTTTAAAGGAAAGTACCTCATAATTCCTTCCGTTCATAGTCCTTCTCATCCTTCTAGGATTCCCAAATTCTCCCCCAGAAAATCCTTCGTGCCGGTAAGTAGGATATTGTACATTTTTGACCTTAACTTGTCCTACATAGAGCAGGATTGAAATAGGAAGCATTTCATTTACATATACCTGTCTTTTAGGGATTTCCATTGTCACAAAAAGATTTTGGTTTTCATTAACGGTCTGCTGATAACTTTTCGTCGTCCTGGATGAAGTGTTTTGCGTGCGGGACGCGCCAGAAGACGCTGGAGTCCCGCTGGCTATAAGCGTTACAGCAGGTGCATTATACCTTTTTCCTCCATACAGCGCTGCAAACGGTCCAATATCGAATCTGCCTCCACTGCGAGCTATAACCAGATATGTATGTGTTACAGATTGAGTCCTCGCACCGTTAATTATGGATATCTTAGTCGAGGCGCCTACATAATTGATTTTGAGTCCGTTTATCTGAATAATCTCGGGTTCCGTGACATCCTGTGCTCCAATAAAGGTTATATATAGGTAGACCGGGTTCCCCACCGATACTGTGGTCCTTTCAAGACTCGCTTCCAGCCTCTTCTCCTCAGCAAAAACATTCCCGCAGAATGCCGTGCATACTAGTACCGCTAAAAGTGCTATTGTAAAACTCTTAATCTTCATCCTATATCCTTATTGTAGCCGTTGTACTAACGTATCTAGTATCTCATACATCGTAACTGTGGACCATTGACTATCGACAATTGACTATTGACTTTTAGATTCTCACAACGGCAGAACGTGACATCTCCATTCCCCAACCCTCAGTTCCAAACTCCACACCATTCACTCTTCACCATTCACCATCTACCATCTACCAATCTTTAAGCACTATAGGTCTTCTTTCTTTTCTTATTTTCTTCTGTTCAGCCCTCAATCTATCTTCTTCCTCCTGCTGAGCACGCAGAAGCATCTCCGCTTCCTCTTTACTCATCTCATCGTCTTTTTCCTCTTGAGGCTGACCTTTTCCTTCTTCTTGCTGATCTTTTTGCTGCTGCTCTTTTTGTTTATCGCGTTTTTCCTGCTCTTCCTTTTTTTGCTTTTCTTGTTTTTCTTTCTGTTCTTTTTCCTGCTGCTCTTTTTTTTGCTGCTTTTGACTCTTCTTCTCTTGATCCTGCCGCTCTTTTTGCTCCTGATCCTGCTGCTGCTGCTGTTTCTGCTGCTGTTGTTGCTGCTGTTCGTTCTCTTCCTTTTCTTCGTTCTTGTCCTGCTGCTGCTGTTGCTGCTCCATTTCTAAGATCTTTTTAGTAGTTATCTCATAGTTATACTTTGCATCTACATCATCCGGAGAAATTTCCATGGCCCTCTTGTAATACTCTAGAGCTTTTTCATATCCGGCTTTAGCATCTTCCCCCTCTAGAGCCGCAGTTGCGCTATACTGACTGTTTCCCGTGTTATACACGGCAAGCTTTTCTGTTTTTTCATCCCCATATGCTAAAGCCTCGAGAAAAGCCTCTTCAGCTTCTTTAAAATCTTTTTTCCTATAAAGCGTTACTGCCCTGTTGTAGCGAGCTACCGGATCATTAGGCCTTTCCAAAAGTGCGTTATCATAACACTCAAGTGTATTATCATACTCCTCTTCTTGATAAAGTTTGGCAGCCTTTTTCATATTACTCGAAAAAGACCCTGCCTGAGCCGTTTCGGATGAAAGTGCGAATAAGTACACCGCGCATATCATTAAGCATATCGCATATCGCTTCATAATTTTAACTCTCAGTTCGTAATTCGTATGTATTGACCGCTTTTTCATTACGTCTCTCATCCTTCGTCTTTCTTCCTTCTAACTTCTATCCTCTCTCGGCGCCTATCACCTATCACCATTTCAATTAAAAGCAGAAAAAGAGCTATACAGAGAGGTACCTGATATCTTTCTGTATACCTCTTCTCCATCTTGGTCTCAAATTCTTGTTTTTCTAAAAGGCTCAATCTTTCATCATAAATAATATCAAGCCCGAACTGTGCACCGGTAGCACGTACATATATGCCTCCCGTTTCTATGGCCATACGTTGCAGGATATTTTCTTCAAGTCTTGTCTTTACTACATTCCCATCCATATCCTTCATAAACACTCTTTTCCCGGTGTTATCTGTCATAGGTATAAGTTCACCTTCAGGATCGCCTATTCCTACACAATATATATCTATACCATCGGCTTTTGCTGCCTCTATAGCTTTTTCTATGCCTCCTTCAAGATCCTCACCGTCCGTTATAAGTATCAGTATCTTGTGTTTTTTCTTGCCGCCTTCATAACTACCCATGGCCGTATAGATTGCGCTGGATATAGAGGTTCCCCCCATAGGTATAGAATCAACATCTACATCGTCCAGAGACAACATGAATCCGGAATAATCCAAAGTCAAAGGACACTGCAGAAAAGCTTTTCCCGAAAAAACTATCAAACCTACCCTGTCTCCATGAAGTTTTTTCATAAGATCTTTTATGGCAAGACGCGCTCTATCTAGCCTATTGGGAAGAACATCTTCTGCTAACATACTTTTTGAAGTATCGAGGGCTATTAAGATATCTAGTCCCTGCCTCTTTACCTCCTGCCACTTGAAACCCCACTGTGGCCTCATTAAGGAGAAAATAATAAGAAAAATAGCTGCTATCAAAATTCTTCTTTTTATTGTTTTCTTTTTAATGTCGACTGATCTCGATATTTCTATCAAAGCCTCACCAGAAGCAAACTTTTTCATAGTTCGGTCTCTTGCCTTCCCAGCAAAACGATAGAACATTATAAGTGCCGGTATTAACCAAAGCCAAACTGTCATAGAGGGTGCGCCGAACTTCATCTATGGGATCCTCCTTAAGACTGTATTGGACAGTATTATCTCCAGCAGCAACAAGATTAGTGCCGGGATAAGTATAAAAGGAAAAAGTTCCCTGTAAATATTATATCCTGTTTCTTCTATCGGAGTTTTTTCAAGTTCGTCGATCTTTTTATAGATTTTTTCAAGTGAAGCTGTATCCGTAGCTCTAAAATATTCTCCGTCAGAGGTTTTTGCTATATTTTTTAAAAGTTCTTCGTCTATCTTTACCGGTATGGATTTCATGATAACCTGCCCGAACATATCTCTTACGGGATAAGGAGCATACCCTCTTGATCCCGCACCTATGGTATATATCCTAACTCCTAAAGCCTTTGCGGCTTCGGCTGCGGCAATAGGAGAGATTCTCCCTGCATTATTAATTCCATCTGTTAATAGTATTATTATTTTCTCTTTTGTTTCAGTATCTTTCACCCTGTTAAGCGCCGCGCTTATTGCGGACCCTATCGCTGTACCGTCTTCTATCATCCCCGTCTCAACTCGTTCTAGATTTTTCTCGAGCCAATCATGATCAAGCGTCAAAGGACATACGGTGTATGCAAGACCCGCAAAAGCTACCATTCCTATTCTGTCATTAGGACGTTTTTCTATGAACTTTAATACAACATCTTTGACAGCTTCCAGCCTATCTACTTTCTTGCCGCCTATTTTAAAGTCCATTGCGCGCATACTTGTAGACGAGTCGATGGCTAAAACTATATCTATCCCCTCTGTATAGACATGTGTCTTTTCTATGGCCGAATGCGGCCTGGCTATAGCCATTATTATTAGCACCAGGCATGCTATCCTAGCATATATGAGTTTCTGGCTGATAAGACTTTTTATGGAAGGTCTTATTTTTTTAACTATAC
>Ga0208904_1000526_pt1 | contig 31284 bp, 31 predicted proteins | sample AntAceMetag02UKB_FD_184774 | JGI IMG/M metagenome (GOLD analysis project Ga0208904, IMG submission 184774) | Saline lake microbial communities from Ace Lake, Antarctica - Antarctic Ace Lake Metagenome 02UKB (SPAdes) (version 2) | ecosystem: Environmental > Aquatic > Non-marine Saline and...
CCTGTGACTAAAAAGATATCAATAATACTTCCTCTTACTCTGTATGTGCCTGGTTTAAACTCTATGTCATTTCTTTGATACTGAAGAGAAGTCAGCCTTTTTAAAAATTCATTTCTTTTTATTTTTTGATTAGGGCGTATAACAAATGAAACTTTTTGATAGTCTTTTTGAGAACCAATATTATAGATACAGGAAACAGAGGCAACGACAATAACATCCTTTCTGTTTAACAAGTCTTGGGTAGTAGCGTGTCTTAATCTATCTATTTCTTCGTTTATTTTGGCATCTTTCTCAATATAGGTATCTGTTTGTGGGATATAAGCTTCTGGCTGGTAGTAATCATAATATGAAACAAAGTAATGAACTCCGGCTTCAGGAAAGAATTCTTTAAATTCTTGATATAGCTGGGCAGCTAGAGTTTTATTATGAGAGATTATCAAGACTGGTTTTTTGGTTTTTTCTATAACCTTTGCCATTGTAAAGGTTTTTCCTGATCCAGTAACACCTAAAAGCACCTGATTTTTAACTCCAGATTTAATATTTTTAGACAGCTTTTCTATAGCTCGTGGCTGATCTCCGGTTGGCTTATAGGAGGCTTTCAACTTAAACATATAATTATTTTGCCTTAAAATTGTTGTTTTTTCAAGTTAGAATATTTTACTCTTTTTTTTTGTTTAAAAATATCTTAATATATAAAAAGAATGAAAGAATTAATTAAAAAATTTATCCCATCTTTTTTATTGAATTGGTATCATTGGTTTTTAGCTTTAGTAGGAGCTCTTTTGTATAGTTTTCCGTCTAACAAGATAAAAGTGATAGGGGTTACTGGTACCAATGGAAAAACTACCACCGTTAGTTTGATCACAGATGTTTTAGAAGAGGCTGGCTTTAAGGTAGCTTCTTTGTCTTCTGTTAGGTTTAAAATAGGAGATAAAGAAAAAGAAAATACTTTAAAAATGACTATGCCTGGTAGATTCAAAATACAAAAGTTTTTAAAAGATGGAGTAAACGCAGGATGTAAGTGTGCAGTTTTAGAAGTTTCCTCTGAAGGAATAAAACAATATAGACATAAATTTATTAATTTTGAAGTAGCTGTTATTACAAATTTAAGTCCAGAACATATTGAATCTCATGGTGGGTTCGAAAACTATAAGAAAGCTAAAGGAAAATTATTTGCTTCTACAACAAAAGTTCATATTGTTAATATAGACGACAAAAATTCAGAATATTTCTTAAATTTTAATGCTGATAAAAAATATACATATGGATGGGAAAAAGGAGATTTTAATACTAAAAATACCAACTTTAAACTTCCTCTAGTTGGAAGGTTTAATATTTATAATGCTTTAGCTTCAATATGTGTAGGTGTTTCTCAAGGGATAAGTTTAGATATTTGCCAGAAAGCTTTAGAAAAAGCTAAAAGTATTCCAGGAAGAATGGAAGAAGTTATCTCTACCCCATTTAAAGTTGTTGTTGATTATGCCGTAACTCCAGATGCCCTAGAACAACTTTATAAAACTATTAAAGAAACTTATTCTCCTTCTAGAATAATTTCCGTATTTGGATCTTGCGGAGGTGGAAGAGATAAATGGAGAAGACCTATACTGGGCGAAATAGCTTCTAGATATTGCCAACAGATAATAATTACTAATGAGGACCCATACGATGAGGATCCAATGGAAATAATAAATCAAATTGCAGAAGCTACAAAAGGTAAAGTTATAAAAATATTAGACAGAAGAGAGGCTATACAAAAAGCTTTGCAAGTAGCTAAACAAGGAGACATAGTTCTTGTTACGGGCAAAGGGTGTGAGCCTTGGATCATGGAAGCTAAAGGAAGAAAAATACCTTGGGATCATAGGCAAATAGTTAGAGAAGAATATAAAAAATTATAAAAAATATAAATATAAGACCATAAAAAGAAAACTGTTTAAAAGCAATCTCCTTTTTTATGAATTATAAAGGGCTATAGACAAAGACCAATTTTTCCACTATAATCAGAAGACATCGTTAGAATAAGAATAAAAATGAAAAATAAAATGTCTAAATCAATTAAAAAACATATACGCACGGAAAAAGCTCGTATTCGCCGAGAAGCCTTTAGTGTTAAAGAAGAAAAAGATAAAATAAATAAACTATACCAGAGCTTAACAAAAAAAGATGATAATAAAGTTGCTGGAAGCACAAAAAATAAAGATTAAAGATGATCTTTCTTTAGTTATCCCTTTTTTCTCCGATGGAGATATTAAGATTGAAAATCCTCAAATATCCACAGAGGTAAAGAAATTCTCTAAATATATTAAAAATATCCAGGAAGGAGATTTTAAGTTTTTTAGTACGGGGAAAGAATCTTTCCTCTTTTTAAATGTTGGAGAAAAAAAGAAATGGAATCACAGAAGATTTTTTTTAAGCATAAGAAAAATAACTAAATATTTAAAACAAAACAAAGTTGAAAATGCCATTTTGTTTTTGGACAAAATTATTCCTCAAAAATCAGACGTATCGTTAACTTCTAGAAGGGTAGTAGAAAATATTTTAATGGCAGATTATGAGTTTAATAAATATAAATCAGTTCCTAAGAATGGATGGCCTAAAATAAGATCATTGGGAATAGTTTGGGCTGATAAATTAAAATATCAAAAAGAATTCTTAAAAGGAGAGAAATTAGCAAAAATAATAAATTTTGTTAGGGATATTTCTAATACTCCAGGAGGAGAGATGACTCCCCAAAAATTAGCAGAAGCATCTGTTAATATGGCCAGAAAGAATAAAAACATAAAAACAGAAGTGTTTGATGAAAAAAGAATAAAGAAACTAAAACTGGATGGAATATTAGGTATTTCTCAGGGAAGCTTTCAAAAACCAAGATTTATTATTCTAAAATATTTTGGAAAGAAAAATGATAAAAATATAGATTTAGCCTTTATTGGGAAAGGAGTAACTTTTGACTCCGGAGGGCTGAACATTAAACCGCCAGAAGCTGGAATGAATGAAATGTATTTAGATATGTCTGGAGGATCAGCTGTTTTGGGTGCGATAGTAGCTATTAGCGAACTTAAGTTACCATTAAACGTTGTCTCTTTAATACCGGCCGTAGAAAATATGCCTTCTGATCGTGCAATTAGACCAGGAGACATTATCAGAGCTTATAATGGGAAAACGATAGAAATAGCCAATACTGATGCCGAGGGAAGAGTTATTATGGCAGACGCTTTATCTTATGCTGAAAAGAATTTTAAACCTAAAATGATGATAGACGTAGCTACTCTTACGGGTTCTGCTTTGTCTGCCTTAGGGCAAAGAGCTATTTGTTTAATAACTAATTCAGAAAAAATAGAAGACAAACTTCGTATCATTGGAGAAGAGTCTGGAGATTATGTTTGGCCTCTGCCTTATTGGGAGGAGTACGAAGAAGATATTAAAGGAGACGTCGGGGACATATTAAATTCTAGTAAAGTTAGACATGGAGGAGCTATAACGGCAGCAATGTTTCTTAAGAATTTTGTTAATGATGTTCCTTGGGTTCATTTAGATATTGCTCCCACGATGACTTCCATAGAGAGCCAAGGCTTGTCTAAGGGAGCCACTGGCACAGGAGTTAGATATCTTGTTAGGTTAGCCGAAATGTTTGAAAAAATTAAATAATATCTATTTAACAAAAATTAAAATAGGCTTTTTACCATATAAGTATTTTCCAATTTGTACCCTAATTTTTTATAATATCCCCTTACCCCTACACCTGAAATAACGGTTATTTTTTTTGCCTCATATTCTTTTTTCGCTATTTTTTCAGCTTCTTTCATTAGCTTTTTACCTAACCCCTTGTGTTGAGGTGATTTTTCTTGTTTAGAATCTATTGATTGAAGTTGACCAAAGGTATGTATTTCCCGAATAAAAGCATCATTATTCTCAGTCATTCTTAATCTTAAGAGACTATATAATTTATCCTTTTCTTTATTTTCAAAAGTTAAGAATATCTCATTACCATCTGAAGCTTTATAATTTTCTCTAAAAAGATAGAGTTTTTCCTTGGAATTATATTTTTCCCTTACCTCTCTACATCTTATACATTTACATTTCCAATCACTTGATTCCATGTCGTTCTTTAGAATCTGTCTAAGGTTTGTAATCTTAGCGGGTCCTGAAACAATGCTAGAAGCAGGGATGTCTCTGGTTATCCTTTGTATTCTGACATACGGAGGAATTATTTGTTTAATATTTTTTACTAGGGTTATTAATTGATTTTCCTTGTATGGTTTATATTTTTTCTTTAGCCATAATTTGTATAAACCAGTTCCTTTAATTAGGGCACAAGGATATATCTTTAAAAAGTCAGGTTGAAATTCTGGATTAGAAAATAATTCTTTAAACATTTCTTCGTCTCTTTTTAAACTAGATCCAATTAGATTTGGCATCATTTGATAAAGAACTTTAAATCCATAGTCTTTTAATAATTTAGTTGCTGAAATTATTGCTTTTCTATCGTGCCCTCTTGAGTTCAATTTTAAAACATCATCGTATATTGATTGGATTCCAAGCTCTACCATTGTTACCCCTAGTTCTCTTAAATGATTTATTTCTTTTTGGTTTATAAAGTCTGGTCTGGTTTCAATGGAAAGTCCCACCATTCTGTGTTCTGCTGTTTCATTTGATTTTTGAGCTTCTTTTAAATTTTTGCTTTTCTTCCCGTTGCAAGCTTCAAAACATCTTTTGATAAACCAATTCCTATATGTTTTAGGATAATAGCTCCAGGTTCCTCCAATTGTTCTTAATTCTACTTTATCAGTTGGATGTCCTTGATTATTCAACATTTCTATTCTTTTCTGGGTTTGCAAATATGGATCAAACTTTAATTTTTTAGCCCTTTCTACAGCTGGCTCGCCAGACAAATAGCTTTTAGGTAAGTTTTTTTCTGTTGGGCAAAAGATGCATTTCCCAGGACAATCATACTCTTTAGTTAATACAGAAATATTAACAATGCCAGACAAAGATCTAATCGGCCTAGTTCTTAATATTAATTGGATTCTAGGATTCTTTTTAATCTTTCTCTTTTTTACTAATTCATGGTAATTTTTAAGAATAGATATATTGGTGGGACAAGGAGCTTTATATTTTTTAGATATAGCTCTTTTCACCTTATTCAAATATTGAGCCTGTTTTTCAGGCGAAGATGGAAATGAAGACTTATTCTTCATTGACTTGATTAGCTCTCTTATTATTGTTTCTTGTATACTTATATTCATATGCTCATTGAACCTTGGGTTCAGCTCGCATCTCAATAAATATTAAATTTATTTCGATGGATAAAGATTACGCTAAAAAGATATTAGAGGAAACTAGAGAAAATTACAATATTATATCTCAAGACTTTTCCAGAACTAGAAATAAGTTTTGGGAAGAAATGGGGTTTATCTCCAAATACGTAAATGATAACGAGAAGGTTTTAGATTTGGGATGTGGCAATGGAAGATTATATGAATTATTTCAAGATAAAACCATAGATTATTGTGGAGTTGATTTTTCAGAGAAACTTATAGATATAGCTAAAAAAAGATATCCTCAATTTAAATTCCAAGTGGCTGATGCTTTAAACTTACCATTTCCTGCTGATTATTTCGATAAAGTTTTTAGTATAGCTGTATTGCATCATATCCCCTCAAAAGAGTTGAGGTTAAAGTTTTTACAGGAAGTAAGAAGAGTTTTAAAACCAGAAGGTATATTAGTGTTGAGCGTATGGCATTTTAATTCTTTTAAGAATATTAAATTTTTTCTTGATTGTTTATGTTTAAGAATATTTTCTAGAAAAAAAATTGATAGCGGTGATACCTTTATTCCATGGGGGAAGAAATTGTTAAGATATGTTCATAATTTTTCCAAAAAGGAATTAACTGAAATTGTTAAAAAAGCTGGGTTTAAAATTATAGACGTAAGGATAATAAGTAGGTTAAAGACTAAAGAAAGTAACATTTTAATTGTTGCAGAAGACTTTTTATAGGTTTGACAGGAAGTTTTCTTATAGTTAGAATACGAATCGAGGAGGTGCGGGTTTTATACCCTATGGACAGATAATTTTTAAAAAAGGAGATCACAGCGGCCGCCTAGTTAATGTCCAACTGGACTTAGGTACTTAATCGATTTTTTTGGGAATTATTTCCTCCTCACTAAAGCAGAGGCTTCCAGCCTCTTTTTTAGTTGGGAATATATGCTAAAATTAAAGCATATGGCATATAAAAACAAATTTAAAATAGCAGTAGCTGGAGCGGCAGAAGAGCATGTTTGCTCTAAAACGGCAACAAAATTAGCTGAAGAAGTTGGAAAAGAAATAGTTCGTCAAGGATGTATTGTGGTCACCGGAGCTACTACAGGAATGCCTCATTATGCGGCTATCGGGGCCAAGAAAGCTAAAGGACTATCTATAGGGTTTTCTCCAGCAGCGACAGAAATAGCTCATGTTAAAAAATATAGACTACCCTATGATGCTTTTGATGTCATAGTTTATACTGGATTTGGATATGCTGGTAGAAACTTATTAATGACTAGGGCTGCAGATGGAGTAATAATTATATGTGGGAGAATGGGAACCTTGAATGAATTCACAATTGCTTTCGAAGATGAAAAACCAATAGGGGTCATGTCTGGTTCTGGTGGAATAGCAGATGAATTAAATCAGATAGTTAAACGTCCGTTTAGAGGAAGGATGAATATGATTTATTCTACAGAGCCCAAGGAATTAGTTAAGCAATTAATAAAATTGATCAAAAAAGAAAAAGGTCGTCTTTAAAATAAATATTTTAATATGGCAGAAAAAAAATTAAAAGAAATAGGTAAAGTTATACATTATTTTGATCATGTTGGAGTAGCTGTTATTAATTTATCTAATAAATTAAAAGTAGGAGATACGATAAGAATAATTGGAGGAGAGAGTACTGATTTTGACCAAAAGATTGATTCTATGGAGGTAGATCACAAAAAGATAAAGGAAGGTAAAAAGGGAGACGAGATAGGAATGAAGGTAAAAGAAAAGGTTAGAAATGGATATAAGGTATATCTAGAGTAAATAATTTAAAAGATTAAAATAGAAAGAATGTTTGGTTTTAGTAAAAACAGTGTTTTCTCTTTATTTATTTTTATAGGGAGCATGGTTGGCGCGGGAATTTTTGGTCTTCCCTATGTTATTTCTAAAAGCGGAGTTATCCCCGCCCTTTTTTATTTTATAGTCTTGGGAGGGATAATGCTTCTTCTCAATTTGTTTTACGGAGAAATATTTTTAAGGACGAAAGAAGATTGTAGGTTAGCTGGTTTATCTAGAAAGTATTTGGGCAAAAATTATGGGAGACTTACATCTCTCTCTGTGTTTGTAGGTTTAACAGGAGCTTTATTAGCTTACATTATTCTTGGAGGAAAATTTTTAAGTCTTTTATTGTCTTCTGTGATTACTGTTGATCCATTTCATTGCAGTTTATTCTTTGGGTTAGCCTTAATTCCTTTTATTTTTAAGGGAGTAAAATTAATAGCTCCTGTGGAAATTTTTACAAATGCAGTATTTTTCATTATCATTTTCGTTATTTTTATTTTAGGATTTCCTAAGGTAGAGCTTCAAAATTTTTCTTTAATTGACCTTCCTAATATTTTACTTCCTTATGGAATAATATTATTTTCTTTAGCTGGATTCTCGGCAATTCCAGAAGTAGAAGCGGTATTAAAAACACCTAACGAGAAAAAGAGTCTTAAGAAAATTATTATTTTATCTTTTGCAATAGCAATTTCTTTATATGTTGTTTTTGCTTTTGTAGTTGTAGGTATAAGTGGAAATAATACCTCTACAGATGTTTTTAATGGGCTTATTCCTTTCTTGGGCCCAGAGATAATTTTTATTGGTTCTCTGGCTGCTTTTATTACCTTGGCAGATTCTTTTTTAATAGTTGCTCTCTGTTTGAGAAACAGCTTAGTCCGTGATCAAAGGACGCCAAAATTATTAGCTAATTCGCTTGTAACTTTTATACCAATAGTTTTATTTTTAATAGGTTTAAGAGGATTTATTGAGGTTATAGGATTTTTAGGGACGCTAATTGGTGTCGTAGAGGGAGTAGTGATTATTTTGTTATTTAAAAAAGCCAAAGAATTAGGAAATCATAATCCAGAGTATACAATAACCGTTCCTAAAATAGTACTTTTCTTGTGTGCAGCCTTTTTAATCTTAGGAGCAGTTCTTCAATTGCTGAAATTTTAATTGAAGCGAAAGATGAAGCTAAAGCTTCATCGTCACGCTATTATTGTGAATTATTATTAATTAATTAATGTCGCTGGTCAATGAATCTAAAGATTCATTTCCACTCATTTTTATTAACATAAAAATTCGTAAATGAAATTTATAGCAGATCTTCATATACATTCTAAATATTCCAGAGCTACCTCTAAAAATATGGACTTAGAGAGTCTGGATAAGTGGGCTAAGATAAAAGGAATAAAAGTTATAGGAACTGGAGACTTTACTCATCCTGAGTGGATAGCTAATCTAAAAGAAAAATTAAAACCAGCAGAAACTGGCTTGTTTAAATTAAAGAAAGATGACCAAGGGACACGTTTTCTTTTAACTTCTGAAATAAGCTGTATTTATTCTAAGAATAATAAAGTTAGAAAAATTCATATATTAGTTTTTGCTCCGTCCTTTGAGGCAGTTGAGAAAATAAATACTAAATTAAATAAGATTGGTAATCTAAAATCAGATGGTAGGCCAATTTTAGGATTAGACGCTAAGGAGTTAGCTAAGATTGTTCTTGAGTCTGATCCTACTTGTATGGTTGTTCCCGCCCATATTTGGACTCCTTGGTTTTCTCTTTTTGGTTCAAAATCAGGGTTTGATTCTATAGAAGAATGTTTTGAAGAATATTCTAAATATATTTATGCTATGGAAACTGGTCTTTCTTCTAATCCAGCTATGAATTGGAAAATATCAGCTTTAGACAAAATAACTCTTATTTCAAATAGTGACTGTCATTCCCCTCAAAAGCTTGGTAGAGAGGCAAATGTATTTGATACAGAATTAAGCTATCCTGCCATTACGGAAGTTTTAAAAACAAAAAATTCCAAAAAGTTTCTATATACTATAGAATTTTATCCAGAAGAAGGAAAATATCATTTTGATGGACATAGAAACTGTAATGTTGTTTTATCTCCAAAGGAGACTAAAAAATATGGAGAAATTTGTCCTGTTTGTGGAAAACCATTAACAGTAGGTGTTTTAAATAGGGTAGAAAAATTAGCTGACAGAAAAGAAGGTTTTATTCCCCCAAACCATATTCCGTTTAAGAGTTTAGTTCCTTTGAACGAAATAATATCAGACGTTATAGGCGTTGGCGTAGCTTCTAAGGCAGTAGGAATAGAATACGATAATTTAATTAATAAGATTGGTTCAGAGTTTGAAATTTTATTAAATACTAAAGAAAGTGCTTTAAAGAAAGTCACTAGTGTGGAAATAGCAGAGGGGATAATTAAAGTTAGAGATGGTAAGGTTTTTAAATCTCCAGGATATGATGGTGTCTTTGGAAAAATAAGTGTTTCGTCTAAAGATAAAGAAAAACTTTCTATAAATCAAAAGAGATTGTTTTAAATTATTATATAAAAAAAGTCCCCGTCTAGATAATGGTTCTATAAGACGGGGATTTGGTTTTAGAGGTTAGCGGTTTTCGCTTCGTGAAGTTGTCCCTCCGAAATCCTATATGCTTTATCATCTTTAATGATGAGCAGTATTCCCGTTTCAGTTTGAGGGCAACTTATATCGAAAACGCCATTTCCCTTTCCGGCTATGTCTTCCGGAATATTGTCGGGGTTTATTTCTTCCGCGAAATCTTCCCAGTTTTTGGGTAAATCTTTAATCTTCACCCGATTCCTCCTTGTTATAATATTAGAAAAAATTAAACAACTAAAGTATTAATAAAATAAATGATATTATTTGTCAATTTTAGCAATCTCTTTTTTGAGTTCTTTTAGAATTTCTGCTTCTTCCCCTTTTTTAATTATTTTTCCTTTTTTCATTAGTAAAGCTAAAGAATCTCCACTCCCTACAATAGCTAAGAAGGATTCTTTTCCTTCTCCCAAGCCATTAACTACGCATCCCATAACAGCAATTTTTACTGGTTTTTTAGTTGAGGCAGTTAGCTCCTCTAACTCTTTGGCAATTTTAATGACGTTTATTTTTGACCTAGAACAAGTTGGGCAACTCACTATTTTTACCCCTCTTTCTCTCAATTCCAAACTCTTCAATATTTCCCAACCAACCAAGACTTCTTTCACTGGATCTGCGCTTAGGGAAACTCTGATAGTATCTCCAATCCCTTTTAACAAAAGATATCCAATTCCAATAGAGGATTTTATTGTTCCTGAGAAATAAGTCCCAGCTTCCGTTATGCCCAAATGGATTGGATAGTTAGTTTTTTTAGATAATAATTCGTGAGCTTTTATGGTTCTTAACACATCAGGTGCTTTTAGAGAGATAACTAAGTTGTGAAAATCCAAATTTTCTATTAATTTTACGCTTCTCATAGCAGATTTTACCATCATCTCTGCGGTAGCTTTTTTTCTTTTGCCCAATATATCTTTTTCTAGGGATCCACTATTAATACCTATTCTTATAGATATATTTTTCTTTTTTGCTAAAGTAACTATTTCTTTTAATGATTTTTTAGGAAAATTTCCTGGATTTATCCTTATTTTATCTGCGCCTTGCCTTATTGCTTCTAATGCTAATTCACCTGAAAAATGAATATCAGCCACTAATGGAATGTTTATTTGTTCTTTTATCTTTTTAATGGCTTGGGCAGATTTTAAATCAGGAATACTCACTCTTATGATTTCACATCCTGCATTTTCTAAATCTTTTATTTGTTTTACTGTTTTTTTTACATCCCAAGTCGGCGTATTTGTCATAGATTGGATGCGAATAGGCAGTCCCTTCCCGATTTTTATATTTCCTATTTTAATTATTTTAGTTTTTTTTCTAACCATTGCACTATTTTATTTATTTCCCAATTTGGAGTAGATGTTCCTGATACTATCCCTAGAGTTTTTACGTTTTTTAAATTCTTCTTTTTAAAATCTTTTTGGTTATTAACCATAAAAACAGTCTTTTTATTTTTTTTAGCCAAAGCAGCTAAGCGTTTAGTATTGGCCGAACTTTTTGATCCGATTACTAAAATAGCATCAACCTGCTTGAATATCAAATTTAGTTCTTTCCGTCTAATTTGAACTTCTGGACAAATAGTATTTATATATTTTATATCCTTATGGCTTTTTTTAAGAATATTTAATATTAAATTAACATTTCCTAAATTTTGTGTTGTTTGAGCGACTACTCCTATCTTTTTAAAATGAGGAAGTTTTTTAGCCTCTTTTTCATTTTCCACAATAATAGCTTTATTTTTTGCGTATCCTTTAATCCCTTTTGTTTCGGAGTGTTTTTTATCTCCGATAATAATAACCTGATAGCCTTGTTCAAACAATTTTTTAGAAATTAATTGGACCCTCTTTACAAGAGGGCAAGTGGCATCTTTGAGTATTATTTTATTATCTAATTTAACCTTAATGGGAGGAATTCCGTGAGCTTGAATTATTAAGGTTCCTGGTTTAGCTTGTTTAACTTCTTTAACAAATTTAACTCCCAGTTTTTTAAATTTATTAATAACTTCTTCGTTGTGAACGATATTTCCCAGGAACTGAATAGGCTTTTTATCTTTCTTTACGCTTTTATCTGCCATCAATATGGCTCTTTTAACTCCAGAACAGAAACCTATATTTTTAGATATAATAATTTTCATACCGAACTTTTATTTATAAAAGTGAAGGTCGAAATGAAGCCTTGCTTCATTGAGTATTCTTGCCAGGCAGCGATGAAGTAAACTTCATCTTTAACTTCACTGCGGTTCGTTGGGTGAGCGAGGAGATTCGAACTCCCGCTAAGAGTTCCACAAACTCTTGTGCTAACCGCTACACTACGCCCACCATAACAGCTATACTATACATAAAAATAGGCTTTTTAGCAACGTTACTTTTGGGGTTGACACGATTTTCTAAGAGCTTATACTAAAATATAGCTTAAAGTAATGAATAATTTAACCACTAAACAATTAAACAGAACCTCTTTAGCCTCAAAATGGACTTATTCAGTTATTGTCTTAGGTTTTGTTAAAATGTTTAAACGATAAAGGGAGTTAAATAAAATTATTAAAAGAATTATTTAACCCCCTACAAAAAGGGGGCTTTTAAAAACATGATAATAGAAAAAAAGTTTTATCTAACTAAAGAGGGGTTAAAAAAGCTTGAAAGAGAGCACAGTGATTTGATTGAATTGAAATTAGCAAAAACAAAAGGAGAAGAAGCTCCAAAGGTTTTGCAGTCTGAAGATTTAAATCCGGAGTATTTGGCTTTTCAAGAAGATATAAGCTTTTTGGAATCAAGAATAACTGAACTAGATATTATATTTAAAAATCAAGTTTTGATAAAAACTCCAAGAGGAGAAGAAAAGAAGAAAATAAATCTAGGAGCCACAATTTTAGTAGATGTAGATGGTCAAAAAGATGAATTTACTTTAGTGGGATCTTTAGAGGCTAACCCATCTTTGGGTAAGATTTCTGATGAGTCTCCTGTTGGAGGCTGTCTCTTGGGTCATAAGGCTGGAGAGGCAGTAGTAGTTTCTTCTCCAATAAAGACAACCTATAAAATTAAAAAGATAAAATATAATATTTCCTAATTTAAAATATCTGAAAAAGGGTAATTCCCTTTTTTAGTTTAATATTATATATGAAAGAAATTGTTGATTTTTTAATCAAAGCCGGAGACCTTAAAAAGATTAAGAGAAGTGGTTGGGTTTTAAGAGGCATAAAAGACCCAGAAACTATAGCTGATCATACTTTTCGTACGGCAATAATGGCTTTGGTTTTGTGTAGTGGGAAAAAACTTAATCAAGAGAAAGTTATTAAAATGTCATTAATACATGATCTTTGTGAAGTATATGCTGGAGACGCAACTCCATACGATAGTATTTTACCAAAAGATAAAAAACAACATAAGAAAATTTTTAACAGTTGGCTTCGTTTAACTAAAAGCCAAAAAGAATCTTATTACAAGAAAAAATATAAGAAAGAAAAGAAAGGTTTAGATTTACTTGTTAAATACTTACCATCAAAGATAAAAAAAGAAATAAAAGACTTATGGGAAGAATATGAAAAAGGAACTTCAAAAGAGGGTAGATTTGTCCGTCAATTAGATAGAATGGAAAATCTACTCCAAGCTTTAGAATATTGGGAAAATAAGAAAAATTTTGCTATAGGTCCTTGGTGGGTACAGATAGAGGAGTTAATAGATGATCCAACTTTATTCCAGCTTATGGAAGCTTTAGATAAAAGATTTCATCAAAATAGAAAATAGAAATAAAATTATTTTTAATAATAATCATAGGGGATGTTCCCCTTTTTTATTTATCTTTAACAAAATATGCAGTATAATCAATAAATCATGAAAAAAATATTGCTTTTAATTATCTCTCTATCGATAGGTGTAGGCATATTGGCTTGGGTGTTAGATATGGTTGTTTGGGAAGAGTTGAAAAAAGATTTCTTACTCTTTAAAGGGACAGATGGTTTAATAATTCTTGGTCTTACCTTATTAACAATGGCCGTAGGAATCTGGAGATGGAGAGAAGTATTAAAAGGTATTGGGGTAAACTTATCTTTTAAGAAAATGATAGGTCCTTATTTGTCTGGGTTCTCTGTTATGTTTTTAGCTCCAGTATTAGTTTGGGGCGGAGAAGTTCTTAGAACTTATGTTTTAAAACAAAGGAATGATGTTCCTTGGACAAAAGGAATGGCCTCTGTGGTAATAGATAGAATACTGGAATGGACTACTAATTTTGTAGTTATTTTTTTTGGTATTATATTTTTTATATTTTTTAATGATTTTTCTATTAATAATTTAATAATAATTTTGGGAGGAATATTTTTATTTCTTGGGATTATTCTAATATATTTCTTTATCAAATGTTACAAAAGAGAAAGCATCGTCTCTGTTTTTTTTAAAAATAAAACAAATAAAATTTTAGAAGTAGAAAAAGAAATATTTAATTTCTTTAAAAAAAATAAATTGACTGTGTGGAAATCAATATCTTTATCTTTTTTAAGAGCTGGGGTTATGGGCGTTAGAGTTTGGTTCTTAATAACTTTTTTGGGAAAGAGTATTGGAGCACTTTCTGCCTTATCTGTTTTAGGATTTTCTTATTTAGCGGTTATGATTCCTATTCCTACTGCTTTGGGAACGCATGAAGCCATCCAATCTTTCGCTTTTAATTCTTTAGGATTTGGAATTTCTTCAGCGACAGCTTTTACTATGATAATTAGAGCAGCAGAGCTTATAATTGCTTTTGTCGGAGTAATTTTATTATTTAGATTTGGAATTATTATAATAAAAGATAAGCTTTTAAAGAAAATAGAAACTTTAGCAGATGAAGATTAAATAAATGTTTAACTCTATTAATAAAATAATAAAAGTATTAACCTGTTCAGACGTTCTTTTGTTGACTGGATTTGGATTTATAGCTCCAATATTCGCTATTTTTATTAATGAAAGAATAACGTTTGGCGATCCAGGAGAAGCAGCTAAAGTAGCTGGTTTTGCAATGGCTATTTATTGGGGAGTTAAATCTGTCCTTCAGATACCAATTGGCAATTATTTAGATAAAAATCATGGAGAAAGAGATGATATTATGTTTGTAATTTTAGGTAATATAATAGTTGCCTTCGCAGTTTTTTCTTATATATTTAGTTCTTTGCCTTGGCATATTTATTTAATTCAAGCCGTTTATTCTATCGGAATGGCTATGAATATACCTGCTTGGACAGCAATATTTACTAGGCATATTGATAAGGGGAAAGAAGCTTTTGAATGGGCAGCAAGAAGTACTGCAATTGGTCTTGGGGCTGGAATATCTGGAGCCCTTGGCGGGTTATTTGTGTCTAAATTTGGTTTTAGTCCATTATTTATTGTGATGGGAATACTTATTTTACTTTCTTCTTTGTTGCTATTTGTAATTCTTTGGGAAATATCTCCAAGGGATAAAAAAACTCCTAGGGCTCCTGAGGCAAAAGCTTTGCAGGAGCCACAATTACCAAAAGGCTGATAAATTAAATTTCGTTGGCGATGAAAATTTATTTTCATTTTAAATCTCACCTGTAAAACAGGCTCGATGAATAATCAAATATTAGCTAAAATATTCTATGATATTGCAGAATATCTGAAGATGGATGAAGTGCAATTTAAACCTTATGCCTATCAGAAGGCTGCTATGTTTTTGGAGAAGTTAGAAGAAGACGTTCAAGATATTTATGATAAAGATGGAATAAAAGGATTAATAGCTCTTGAGGCAATTGGAAAAAGTATTGCTGAGTTGATAGAAGAATATTTAAAAACTGACAAAATAAAGTATTATCAATCTTTTAAAAAAAGACTTCCATTAAACTTAGGGGAGTTGATTAATGTTGAAGGAATGGGGTCTAAAAAAGCTAAAGTTCTTTATCAAAAATTAGGAGTTACAGATTTAAAAACTTTGGAAAAAGCAGCTAAGTCTCATAAAATAGCTCCCCTCTTTGGTTTTGGAGAAAAAACAGAGAAGAATATTTTAGAAGGAATAGAATTTTTAAAAAGAAGTAAGGGAAGGTTTCTTCTAGGAGAGATACTGCCAGAAACAAAAAAAATAATTGAAAAATTAAAATCATTAAAAGAGGTAGAACAAATCAGTCCAGCCGGATCTATCAGGAGAAGAAAAGATACCATAGGAGATGTTGATATTTTAGTAACCACTAAGAATCCCAAAAAAGTTATGGATTTTTTCTTGTCTTTCCCAGAAATAATTAAAGTTTGGGGGAAGGGTCAGACGAAATCTTCCATTAGGACAAGACAAGGATTTGACGTTGACTTAAGAGTTTTAAAAAATAAAAGCTATGGTTCTGCTCTTCAGTATTTTACAGGGTCAAAAGAACATAATATAGCTACCAGAAAGATAGCTATTCAAAAAGGATTAAAACTTTCAGAATATGGATTATTCAAAGGATCTAAATTAATAGCTGGCTCTTCAGAAAAAGGAATTTATAAAGCTCTGGGATTAGATTGGATAGAACCTGAATTGAGGGAGGACAGAGGAGAGATAGAAGCCGCTAGTAAAAAGAAATTACCTAAATTAATAGAATATAAAGACATAAAGGGAGATTTGCACTGTCATTCTAATTGGGATGGAGGTGAAGATTCAATAGCTGAAATGGTTAAATCTGCGAAGAGTCTAGGGTATGAATACATAGGAATTTCAGATCATACTAAATTTCTAAGAATAGAAAATGGGCTAGATGAAAAACAATTAGATAAGAGGAATAAAGAGATTGATAATTTAAACAAAAAGCAGAAAGCGTTCAAGATATTAAAAGGTGCAGAGGTTAATATTTTAAATGATGGATCTATAGACATAAAAGACGAAAGTTTGGAAAAATTAGATTACGTTATAGCCGGAATTCATTCTAATCTTAAAATGCCCAAAGAACAGATGACAGAAAGGATAATTAAAGCTATGAAAAATCCTAATATTGATATTCTTGCTCACCCAACAGGAAGAATATTAAAAAAAAGAGATGAGTATCAGTGTGATTTTGATAAAATACTTAAAGCAGCGAAAGAATATAACGTTACTTTAGAAATAAACGCTTCCATGGAAAGAATGGATTTAAATGATCAAAATATTAAAAGAACCAAAGAAGCGGGAGTTAAAATGATCATTAACACAGACGCTCACCACAGAAGCCATTTAAAGAATATGGAATTGGGAATATCTCAAGCCAGAAGAGGGTGGGCAGAAAAAAAAGATATCATCAACACTAATTTTGTTAAGAAATTATTAACTTATTTTAATTAGTCTATGCCAAGTGAAAAATCAGCCGGAGCAGTAATTTTTAGAAAAGAGGGGGAAGAAATTAAATACCTCCTCTTGTTTTATCACTCAGGAATAAGAAGGAAAAATTCTTTTTGGGATTTTTCTAAAGGTCACATCGAAAAAGAAGAAGATGAAATTACCACTGCCAAAAGAGAGACAAAGGAAGAAACAGGATTAGATGATTTAGTTTTCTTTAAGGATTTTGAAGAAAAAATACAATACTTTTTTAAATTTAAAGAACAAACAATTTCTAAAACAGTAGTTTTCTTTTTGGCTGAAACAAACAATAAAAATGTTATCATTTCTTCCGAGCACGAAGGATTTAAATGGTTGTCATTTGAAGAAGCATTAAAATTGTTGACTTTCCAGAACGGTAGGGATATTCTCAACAAAGCTAATAATTATTTAAATAAATAAGATATGTTACCTCAAGTAAAAACAAAAAGTCAAAAACTAACTAAATATAAAAATTTAGTTTCTTCAAAGGAGTTAAAAGAAATAAAAACGCTTAGTAAATCGCTCAAGGGGTTAAAAGTTTTTCATGTTAATGCTACTCCAAGAGGAGGAGGAGTGGCTGAAATATTAAAAAGTTTAGTTCCTTTAATGAAGGGAGTTGGGCTAAAGGCTGAATGGTATACAATTCCTCCTAGAAATAGCTTTTTTAAAATAACTAAGGAGATGCATAACGCCCTTCAGGGAAAAAGCTATAAGTTTCCTTTCGCAGACAGGAAAAAATATATTTTCCATATGGCTAAAACAGCAGAAGCCATGAAAGACATGAAACCAGATATTTGGGTTATACATGATCCTCAACCAGCTGGAGTTATTATGTTTTTGCCTAATTTCCATCCCGCTATTTCAAGAATACATATTGATTTAACCTCTCCCAATATGGATGTTTGGAAGTTTGTAGCCAGTTTTTTAGAGTGTTACGACAAGACAATTTTAAGTTCTAAAGATTTTGTTCATAGTGAAATTAAAAATAAAACTAAAATTATTCAGCCAGCAATAGATATACTTAACCCTAAAAATACGCCATTATCCCCAAAAGCAGCAAATGATATAGTTAAAATGTTTGGCATTAATCCTGACAAACCTTTGATTACTCAAGTTTCTAGATTTGATCCTTGGAAAGATCCTTTAGGAGTAATAGAGGCTTATAAAATAGCTAAGAAAAAAATACCTGACTTACAATTAGCCTTAGTTGGTTTATCTCTAGCTAAAGATGATCCTGAAGCCGGGAAAATTTATGAAGAAACTAAAAGAAAAGCAGGAAAAGATCCTAATATATTCCTTTTTGTCGATACACAAAAATTAGGAAGTTTAAAGGTAAATATTTTTGTTAATGCCTTTCAGGTTGCCTCAGATATTATTTTACAAAAATCAATTAGGGAAGGATTTGGAATGACAGTGGCAGAAGCTATGTGGAAAGAAAAAGTTATTATTGCTGGAAAAGTAGGAGGAATAAAACTTCAGATCAAAAATGGAAAGAATGGATTTCTAGTTTCAACCCCAAAAGAAGCTGCTAAAAGAATAATTCAATTAATAGAAAATCCATCCTTGGCAAAAAAACTAGGCAAGGAAGCTAAAAAAACTGTCCAAGAAAAGTTTTTAATGACTAGACTTTTGAGAGATTACCTTAGGCTCTTTAAAGAGCTTAAAAAATGAAACAAAGTTTTAAATGTAGGGTCTTAGAAGTAGTTAGTAAAACACCGAAAGGAAAAGTTATGACTTATAAAGAAGTAGCTGTTTTGTCTGGGAAAGGAACTGCGTTCAGGGCTGTTGGGAATATTTTAAATAAAAACAAAAATCCTAATATTCCTTGTCATAGAGTTATTAGATCAGATAACAAGATTGGAGGGTATAATAGAGGAATTATTAAGAAAAAGGCTTTACTAAAAGAAGAAGGAGTGCTAATTAAAAATTGGAGGCTTGTTCTTTAATAAACTATTTTAAAATAATAAGGAGGATATGAAATGTCAGGAATACTTGGATTAGATGTTAATGAAAACTGTTGGGAGGAGGTAAAAAGCGCTAGTGGTATTCAACAACCTAGAGGAGACGAATGGGGAGGATTCGCCGTTATTCAGGGTGATAGGATCGAGAGGCAAGCTGCGAAGGGCAAAATAACATCATTACTTCGGGAAGAGGAACTAAAAATCAAAGATCCTCGGAAAGTAATCACCCACGTAAACCAGAGCCCAGATAATCCTCAGCCAGCTAAGATAAAAAAATCCAGAATGGGACAAATTGCATTAGCTTTTGACGGAAAAATCATAAATGAAGAAGAGCTAATGGCAAAAGAACCTTATCTTATCGGTTCAGAAGCTGGTATCATGGCGAGGTTAGTTGGCTCATGTAATGATCCCTTAAAGGGGCTACAGAACGTTTTTCAAAACATTAAAGGTCCTTTTTCTCTTGTTGTATTGACTATGGACGGAATTTTTGCAGCCAGAGATGTTTTGGGAATCAGACCAATGGTTTCTGGTAGGTTTTTGAATGGTAACAACAAAATAGGCTGTGGAGTCGCTTCTGAATCAACTTGCCTAGAACACATTGGTATGGAGTTGATAAGGGACATAAAACCAGGAGAGATAGTCGCTATTGCTCCGGATGGGTTTAAAACAATCCATCAATTTTCTGGGGTTAAGCCTGTGATCTGCAGTTTTGAATACGGTTATTGGTCGAGAATTTCCTCAGTAATTGAAAGTATCTGGGTCCACGATGTCAGGACAAAAGCAGGAATGAAACTTGTTCCTAATTGTCCGGACGTAGATATTATTGCTTCTTTCCCTATGTCAGGAAATGCAGCGGCAGAAGGATTTCATCAGGCCTCAGGAGTCAAATATCAAACTGTTTTTGATTATAACCTTGAAGCTGGCGGTCGGAGTTTTCTTCCTTTTGATTCAGAAACAAGGACTCTAAGAGCAAAAGATAAGCTCTTAATAATCTCTCCGTCTGTAAAAGGAAAAAAAATCGTTATGGTGGACGATTCAATAGTCGAAGGCAGACAAATCTTATCAAGGATTTTTTCCATTAAAAAAGCAGGAGCCAAAGAAATTCATCTCAGAATTGAAACTCCGCAGATTAAATATCCTTGTCCTTTTGGTATTACGCCCAGAGGAAAATTACTCGCTAGTGATCATACGGTTGAAGAGATGAGAAAAAAGATTGGAGCAGATACATTAGCCTTTAATACAGTAGAAGACCTTGCTGAGGCTATTATTTCATCTCAAAGCGAGAAAAGGAAAGCGGAAAATCCAATAAAAGCTGAAAATATTTGTTTTGGTTGTTCTACAGGAGAATTTCCAAAATATCCTAACTTTTGAATAATATTCGACAAGCAAAAATCTCCACTTAAAAAATGGAGATTTTTTATTTTTAAAAAGTTATCTATTATTTTACTTTTTCTATTATCTTTTTGAATACTTGAGGATTTTTCTCTATTAGTTGAGAAAGTATCTTTCTATCTATTTCTATCTTATTCTTTTTAAGAGATGCTATAAATTTGTTGTAAGCTATTCCTTCTGCTCTAGAGGCTGAATTTATTTGACTCTGCCAGAGGCTTCTTTTGTCTCTTTTTTTATTTTTTCTATCTCTATATGCATACTCCCAAGCATGTCTCAAAGCGTCTTTGGCTAATTTATATTTTGATTTTCTTCCCCATTTAAAACCTTTAGCGTGTGCTAACACGTTTTTTCTTCTTTTATTTGCTGTTGTTCCTCTTTTAACTCTAGGCATTATTTTTTTATTATTTTCCTAATTCTTTTACTTTCGGCTTTGGATAAATGAACCAATTTTCTACCCTTCCTTACTGTGTTTCCTGACTGTTTGGCTCTGGAATGATCAAGGCCGGTAGCCATTCTTAAAATCTTACCATTTTTTGTTATTTTAAATCTTTTTGTTACTGATTTTCTTGTTTTTAATTTTGGCATATTATTTTTTGGAAACTATCATTGTAAACCCTCTAGCTTCTCTTTTTAATTCTTTTTCTGTTTTTATTTCTATCATTGAATTTAATAATTCAAGGAAGCCAGCCATCTTTTCTTTTGCGAAATCTCCCAAGGCTTTTTGTCTTCCCCTTAAGGGTAGGTCTATTCTCACTGTATCCCCCTTTTTAAGAAACTTTTCAGCTAGCTTAGCCCTTGTCTCCATATCGTGTTTGGAAATGTTGTAAGTAAGCCTTATGGCTTTTAACTCTCCACCTTTATTTTTTCGGTTATGCTTTTCTTTTTTTTCTTCTTGATATAAGTATTTTCCATAATCTCCTATCTTACAAACAGGAGGATCAACTTTTTCTGTTACCTGGATAAGGTCCATACCTTTCTCTCTGGCTAAAACTTGAGCTTCTTCTAAGGGAACAATCCCAAGCTGAGCTCCAATTTCATCTATCAGTCTTACCTCTTTAGCTCTTATTCGGTTGTTTATGAAAATTCTTTTAAGCAATTTTTTATTATTGTTAGTGGAGATGGAGGGAGTCGAACCCTCGTCTGGAAAGTGTGTCCAGAATACTTCTACAAGCTTATCCGGATCTAGTTTGAGTATAGAATAATGATCCGGCAGAATTTCTATACCCTAATCCTGTTTAATTTTTAATAGTAGCCCAGAATTAAAGCTTCTATCTATCTCGCTAAAATAACACCTCGGATCTGCCTAGCGAGAATCCTCAGACGAGATGGCATTAGGCGAATGCTAATGCTGGTTTTTTAAATAAGTTTCCACTTATTAGATTTGCTAGTTTTATGAGATCTAACAACTCAGCCTGCATATTCAAGTCTACTTTACATCTAAGCCTGTCATCCCCTTAGGTTTAATTCTCTTTTCATGTCTCTTTCAGTCTCTCTTTTCTTTATCGTTTCTCTCTTATCTCTCTCTTTCTTCCCTTTGGCGACTCCAAACTCTAACTTAATATTACTCTTCAGAGTATACACCTTTATTGGGATTAAAGTCAACCCTTTTTCTTTGGTCTTTCCCACTAAATAGTTTATTTCTTTTTTTGTTAAAAGTAGTTTTCTTGTCCTTTGAGGGTCATAATCTTTTGGAGCATTCTTTGGTTGATAGGGAGGAACATGAGCTCCTAGTAAAAAAGCTTCATTTCCCCTCATAACTACATAAGAACCAGTTAAGCTCATATGACCTCCTTTAATAGATTTAACTTCTTGTCCAATCAAAGAAATTCCTGCTTCAAACTTCTCCAGGATTTCATAGTCAAAATGCGCTTTTTTATTATCGGCTAATGATCTCATCTCTTTCATTTTAGCAGAAAATAGGATAAAATGAAGCAAATGATAAGAGAAAGCATCAAAAATCTACTTAAAAAGTCCATAGAAGAGCTTCAAAAAGAAAAAGCTCTTCCTGTTTTTGATTTGCCAGAAATAGAGTTAGAGAGCCCAGAAGTTAAAAGTCATGGAGACTATTCAAGCAATATAGCTTTAGTTTTGTCTAAAATAGCTAAAAAATCACCAAAAGACATAGCAGTTCTTATTTTTAACAAAATTGTTAATAATAAAAAATCAGAAGAATTCCTAAAAAAAACAACTCCTGAGGAAGGAATAGCTAATCCTGGTTTTATTAATTTTTTTGTGTCTAAAGAATATTTAGAAAAAGAAGTTAAAGAAATTCTTAAACAAAAGAAAGATTATGGAAAAATAAATATAGGAAAAGGAGAAAAGATAAATGTTGAATTTGTTTCAGCTAATCCTACAGGTCCTTTGCACGTGGGTAATGCTAGAGGAGGATTTTGTGGAGATGTTTTGGCCAACACTTTAAATAAAGCAGGATATAAAGCCTCCAAGGAATACTATATTAATAATGTGGGAAAACAGGTAGAGGTTTTAAAAGATACCTTGGACGGGAAAGAAGGATATAAGAATGAATATACTGATTATTTAATAGAAAAAGGAGAAAAAGATCCTCAGAAAGCAGTAGAATATATTAGAGAAGAAATAGAAAAAACTATTTTTGCCATGGGCATAAAATATGATAAATGGTTTCCCGAGAGTGATTTATTTGAATCAAAAGAAACAGAAGAAGTTAAAAAAGAATTAAACGATAAAGGATTAACAGAAGAGAAAGAAGAAGCTTTATGGTTTAAATCATCTAAGTTTGGAGATGATAAAGATAGAGTATTAATAAGAGAGAATGGAAAAGCAACCTACCTTCTTTCAGATATAGCTTATCTTAAGAATAAATTTAAAAGAGGATTTAAAAAATTAATAATATTCCTTGGGGCTGAACATCATGGTTATATCGGGAGAGTTAGTGCAGGAGCAGAAGCTTTGGGCTACAAAAAAGAAAATGTAATTCCTATTATTATGCAATTAGTTAGATTAATAGAAGATGGGAAGGAAGTTAAAATGTCTAAACGAACTGGGGTATATATAACTATAGATGAGTTAATAAAAGAGGTTGGCATGGATGTTTCTAGATTCTTTTTCCTTTTGAGAAGTTACGGGAATCATTTAGATTTTGATTTAAATTTAGCAAAAGAGCAATCTAGTAAAAATCCTGTTTTTTATGTTCAATATGCTTATGCTAGGATTTGTAGTATTCTTAGGAAGTCTGATATTAAACCATCAAAAGATATCTTATTAACAGAAGAAGCAGAGAAAGAATTAGTTAAACAATTGATAAAATTGCCAGAAGTTATAGAAGATACAGTCATAGATTATCAAGTTCAGAGATTACCTAAATATGCGATAGAATTAGCAGAAAGTTTTCATAGTTTTTATCAAAAATGCCAAGTTATATCAGATGATAAAAATTTAACAGAAAGGAGACTTTCTCTTATTTCAGCAACAAAAATAGTCTTGGAAAATACTTTAAGTTTAATAGGGGTGTCTGCTCCAGAAAAGATGTAATATGAATAATACTTATTATTTACTAAGACATGGAGAATCATTAAAAAACGTTAAGGAATTCCAATCTTCTTGGCCAGAGAAGAGTGTCGTTCCTTTGACTAAAAAAGGGATAAACCAAATAAAAGCAGTGGCCAAAAAGTTAAAAGATAAAAATATTGAATATATTTTTAATTCGGATTTATTGAGAACCAAACAAACAGCTGATATTGTTGGAAAAATAATAGGCATCAAACCTAAAGATGACAAAAGACTTAGGGAAATAGGATTGGGTGAGTTTAATGGAAAATCAATAAAAGAATACGGAAACTATTGGAATAAAGGTGAAAAGACTTCTCCGGTGGAGCATTATTTGAGAAGATTTAAGCTTTCTCCCCCAGGAGGAGAAAATTATACAGACATAGAAAATAAATTAATTGATTTTTTAAAAGAAATAGAAAAGAAATATAAAAATAAGAATATATTGATAATTAGTCATGGTCGCACTTTGTCTTTATTCGAAAAAGTAATTTATAAACATTCAGAAAGAGAATTTGTTAATTTCATAATAAATAAAAAAGAAATTAAACCAGGAGAATTAAAGAAATTAATATGGAAGTAATATTTCCTAAAATAGAAAAAGAAATACTAGAATTCTGGAAAAAGAATAATATATTCAAAAAGACTCTAGAGAAAACAAAAAATAAACCAAGGTTTGTTTTCTACGAGGGACCTCCCTTCGCAAATGGAAAGCCAGGGATTCATCATTTATTGGCTAGGTCTTTCAAAGATATAATTTTACGTTATAAAACTATGAAAGGGTTTTATGTTGAGAGAAATGCTGGTTGGGATACTCATGGTTTACCTACTGAAATATCAGCAGAAAAAGAATTAAACATCAAAAGCAAGAAAGAAATAGAGGCCAATGTTGAGGATTTTGTTTGCGCCTGCAGGAATAATGTTTTTAATTATAAGAAAGAATGGGAAGAGTTTACAGAAAGAATTGGTTTTTGGATTGATCTAGAAAAGGCCTATATTACTTGTGATAATAAATATATAGAAAGCTTATGGTGGATATTGAAAAAAGTATGGGACAGAGGATTGCTTTATCAAGACTATAAAGTAGTTCCTTTCTGCCCAAGATGCGGCACCTCCCTCTCTTCTCATGAAGTAGCTCAGGGATATAAGAACGTTACTGAAAATTCTGTTTTCGTTAGATTACCTGTTAAAGGAGAAAAGAATACTAATCTTTTAATTTGGACGACTACTCCTTGGACATTACCTGGGAATGTAGCTGTGGCTGTAAATCCAAATCTTGAATATGTTAAAGCAGAAGTTAACGGAGAAATTTTAATAATAGCCAAAGAAAGATTATTTGTTTTAGGAGATGAATATAAAATAATAGAAGAATTAAAAGGAAAATATTTAAAAGGTTTAGAATATGAGCCACCATTTAATTTTCAGGATCCTGGAAAAGCAGCTTGGTTCGTTGTTCTAGCAGGCTTTGTTTCCATGGAAGAAGGAACAGGTTTAGTCCATATAGCTCCTGCTTTTGGAGAGGACGACATGGAGATAGCAAAGGAAAACGGATTACCTGTTGTTTTAAATGTTGATCAGGAAGGAAAATTTAAAAAAGAGGTTAAACTTTTCGCCGGTAAATTTGTGAAAGATGCAGATCCTTTAATAGTAGAAGAATTAAAGAAGAAAAATATTCTATTTAAAGAAGAGATGTATGCGCATGAATATCCTTTCTGTTGGAGGTGCGATTCTCCTCTTTTATACTATGCTAAGTATTCTTGGTTCGTTAAAGTTACAGAAATAAAAAAAGACTTATTAGAAAGCAATAAAAAAATAAACTGGGTTCCAGACTCTTTGAAAGACGGAAGATTTGGAGAATGGCTTAAAGATGTTAAAGATTGGAATTTATCTAGAGAAAGATATTGGGGTACTCCTCTACCGATTTGGCAGTGTGAAGAATGTGAAAAAAGAACATGCATAGGAAGCATAGAAGAATTAAAAGAAAAAGCTGATAAAGATTATAAGATAGAAGATCTACATAGACCAGCTATAGATGAGATTGCTTTTGATTGCGATTGCGGAGGGAAGATGAAAAGAGTCAAAGAAGTAATCGATTGTTGGTTTGATTCAGGCTCTATGCCTTTTGCCCAATTACACTATCCTTTTGAGAATAAGGATTTAATAGATAAAAAGAAATTTTTTCCAGCTGATTTCATCTGCGAAGGGATAGATCAAACTAGAGGTTGGTTTTATACTTTATTAGTTATATCAACACTTTTAAAGCTAGACTCTCCCTATAAGAATGTTATATCTGTCGGTATTGTTTTAGACGAAAAGGGGCAAAAGATGTCAAAGTCTAAGGGGAATATAGTAAAACCTGCAGAGGTTATAGAAATATATGGGGCTGATGTAGCTAGACTTTATTTTTACACCATAAATGCGGTTGCTGAACCAAAGAGTTTTAACTTTAATGATATTCAAATTCTTTACCGAAGATTTTTTGATACGATATTAAATATTCAAAGATTCTTTAATACTTATGCTGATCAGAAGCAAAGGAGAGAAGACTTTAATTCTGACAATGTATTAGATAAATGGATAGCTTCTTTACTAGAAAGACTTAACTTAGAGGTTGAAAATAAACTGGATGAGTATGATGTAGTTGGAGCAGCTAGAATGTTTGATGGTTTTGTTGATGATTTATCTAATTGGTATGTTAGACGTTCCAGAAAAAGGTTTCAAAAATCAGAAACAGACGGAGACAAAGAAAAAGCCATTCAAACCCTTTATTATGTTATTTCTAAATTTTCAAAATTAATAGCTCCTTTCACTCCTTTCTTATCAGAGTCATTGTATAGAGAACTTAGGGGAGAAGAAGAATCAGTCCATATGGAAAAATATCCTTCTCCAGAGAAGAAATTTATAGATAATGATTTGGAAGATAAAATGAAACGAATTAGAGAAATAGTTAATCTTGGGTTAAAAGAAAGAGCTAAAGTTGGAATAAAAGTTAGGCAGCCCTTAAGTGAATTAAGTGTTGGTAATTTAGCTGATAGTATAGAAAAAGAATTATTAGATTTAGCCAAAGAAGAACTTAACTTAAAAAGTATAAGATTTGATTTAGAACTAAGAGATACTGTTAAACTAGATGACAATATCACTCCAGAACTTAAAGAAGAAGGAATAATAAGAGAGATAATTCGTAGCATCCAAATGATGAGAAAAAAGGCAGCCCTAAAACCAGAAGATGAGATATTGGTTAATTTTTCAGGGGATAAAGAGTTAAGCAATATTTTAGAAAAAAATAAAGATAATGTTTTACAGGAAGCTAGAATAAAAGATTTATTTATTGGTGTAGAAGAAGGAGAATGGGAGGCAGAATCCGAAGTTAAAATAGATAATAAAGAAGCCTTAATAAAAATTAAAAAGATATAAATATATTATTAAGGAGATAAAAACAATAAAATGTTTACCCGTTATAGAACTCAGGGAATAATTTTGGGTAAAGTTGATAGAGGTGAGTCGGATAGACTTTTTACTATTTACACTAAAGATTACGGAATAATAAATCTTTTAGCTAGATCAGAAAGAAAAATAAAATCAAAATTAAGATCGGGTTTAGAACTTTTTTATTTGTCAGAAATAGAGTTTATACAAGGTAAAGCTCAAAAAACATTAACAGACGCAATCTTGGTTAATAAGTTTGGCGTTCTCAGAAAAGATATAGAAAGATTAAAAGTATCCTATCAGGTATCAAATTTAATGGATAAATTATTAAAAGGACAGGAGCCAGACAAAGAAATATGGAGATTATTAAATGAAGTACTAGAAAAGCTTAACTCTATACATTTAAAAAATCTTAAGATAAATCTTGTCTATTATTATTTTTTATGGAACTTGATTTCAATCTTAGGATATAGAATAGATTTATATGATTGCTTTGTCTGTCAGAAGAAAATAATATTAGGTAAAGTTTTCATTATCCCGAAAGATGGAGGATTAGTTTGCGAAAATTGTAAGAAAAAGTTTAAAAATTCAGAAGAGATAGAGCCTAATTTAATAAAAATATTGAGAATGTTTCTAGAGAAAGATTGGGCCACTTTAAATAAATTGAGACTAGACGAAAATATATTAAAAGACATTAAGGATATTTCCAGACATTATCTCTCAGGAATTTTGGAGAAAACCCAATAGTTTGTTAAAGTTAAAGAATATGAAAAAGACCACTTTATTTATAATAATTGCAGCCGTTTTAGTCGGAGCTTTAGGTGTCTATTATTATCAAAAGAATATATATTCCAAGGACATTATAAAATTGGAAATTTTAGGTCCAGAAGAAACTAATTTACTTGAAGAAGTAGAATATATAGTAAAATATAAAAATAACGGTTCTACTCGTTTAGAAGAACCAGAATTGATTTTTGAATATCCAAAATACTCTAGTCCAGTTGGAGAAGATGCCATTAGAGTTACTAAAGATGAAGATGAATTGGGTGGAGCTATCTATCCTGGAGAAGAGAGAACAATTTCTTTTAAAGCCAGATTATTAGGCAAAGAAGGAGATATTAAAACCGCTAAAGTTTCCTTAAGCTATAAGCCAAAGGATTTAAGAGCTAGGTATGAGTCCTCTACTTCATTCACTACTTTAATGGAAAAAGTTCCTTTAACTTTTGAGTTTGACTTACCAACTGATATTGAATCTGGAAAAGAAATTAAATTTAAACTTAATTATTTTTCTAATGCAAATTATCCATTATCTGACTTAAGAATTCTATTAGATTCTCCTTCTAATTTTGAACTTTTAAGATCTAACCCATCTTCTCTAGATGAAAAAGAATGGGAGATAGGATTATTAAATAAAGCAGATGGAGGAAGAATAGAGATCACAGGAAAAATAATGGGAGATATAGGGGAAGAAAGTATTTTAAGGGCTCAATTAGGAAGTTGGTATGACGGAGAATTTGTATTGTTAAAAGAAGCCATTAAGGGAATAAGCATCATAAAACCTACTTTATATATAACCCAGAATATAAATAACAATCCTGAATTTGTTGTGGATCCTGGAGATTATCTTCATTATGAAATATTTTTTAGAAACATAGGAGAGGACATTTTGACTGATATGACTCTTCAAGTCACTCTTTCTGGTTCAGCTTTAGATTTTAATACTTTAAGAACCGTAGACGGACAATATGAAGATGGAGATAATTCTATTCTTTGGGATTGGAGAAGAGTTTCAGATCTACAATTGATATCTCCGCAAGAAGAAGGCAAGGTTGAATTTTGGATAAATACTAAAAATAGTTGGGGCATTGATAATACAGATGACAAAAATCCAGAAATTAAAACAAAGGTTTATTTGAGTCAGGTGAAAGAAGAGTTTATTAATAAAGTAAATTCAAAAATAGAAATAACACAAAAAGGTTTTTATGAAGATGAAGTATTCGGTAACTCAGGACTTCTTCCTCCTAAGGTAGGAGAAACTACTACTTATACAATTTCTTGGCAGGCTAAGAATTATTTTAACGACATGAAGGACGTTAAGGTAAAAGCAATACTTCCTTATGGGGTAAGATTAACAGGACAGATTTTTCCTGAAGAAGCAGCAGATAAATTTACTTATGATTCAGGTTCTAGAGAATTAGTTTGGAATGTTGGAGATTTATTAGTGGGACAAGGGATATTAAATCTTCCTCCAAGTATATTCTTTCAAGTTGCTCTAACTCCAGAGGCTTCCCAGAAGAATCAAGCTGCAGAATTAATAAGCCAGGTTAGAATTACTGGTCAAGATCAATGGACAAATGTTAATTTAGAAAATGTAGATGTTGGGATTAATACGTTATTGCCCAATGATCCAAGCATTAATGTTAGTGACGGATTAGTTCAATAGATATTATGGAAAACACAATGCAAAAAATTATATCTTTAACTAAAAGGAGAGGATTTATATTCCTCTCTTCTGAGATTTATGGAGGATTCAGTTCTTGTTATGATTATGGTCCTTTGGGAGTAGAAATGAAAAATAATATTAAGGATGCTTGGAAAAAAGAAATGATCCGATTAGAGGATGATATTGTTGGTTTAGATTCTTCTATCCTAATGAGTCCTAAAATATGGGAAGCTTCGGGTCATTTAACAGCTGGTTTTGCAGACGAGTTGGTGGAGTGTAAAAAATGTCACTATAGATTTAGAAAAGATTTACTGGAAACAAAGGATTGTCCTAATTGCAAAGGAGAACTTACCGCACCTAGAAAATTTAATCTAATGATGAAAACTAATGTAGGTCCCGTAGAGAACGAGTCTTCAATTAGTTATTTAAGGGCTGAAACATGTCAGGGAATATATGTTAATTTTCTCAATGTTTTAAATTCTACCAGAAAGAAAATTCCTTTTGGTATAGCTCAAGTAGGAAAATCTTTTAGGAATGAAATAAATCCTGGTAATTTTACTTATAGAACTAGAGAGTTTGAGCAAATGGAACTCCAGTGGTTTTGTAAACCAAAAGAGGCTGACAAGTTTTTCGATTATTGGAAAAAACAGAGAATGAATTGGTATCTAAAGTTAGGAGTAAATAAAAAAAATCTTAGATTTACAGAAGCTACAAAAGACGAACTAGCTCATTATGCTAAAAGAGCGGTAGATATAGAATATAAGTTTCCTTTCGGCTGGAGAGAGATAGAGGGAATACATAATAGAGGAGATTGGGATTTATCAAATCATTCAAAAGGTTCTGGTCAAGATTTAAAATATTTTGACGAAGAAACAAAAGAAAAGTATTTTCCGCACATAATAGAAACTTCAGCTGGAGCAGATAGATCTTTCCTAGCTTTCTTAGTAGATGCTTTTGGAGAAATAAAGGGAGGAAGAACTGAAACAACGGAAACGTCAAAAGAATCAGAAACAATATTAGCCTTAAACAAAACTTTGTCCCCTGTTAAAGTTGCAATATTCCCCTTGGTTAAAAATAAACCTAACTTAGTCAAAAAGGCAAAAGAAGTTTATTCTCTTTTGAGACCACATTTTCTTTGTCAGTATGATGAAATAGCTTCTATCGGAAGAAGATATCGCAGACAGGATGAAATTGGGACACCTTATTGTATTACCGTTGACTTTGACACTTTAGAGACCAATGAAGTAACAGTTAGAGATAGAGACACTATGAAGCAAGAGAAAATAAAAGTGGATGATTTAGTAAATATTTTAAGAGAAAAACTAGAAAATTAATGTTTAAAAAAATAACTCTCAAAAATGGGTTGAGGATTATCACTATTCCTCAAACTGATACTCGGGCCGTAACTGTTTTTACTTTAGTAGGAGCAGGTTCAAAATACGAGAAAAAGAATATATCTGGAATTTCTCATTTTTTGGAACATTTATTTTTTAAAGGTACTAAAAAGAGACCAACATCTTTAAAAGTAATAGAACCATTAGACAAGGTTGGAGGCATGTTTAATGCTTTTACTAGCG
>Ga0208904_1000527_pt1 | contig 31226 bp, 48 predicted proteins | sample AntAceMetag02UKB_FD_184774 | JGI IMG/M metagenome (GOLD analysis project Ga0208904, IMG submission 184774) | Saline lake microbial communities from Ace Lake, Antarctica - Antarctic Ace Lake Metagenome 02UKB (SPAdes) (version 2) | ecosystem: Environmental > Aquatic > Non-marine Saline and...
TTCTTTTCAAGAGCTTTTTCTCCACCTTTTAACTTAGCTTTCTTATCGTATTTTATTAAAGGAGTCTTATACTCTTTAATCACTTTGATAATTATCTCTCCACCAGCTTTCTTAACTTTTTCAATAGCAGATTTTGAAGCTTCAAAAGCCTTAATCATTAATTTATTCTTAACTTCGCCTGTTCCAAGAATTTTATATTTTTTCAAATTAATTTCCCATTTATCTCCAACTTTCTTTCCATATTTTGCAAGATGCATTTCAATTTGTCCAACATTAATTCTTTGTCTAATATCTCTTTGAGTTTTACGGCTTGTTATTCCCTTTTTTCCAAAATAGTTTCCACCATGAAGTTTTGTAACAAGTGTTTTCTTGTGGTCTGCTCGTTTCCCACTACCTGACATCCCTTTTCCACCTTTATGTCCAGTACCTTTTCGTTTCTTTCTAGCTCCGCCCCCATGGGTTCCCATGTTACGACCGTGCATCCTAGATTCTTTTCTACGTTTTTTTATTTTTATCATTTTCTATCTCCATTAAATGGGTTACCATACATTTCTTCATATGCCTTGAATTTTTTATTATCAGTATTTTTTTTATCAAAATATTCAAATAAATCTGAAAATGTTTCTACATCTATGCCCATACTTGAATTAGCAATATCCCTTAAATCCACTTTTCCAGCCAATCCTCTTAGAGAATATGTTTTTCCAACATTATGGAAGTTTTCGCTACCATTTTTATCTGTTTTTAATATTTGATAATTATTCTCTTTGATTTTCACAATTTTTACCGAAGGTAAAGTATATCCTTTCATTACAACATCCTCCCAATTAATTCATTGATCTTTTCTTTATTGTTTCCAAGAACACCTTTGTTAACTCCAAAATGTTTCTTACTATCAATTCCTTTTCTTGGAGGGTGAAGTCTAAAGAATGGTTTTAATTTTCCTTCAGAATCTTTTTGTCCACGAGCATCAACTAATTTTTTGTAAGTTTCTTCTGAAATATCTCCGAATGCAACAAAATCACGAACTTTTTCAATCATTCCAAGTTGTTCTGGAGTAGGATTGTTAAATACAATACAAGCATATTTTCTACGAAGTTTTAATCTGTATAAAGTATCCTCTATTGTTTTTCTTTGGCCCACCATTCCACTGATTCTTATTACTGCTATTTTACTCATTTTTCTTTATCTCCTTTTTTTCTCCATTTGTTTTTTCTAAAGCATTCATACAAGCTTTAACCAAGTTAAAAGTTGTTCGCAATCTTCCTTCTGTTTTACTATAAACATCTTTGATTCCTGCAAGTTTTAAGATTTGTTTAAGATTATTTGCTACAACCAGACCGGTTCCCTGTGGTGCTGGGATTAAAGTTACTCTAACACTTCCTGATTTTCCAGTAACTTCAAATGGAACAGTGTGTAATTCAGAACATGCACAATCAAAACTAGCACACCCTCTTGTAATACGCATAATATTCAATTTAGCTTTTCTTGTAGCTTTATCTCTTGCTGGCAATGTTTCAGATGATCTTCCTGAACCAATTCCAATGTGTCCGTTTTCATCACCAATAACAGCCATTGTAGAGAATGTAGGAACATTTCCTTCTTTTGTCTTTCTTTGAGTTTGTCTCCAAGCTCTTCTTTTTCCACCACCGAATTTACCTTTTGATTGCCCAATTGAAATTAAGTCTGATTGAACTTTAAGTAATGAATCTACAATTTCTCCTTCTAAAATTTTTCTATCACTATCTAAGATTTCATCAATACCTTTTACCTTCCCCTCTCTAACTTCTTTTCCAAGTTTTGTTTTTGGTTCCCATGCTGCAAGCTTTTCTATTGCTTCCTCTTCTCTAGTTTTTCTTTTAGGATATCTTGATCTTGGAGCTCCTTCTTTTTTCTCAGAGTCTTCTTTTTTTTCTTCAACTTCTTTTTCAACTTTCTTTAATTCTTCTAAATCTTTTTCATTTAGAACTTCTTCTGGTTTTTCTGCATAGATATCTTTTTCAGTTTCTGTCATTATTCTTTCTCCACCTTTGATTTAATTTCGTCGAATGAGATTTTACCTTTCAAACTTTCTCCTTTGATTCTTTCTTCTTCTGGGAATGTTTTTTCATCTGTCTTTATGTCAAGACCTGAATCTTTTATTCCTTTTAAGAATGCAAAAACTTTTGTTTTATGTAAAGATTGAATCATTCCAATATCAATAATCGGAGTTTTTAATTTTTTGTTAAGAATTTTTTTACCAATCAATAATCCTGTTAAATATGATGCTGTTATTGATTTCAAACTTCCTTCTGCTTCTTTTGGCCAACCATATTTTAATAAATCCTTTGAAGTGATATCCATTTCAATTTTATCTTGAGCTTCTTTACTTGTAACATATTGAGCAATGATGTATCTGTTTGTCTTTCTAAATACTACCCTAGGAGTTCCACTTTTCAAAAGTCTAATTCTTTTAGCATAATCTGTTTTGTTTTCATGTCTTCTTCTTTTTAATGTAGTTTTCATTTATTTAATCCTCCAATATAAATTTTTAAGTGTGCTTTATCTCTGTAAATCTTATTTCTAATTTTTTTTCTTATGTCTGTAGCTTCTTCAGGAGATATTTTTCCTTGCTTTTTCATTTCAGCAACATATTTTCTCAATTTTCGAGTCATAATTACATATAACTCTTTTCGTTTGTTTACTTTTTTACGAATATTTCCAGTTGTTCGTTTTTTACTTTTACGAATTTTTTTCTTTTGGCCTTTTTTCTCTTTAACAACAATTGCTCCTTCCTTTTTTAAATCTTTAATATCTTGTTTTGTAATGGCTTCTTTAATTTCAGCAAGTCTTGATTGTAAAAAAACAATCTTAGATTTACCAATATTTAATGTTCTTGCTGCCAATGATTTTTTCTTTGCTAGGTTCATTTTTTACCCTCTTCAGAGGGTACACCTTTAGGTGTCTTCTCTGATTTTTTATCTTTTGAATCTTTCTTTATTTTTTCTTTCTTAGGTTCTTCTTTCTTGCCATCTTTAGATGGTACACCCTTGGGTGTTGATTTTTTCAATAAATTTTTCAAGAAAGTTTTTACATTTATGTTGAATAGTTTGATTTTCTTTTCATTTGCTTTTTTAACAATTTCAATCATTTTCTTTTTTCCAATCTTTCCCACAATGATTGTTTCTGTTGGCTTGATTTTTGCAAGTTCTTTTAAATTTTTGATAATAACTGGATTTTTTTCTTCAAGTTTTCCACGAACTTTTTTATCTTTTTTATATCCAAGACTTACAACTGCTGGATGTCCCTTTATTCTTTCTCTCATTTTATTATCTCTTCCAGTAGGTTTTCTCCATTTTTGCATCTTTTTTCTTTTCTTTCCAAACTTTGAAAATCTGGATGAATCCCGTCTCAAAAATGTAACCATTATAAATCTCTCCCAGCTTTATTTAAAATATAAATTCCATCTTGGAAAACTCGAATATCTTTGTTTCTAACTTTTGTAACTTTTTCTAAATTTGCTGCAGCTTGCCCAGCAATTTCCCTATTAATTGATTTAATTGTAATCATGTCTTTATTAATTTCAATTTCTGCTCCTTCAGGCATTTCAACAACTCTATTTATTTTTTCACCAAGGAAGTTATTAACAATGATTTTGTTCCCTTCGTGTTTAACTGTGAATGGAAAGTGACTAAAACATATTTTTAAAGTATATTCAAATTTTTCTTGAACTCCCTTCATCATGTTCTTGATATGTGCAGCTATTGTGTTCATCATTTTTTTCTCTGTTTTTGTTGCTTTTTTACTTCCAATAATTATTTTATCATCTTTCTTTTCAAGAGTCATATTGTAGATGTTAAAAGAACGTTTATTTTCCCCTAGTTCTCCCTTAACAGTAATTTCGTCATCGTTGATTGTAACTTCTACTCCTTCCGGGATTTCAATATTTTGGTATAATTCCTTTTTCATTAATAGAAATATGCAATTAAGCATCCTCCTGTTTTTTCTTCTTGAGCTTCTTCATGAGTCATTAAACCTTGATTTGTAGAAACAATCATTGTTCCCAAATTTCTAGCAGGCAAATACCTTCTCCGATATTTTTCAATTTGAGTTTTATCCACACTGAATCTTGGTTTGATCGCTTTACATTCAGATAAGTCTCCAATTGTAACTTCAATTGATTTTTCCTTAGCATCAATTTTATATTTCTTGATTGCACCTTTTTGCTTCATAATTTTTAGAACTTCGATTAATAGGTTTGAGATTCTTCCAAGTTTCACTATCTCTTTCCTTGCCTTTTTGGCATTCCGTATCATATTTAGCGCATCAGCGACTACATCTTGTGACATTTTAACTATATTTTGTAAAACCGATTTCTGTTGCGATATCTCGGAAACAGTGTCGGCATAAATTTAATCCGTATGTTTTGATATGAGCTCCAAATCGTCCGCATCTTTCACATTTCTTAGCGGCTATTCCAGTCTTCCTAACTTGGGGTTTACAGTGCTTTAAGAACTTTGCTTTTACTTCTGGCTTGCTCTCCAATTGTTTCAATATTTTTCTCCAATCGCTTGCTGTCATCTTAAATAAACACCGTCTGAAATTTGTCTTCCATGAATTTAATTATCTCTTGAGGAGTTATAACTTGTCTTTTTGGGATTTTTCCACGTTTCATTTTCTTTAATCTTACTCTTCGTCCTGTTCTTTTGAAAACAACAGTAACATCAAGACCCATGATACCAAGTTCTCTTTGATATTCCACGCCCGGAATTTCAATATATTCTTTTATTCCAAATGAGAAGTTATTTTCACTAATTTGTGTTTTCTTCAATTGATTTTCTTCTGCAATTAACATTTTTTTCAAAAATTCTTCAGCATCTTTTCTAATTGTAACAACTGCGCCAACTTCTAAACCAGGACGTACATTTAATGCTGGAATTCTTTTATTTGATTTCATCTTTGCAGGTTTTCTTCCAGTAAGCAATTTAAGAAGTTGCACTCCTTTTTCTAATTCATCTGCAACTGCCCCAATATTAAGAACAACCTTGTCAATTTTTATTTCTCTCATTAAATTCTCTTTAGAATTTGGTGAATGAGAATCTTTATTTGCTTTCATAACATTATTTTTAGTTTGTTTTATTTTTTGTTCTTCCATTATTCTATCACCATCAATTGTTTAATTAGGACATTGATTTTATCTTTCGATGAAGAATCTTTAGATTGCTTTGCCGAGTTAGAAATTTCCTGTTTCTTGCTCTCAACAGTTACTTCAGCCATTTTTCTTTCAGGAATTATTTTATCAATAGTTCCTTTTGCACCCGTGTGTTTACCTGCAATAACAAGAACATTTGCTTTTTCTTTAAAAGGTAAACATTTTGTTGGTTTATTTGATTTAAAATCAATTAAAACTGAATCTCCAACATTACATTTTAAGTCTGAAATGAAATTTCTTCCGTCGCTTAAATTCAATTGTGTTTTCTTCCCCTTTAATGTTTTTTTATCCGCAATCTTTGAAACCTTTGTTCCAGAATCTTTTACTTCATTAACCATAAATTTACCATTTGAAGATAATTCAATCCTATAACTTTTTTTAGAGGGAACAATTGTGATCGTATCATATAATAACGCACTGTTTTTTTCATCTTTCACAACCTTTCCATTAAGTAAAATATTTTTCAAATGGATTGCGCCCTTCACTTCTTTTCTATTTTGTGCGATTTTTAATGCATCTCTTAATGCAATTAAAATTGGGATTCCTTGCTCATTTCCAAATCCTGGTTTAATTACAAAAGTAGTACCCTTTCTATGGATAGGCCAATTCTTTGGAACTTTGTGTCTCTTTAAATGACTCATTTTTTATTTTCCTTTGTTTCCTTTATTTTAATTTTTGATTCTGCTTTTTTAGGTGTTTCTGTTTTCTTTTCTTTAATTTCTTTAGAAGGTACATCTTCTTTAGGTGCTTTTACAGTTTCCTTAACTCCAAGTTTCTTCATTCTTTTTCTGTCTTCTAAATGAAGTTCAATAATTTGTAAATTGGATGCTCTCATTGGAACATTAACTTTTGAACCATCAGCTTTCTTAACTTGGATTCCTTCAATCATGATTTTTGCTAATTTCAATTTAACCTCTACAACTTTTCCTATTTTCTTTTTGAATTTCCCTCGCATGATTTTTACTGTATCCCCTTTAATAACAGGAATGTTTCTTTTGTTGTGTTTCTTTTGCAAATCTTTTGATAAATTAACACCGATTAATTTCTTCTTTAAATGTAATGGAGCATTAGCTAAATATTTTCTTTGTTTTCGAGGTTGTGTACTCGAATTCCACGCTGTACTAAATTTTCTTTTCATTTTAATATATAATTGAAGCAATCTTTGCTACTGATGGCCATCGCTCCATAACCTCCCTTGCAATTGCTCCTTTAATTTGAGTTCCTTTTGGATTACCTTTATCATCTTTTAAGATTGCAACTGCGTTGTCTTCAAATGCAATTCTTTCTCCAGTATTTCTTCGATATGATTTTTTCTGTCTTACAACAACAGCATCGAAAACTTTACCTTTCATATCTGGAATACCTTTCTTAACACTAACTTTAACCCAGTCAGCAAGTTTTGCACAAACTTGTCTACCTTTTTTAGCTTTTGATCGTTTTACTGAAACAATTCTTACAATCTTTGCTCCACTGTTATCTGTTGCAATCATTGTTGCTCCAACATTTAATCCTGCAGTTGTTCTTGCACTTATTGGTTTCATTGTGTTGCCCCCTTGTTCCACCTATTATAAGCTTCTTTCATATATTTAGGTAGATAATGAACTTTATTAGTAATTGTTATTGTTGAACCATCATCATGGGTTACTGTTTTTTCAAATGGAGTTTCATCAAAACGATCTAAAAATTTGTCTTTTCTTGCTACTTTAAATTGCCCGTGGTAATGTCCAATCATAAAATTTAATTTCATTTTAGATCCTCTGCGTTCTTAATTTTTTTAATTACTACGAAATGGATTATCTTGCTAAGTGGCCTACATTCTTGGATTCTAATTAAATCTCCAATCTTGATGTCCTTTTCCATACATTCTGGAAGACGTGCATGAACTTTTGTTTTAGCTTTTGAATATCTTTCATATTTTCTTACATAAATCATACGTTCTAATTCAATTGTAATTCTTTTGTGATGCTTTCTAATAACTTTACCTTCGAAAACTTTTCCTCTTGCTTTCAAACTTCCATGAACATGACAGTTTTTATCAGTGCAACTAACTTCAGTTTTCGCTTCTGGCGATTTTTCCTTCTGTGTTTTTCCTTTTGTTTTTTCCATTTTCTTTCTATACCTCTTTCGTTCGGCTTATTGCCGGACGGCTTCTCGAGCTTTTTGTGTGTATGTTTATTCGCTGATCGAGTCTTCTCCAAACCCAAGTTTGACCAGGATTTCTTTGATCTTTTTCCTGTGGTCTCCTTGGAGTTCAATGATCCCGTCTTTGGAAGTTCCTCCGCAAGCTAACTCGTTTTTTAGAGTTTTTGCGATTTGCTTCACATCGACTTCGTTCTCGAACCCGGTCACAACAGTAACGATCTTACCGTATCTTTTCTTGTCGGTCGTTACCTTTATCTTCTGTGAACTTTTTACGATTTGTTCACACACACATGCTTGCTCAGGCAAGCCACATTTTGGACATATTTCCATAGTGTTTATTTTTTCAACTCCTTAGATTTATTTTCTAAGTTGTTGAATGTAAGCATCCTTGCGATGATTTTTTTGATTTGTTTTGTTTTTGCACTACCGGTTTTAGTAGCACTTACTTTTGACTTAACTAATTCCATTTTTAACTCTTTCATTTTCTTTGTTCTATCTGTTTCACTTAATTTTGTTATTTCTTTGTATTTCATTGTGTTGGCTCCTTAGTTTTCTTAGTTGTTTTTTTCTTTACTCCTTTAGGGGATGTTGTTTTTTTCTTTACGCCTTCCTTTGGACCTACTTGGTTAGGTGATGTTAATATGCCAAGTTCTAAATTTTTCATATTTTGTTTTAATGTTTCAATTAATGCGTCGTCGATAACTACCTTATCCTTTAATTTAGCGTGTGGCGAAAGTATACTAACTTTAACTCCAACTACTCCTGGTTTTGTTTGAGATTTTGCTTGTGCTCTATCAACAACCTTTGCACTGTCTCCTGTCTTTTTCAAATATCCTTGAGCAAATCTCCATGATTTAGCTCTTGTGCTAGGAAGTTTTCCGTTCAAACGAATTTCTACTCCAAGCGCACCTGCAGCAACTATTTTTTGTAATGCTCTATAAGCAATAACTTTGAATTTTAATGGTCCAAATCTTTCAAGACCTAAAGCAATATCATCTGCCATTATTTGTGCATCGAATTCAGGAACTTCAATTTCATCAATTTCAACATGTGGATTTTCAAGTTTGAAATTATTTTTCAATTCTCTAGTTATTTCTTGAATTTTTTCTCCTTTTCTACCAATAACTAATCCTGGTTTGTGTGTTGAGATAATTATTTTTTCTCCTACTGGAGTATAATCTATTCTAATCTTACTCATTTTTCCCTTTCCAAGTAATCCTTTTATGAATTCCCGAATAGCGAATTCTTCTTTCTTTAAAGCAACTGATTTTCTTTCTTCCATTTTAATTCATTTCCTCCATTGAATTTGAATGTATGATAAAATTTATTTTTTCTTCCATTTTATTTTTTGCCCTCTTTAGATGGTACACCCTTAGGTGCATTTTCCTTTTTCATTTTATTTTTTGATTTTTTAGGTGCAGCTGTCTTAGCAACAAGTCTCACATGTGTTCTTTTTTTCTTAACTCGACCAAATTTTCCATAGGGTCTTGATGCCATGTTTGCAACAGCTTCAACAACAACTGGATCATCAATGTCGTGCATTACTGAATTAGCTATAAGGCTTTTTAACAAGATTATGAAATGTTCTGAAGCTTTTTTTGGGAATCTTCCTGACATCATTGGTCCTTTTCTATGGGGAATTTCTCCTTTCATTGGGACAGCTTTTTTCTTAAGAACAACTTGTTCCAAGTCTTTAATTGCAGTTACAATTTTTTTGTTTTTAATAAATCTGCAAATTGCCATTGAATATTTTGTTGAGACTGGAAGGCTTGTAGCATTCACAACAGCTTCTGTCTTTTTCACTTTTGGTTTTTTCTGGATTGGCTTTGGAGCTTCTTTCGATGAAGAATATTTAGATTGCTTTGTCGAGCTAGAAATCTCTGATTTCTGGTTTGGAGTTTCTTTCTTTTCTTCCTTGGGAACAGGTGCTTTATTTTCTGCCTTCATCTTTTCTGGCTTTGGAGCACTGCCCCTAAGGGGTACACCTGAAGGTGCAACTGCTAATTTCTTTGCTTCATTTTTTCCAGTGGGTTTTTCTGTGTTTACCATTTTATTTATTTCTTTGATTTAGATTTTGAACCTTTTGTAGCTCCAACACCAGCCTTAGTATGTTTGGCTTTAACTCTTGTGGGCGCAAATTCTCCAAATTTATGTCCAAGCATATCACTTATCATATCAATTGGAGTAAAACCATTTCCTTTGTAAATATGAATTCTCATTCCAATCATGGCAGGAACAACCACCAAGTCTCTTGCATGAGTCTTAATTGGTTTTTTCTTAGCTTCTTTTTCTTTTGCTCGAGTAATAAAGTCTTCAACTTTTTGGAAATTTCTAAGAACACTTCGTCTTTGTCTTGATCTTAAAAGTTTTGCAAATTCACGAACTTCTAATGTTTGCAACTCTTCAAGAGTCTTTCCTTTGAATGTAAATTCTTTTTTCTTTATTTCCATTTTATCGTTTATATCCTGTTCTTCTTGGCCTTAACAATCCAACCTTTCTTCCAGGAGGTGCGTTTCTCTTAGCAATCTTACTCTTTGGATTCTTTGCACGACCAGAACCAAACGGATGGTCAATTGCATTCATCTTCACTGCTGATGTCCGAGGCCATAATTTACTTTTTGACTTTTTCATGTGGAATTTTTTCCCAGCTTTAATTACTGGCTTATCTAATCTTCCTGCACCTGCAACAACTCCAATAATTGCTCGGCAGTTCCCATTGAACTTCTTTTCCTTTTTAGAAGGCATGATAACAAAAACATCGTTTCCAATAACTTTTCCAACCATTGCAGAATTTCCTCCAGTCTTTATGAAAACTCCACCATCTTTAGGTCTTGATTCAATGTTATAAATTTTTGTTTTTATTGGAATATTTTTTAATTCAGTAATTGTACCATATTCAACTTTGTCTCCGCCAAACTTTATCTTTTGCCCTTCAACCATCATCTTAAATGCAGGCATATAGAAAGTTTGATCCCCTGCCTTTATCTTCGCTAGAGGAGCACTGTGTGCTGCAGAATCAAGCAATTTGATAACTGTTCCTTCGCCCTCTAAGTTTCTTGGATATTTTAACTTGTATTTGAAAGCTTGTTTTTTAACTCTATAAGTATGACTTCCTTTCCCACGCGCTTGAGTAATTATTCTCTTTCCCATTAGATCAATCCTAATTTCGTAGCCACATCAATGGCTGGAAATTCCTTTTTTAATTTAATATAAGCATATTTTTTATTTTGTTTAATCAAAGTTCTAACTTTTTCAACCTTAACATCAAACATTTCTTCAATTTCTTTCTTGATGTTGTCTCGAGTTTCTTTCATGTCCATACTAAATGTTAAAACATTTTGTGATTCAATCATCATTACTGCTTTTTCAGTTGTTATTGGTTTCATTGTAGTCATTTTAATCTTCCTCCAAGGTCCTTAATTGCATTTTCAGTATAAACAGTTAATCTTCCAACACCACCATTTGCTAATTCAGTTACTCCAAGATTTTTAACATGAACAGTATCAATTCCAGCTCTCTTTAATTTTTCTTCATTTCCAACAACAAATAACATTCCAGCATTTGATTTATATTTTCTTCCTCTTCTTTTTCCACAGCCAGCACGAACACTTTTCTTTTTCAAAGCTAATCCAAACAAATCAGTTCCAAGAATCTTTTTCAAACTTGCAATAAATTCTTTTGTTTTTAATGAGATTATTTTTGATTCAACAACAAATGGAACAGCTCCAACATTTTTATCTTCTAAAGTTCCATATCTTTTTACAACATTTTTCTTGCTTGCAGTCGCAGTGATAGCAGATAATAAAGCAATTAACATCTCTTTCTTGTTTATTTTTTTACTATTCATCATTGATAATATCTTTGGAGGATGTGCTCTTCGCCCACCACGAACACTTGGAATCTCTGCAGCAACCCAATTAAATTGTGAACCCTTTCGAGTCATAGTTTTTCTTGGAACTCTTGACATCCCACGACCATATTGACTATTCCAAACATGTCTTCGATGAATTAGTCTACCACTTGCAGAATGTTGTTTACCTGCAACAGGCGATGGAGCATAAGGTTGTTGTGATTTTTTAGCTTCTAGAACTTTAGCAACAATGTCTTCTCTTATTTCAGCAGAAAAACATTTAGGCAAATCAACACTTGCTTTTTCTTTTCCGTTTATGTCTATAATTTTAGTTTTCATTTTATCTTAATTCCACCAATTCATAATTTTCTTTTTTAGTTCGTTTAGTTTCTCTTAAAGGAGAAGTAACAATCATTTGCCTTTTTGCAGGACCTTGAACAGAACCTTTAACAACAAGATAATCTGTTTTAACATCACCGAAATTTTTGATATTCTTGAATTTACCTTCTGCCTTACCCATATCAATAATTTTCTTATTATATGCAGATCGTGTGAACATTCCAAGTTGACCTGCCATTGGAACACGGAAAATAACACGTGCTGGATGCCACGGACCAAGACTACCTGGCCTTCTTCGACCTTTTTCGGATTTATGGTCCTTTAACTTAATTCCAAATCTTTTTACAGGACCTGAAAAACCTTGTCCTTTTGTTAATCCACGAACATCAATTAATTCACCGCTTTCAAAAACATCAGTAATATTGATTTCCTTATTCAAATGTTCTTTAATATAATTCATTTTAGATTCCATATCTCCAACAAGTCCAACTTCACTCAAATCAGGCTTTTTCTTTAAACCTGTTTTCTTAACTTGTGAATAAACTATAATCTTAACATCATCATAATCCTCTGTTTTAACATCTTCAACTTTTCCAACACTCTTTTTTGGTAATTTTACTTTTTTCTTTAATTCTTTGTCTAATTCCCCTACAAGAACTTCTTTAGCAACTTTTTTGTTTTTGTAGAATCTAACAGAAAAAATCTTCATTGAAGGGCACTCAAGAATTGTCACCGGAATAACGATTTTCTTTCCTTTAGTCATAGAATCATCAGTATTATCAGTAACATAGGCAGAAGCCATTCCAGCTTTATAACATATGAATCCTTGAATATTTTTTCCAGAATTAATGGCGTCCCAGTTCACTCTAGGGATGAATTTATTGACCCTTTTCCGTGGCCAAAATTGCAAACTTCCTTTTCTTGGTGATTTTCTTGTTGGCATTTATCAATATTAGCGGACTTTTCATTTTTTTCTTACCCTGGATAAAATACTTAGAAAAAGTTGGTATATAAAGGTTACGGGCGAGAATTATTACATAAATCTTTAAAAAAAGTAAGGTTATATAAGAATATGGAAAAAGGAAGAGAATTATTAATTGATGCAGTATCCCCCACTGGAAATATGACTCTTTTAGAAGAACATTTTTATGGGGTTTTAGAAAATCATTTGAAAAATCCTAGGAAGAAATGTCAGGCAGAAAATTATAAAGAATCTCCTATGAAGATGAAAATGTTAAAAAATATGAACTCTGATTCAGAGGGTTGTAAATATAGATTAAAGATTTCTTTAGAAGAAATTTAAGCTTCAAACGCAGTCTCTTTTGTTGCTTTTACTTCATCAATCTCAGTATTACGAACAATTCTTCCAGCCCTATTTGACATTTCACGAACTTTTGCAAAATCATCTTCACTTTTCAATGCATCAGGCACAATTATATTTTCAATGAAATAAGTATGATTAACCTTTGCAGTCTTGAAGTCTTCTTTTTCAAAGATAAAACTTCCTCCCAATCCCTTTTCAGTTGTTTTCAAAGAGCAGAAATCAGCCTTTGGAGCTTCGTCCCCTTTTCCAGGCTTTCCAGACTTAGGAGCTTTTGGCTTAATCTTAAGCTTTGTTTCACCAGCATTAAAAGTCAAAGCAAAAAACGTCTTGGGGAATTCATCAAGCAAAGCAATAATCTCTTTACCAGACATTTCTTTATCAATTAAATATCTCTTTACACCTTGAAATTGTTTTTTCTCTTTAAAATCAATTTTTCCAGTTAAATCAGAGGTAGATACAATTGCGCCAGTAATATTAGTTTTCTCATTTCCAAGAAGTTCTGCAACATCACGAACTAATTCTCTAGCAAACTCAGCAGAAGTCTTAATAGTATATTTGTCCTTAGATTTTTTAGCTTCAATTATTGCTCTAAATCTAAATTCACCTTTACTAAACTTTTGAAACTGTAAATGGGTAGATTCATCTTTTTTTCCATCAAAAACTTTTTTCATAAAATTCATAATTTACTTTCGCGAATTTTCCTTATAAACTTTTCTACCACAAACCTTTATAAATTTAGACGCCCTTTAAATAAAAAGATGGATGAACTTGATTTAAGAAAAATAGTTACAGTAATTATTCTCGGCTTACTTATAGTTTTATCTTTTATTTTACTTAAACCAATAATTCTTTCAATTATTGTTGCACTTATTTTAGCATTTCTTTTTGTTCCGACATATAAATTTTTGTTAAAAAAATTAAAATCCCCTAATTTATCTGCCTCAATAATCACAGTCTTCTTAATTTTAATAATTATTTTACCTGTTTGGTTTTTAACTCCGATATTTATAGACCAATCATTTAAGATTTATCAAGAAACTCAACAGATGGATTTTGTAACCCCTCTCAAAACTATTTTTCCTTCTATTTTTGCTTCAGATGAATTTTCAGCAGAAGTGGGAACAATAATACGTTCTTTTGTCTCCAATGCCTTGAATTCTTTTATGTCCTCAGTATCCAAATTGATTTTGAATTTTCCAACACTTTTTTTACAACTTTTAGTAGTGTTTTTTACTTTTTTCTTTGTTCTTCGTGATCAAGAAAAACTCATATTGTACATCAAAAGTTTACTTCCTTTTTCAAAAGACGTTGAAAAAAGATTATTTGAATATACCAAAGGAATTACCATATCAGTTATTAATGGACAAGTGATAATTGGATTAATTCAAGGATTTGTTGTGGGAATAGGATTTTTCTTATTTGGAGTCCCCAATGCACTTATTTTAACGTTACTTGCATGCCTGGCAGGAGTTTTTCCAATAATTGGAACAACAATAATTTGGCTTCCAGTAGCACTTTATCTACTTCTTGCGGGGAATATTTTCTCTGCAGTAGGACTTACTATTTTTGGAATTATTTCTACTTTCATGGATAATTTATTGCGACCAATAATTGTTTCAAAAAGGGCTAAAATGCCTTCAGTATTAATTCTTATAGGGATGATTGGGGGATTATTTTTCTTTGGAGTTTTAGGATTTATTTTAGGACCATTAATTCTTGCATATTTATTAATTTTAGTTGAAGTTTATAGGAAAAATAAAGATCCTGAAATTTTTGTAAGTGAATGCAATTAATTAGATAACTATAAAAGTGTTTTTCTCTATTTATTTGTGAGGTGAATTAAAATAGAATTAAAGATTAAATTGTTAAAGTGGTCTGCTGGGCTTCCAGCGGCAATGTTAAATAAAAAGACAGCCAAGGAAATTGGAGTCCATACTAAAGATAAAATTTCTATTAAAACTCTTAAAAAAAATCCAAAAGAAATTTCTACAATTATTGATCTTGTGGAAGGAATTGTAAAAACAAATGAAATTGCAGTTTCATCTGAAATTGCAAAAAGGATGAAATTAAGAAATAAGCAAACTGTTGATGTTAATCTTGCTCCTTTGCCAAAGAGCGTAATTTATATTAAAGAAAAATTAAATGGAAGAAAATTATCTAAAGAAAAGATAAATGAAATAATAAAAGATGTAGTAAATAATTCTTTATCTGAACCAGAAATTGCTCTTTTTATTTCAGCCATGTATAAGAAAGGAATGGATATGAAAGAAACAGTTTTGTTGATAGATGCAATTGTAACCAATGGGAATAAACTTGTTTTAAAAAATAAATTTGTTGCAGACAAACATTGTATTGGGGGGGTGGCAGGAAATAGAACCACTCCAATAGTTATTTCAATTTGTACTGCAGGAGGTTTGATTATGCCTAAAACTTCTTCAAGAGCCATTACCAGTGCGGCTGGAACCGCAGATGTGTTGGAATCTGTTGCTCAAATTGAATTTAATATGAATGAAATAAAAAAAATTATTAAGAAAACAGGGGCATGCATGGTTTGGGGGGGTGCACTTGAGATGGTCCCAGCTGATTCAAAAATAATTAAGGTTGAAAAACAATTGAAGATTGATCCAGAAGCCCAATTATTGGCTTCAATAATGTCCAAAAAACTTGCTGTGGGAAGCAAATATATTTTGATTGATATTCCCTATGGAAAAAGCGCGAAAGTAGGAAAACAAAAAGCATTACATTTAAAGAAAAAATTTGAACAACTTGGAAAACATTTTAAGGTTAAATTAAAAGTTTTTTTAACAGATGGAAGACAACCCATAGGCAATGGCATTGGACCTGCAATGGAATTAATAGATGTGATAAAAGTTCTTAACCCAGAACAAGATTCTCCTAAAGATTTAGAAGATAAATCTGTTTTTTTAGCAGGAGAACTTTTCGAAATGACTGGAAAAGCAAAAAAAGGCAAGGGACTTGAAATGGCAAAAGAACTTATTGATTCTGGTAAAGCATTTGAAAAGTTTAATCAAATTATTAAAGCTCAAAATGGAAACTTAAAGAAAATAAAACCTGCCAAGTTAAAGAAAGATATTTTTGCAAAAAGATCAGGCAAAATTTATGAGATGGATAATAAGAAAATAAATGGTCTAGCCAGAGCAGCAGGATGTCCGTTGGACAAATCTACTGGAGTTTATCTTTATCATCATGTTGGAGAAAAAGTGAAAAAAGGACAGAAATTACTAACGATTTATTCTGAAACAAAGTCAAGGATCAATGAGGCAGTCAGATTCTATAAAACCACACATCCCATTAAGATAAAATAATACAACTATTCTTTTAAACTCCTTTTTATTATGAAATTTATGAGAGAAAAGGTTATGGATTATATTAAAAAGAATTTGAAAAAAGGCTATACAGTTGATTCTTTAAAATTTGCTTTAGAAAGCCAAGGTTATTCAAGATCTATTGTTGAAAGGGCAATAGAAGAGGTAAACAAAGAACTTGCTGCCCAGGCACCTGTTCTAAAGGACAAGCCAAAGATTACTTATCAGATTATTGATGAACATGATCGTCCAATTACCCTTAAAAAACCGTGGTGGAAGCGAGTATTTGACTAAGTGCTAAATTATTGGTTGATAACAGCTTAGTCAAGTAGGAGACAGGATTTTTGAATAGTAAGCTTTAAAACTTCTCAATTAATAATTAAATTAAGCCTCCATCGCATATGGGTTGCATAAAGCTTTCCGTATACAATGTTGGTATAAGCCTCCATCGCATAATGGTATTGCATCGGACTTGAGATCCGAGCCCTTTGGGCATCCCCGTTCGATTCGGGGTGGGGGCGTATATTTTAAAAAAGAGAAAATCATAAATATTATATGGTTTCAAAAGAAAAGGTGAGTATTGTTTTATCCTATTTAATGCAAATTTTAATTTTTATTTATATTTTAATTGGAATTTATGAGAAAAATACTTTGCCGGTGTTAGAAGGAATTTTAGCATTATTTATTACTTTTCTTCCAACGATTTTAAAAAGAAAATGGGGAATTTATCTTCCTTGGACTTTAAATTTTCTAATTGTTTTATCTCTATATTTGCATGCAGAAGGGAGATTGCTTAGCTTTTATACTCTTTTTTATCCGGTTTATGATAAGATTGGGCATTTTATAGGTTCAGTAACAATAGCCCTATTAGGATTTTCTTTAGCAATCATAGTCGATAAATTTACTGATATAAAATTAAATAGAAAAAGTGTAGTATTTTTTGTAGTAATTTTTACAATGGCTATTGGGGGGCTTTGGGAGATAGTAGAATTCACTTCAGATGTTTTAATTAAAACTAATCATCAACCAGGTTTAACTGATACAATGTTAGATTTAATTTTTGATTTTCTTGGAGGGTTATTTATTGCATTATTAGCACATGTTAATTTTGAAACAATGGGAGAACAAATTAAATTAAAGAAAGAATTAGTTAGTAAGGATAAATAATATTATGGACAAAAAATCTTTTAAAAAATATTTTTTTCTTTGGTTGAAAGAACTTTTAACAGGTCAGAGATTTTGTTTTTGGAAAAAAGAAATTTCTGCGCATAAAAATTTAATACTTGTTTCATTTATTTTTTTAGTAGCTGCAATAATTTTTGATGTAATTTCTGGAACATATGTAACCAGGGTGGGAATTGGAACTCCTACCGACATAATATTGGATCATATTGGGCCCTATAATTTGCAAGTATTATTTGGGTGGGGTTATTTAATAATTATGACTTTCTTTTTCTTTTTTCCATTATTTTTTAAAATAAAGTCATTTCATAGAGTCATTAGCCAATTTAGTTTATTGATCATGGTAAGGAGTTTTTTTATTTCTTTAACTCACCTAAGAACCCCTGAGGCTGCAATAGCTACAAAATTTCCTGCAATTTTTCAACCTTTTGTATTTGAAAATGATTTATTTTTTTCAGGACATACTGCAACTCCTTTTTTAGGATTTCTTTTGTTTAAGGATTCTAAAATAAGATGGTTTTTTCTTGCAGCATCAATTTTTATGGGCGCAACAACTCTCCTTATGCATAGGCATTATAGCATAGACGTATTTGCGGCTTATTTTATTACATATGGGGCTTATAAAATTGGAAATTATATTTTCAAAAAAATTGAAAATAATAGATATTGATAACATTTTTAAAAGATTTTCTCTTAATGAGCATATGAATATAGTAATTTTTACAGATACTTTTCTTCCAAATACAAATGGTGTTGTTAGTTCAATAGTATTCCAGATAGAGGAATTGGCTAAAAAAGGGCATAATATTTTGGTGGTTACTGCTGGAAAAGGAAAAGCATATCCTCACAAAAATATAAAAATTTTAAGGCACAACGGTATAACGATTCCCACGTATAAAGATTATCAATTAATTTTTCCTACCTATAGGAAAACTATGGATGTATTAAAAAAATTTAAACCAGATGTTTTTCATATTCATACCCCTTTTGGCATAGGCTGGGAAGGAATTATTTCTGCAAAAAGATTAAATATCCCCGTCATTGGGACTCATCATACATTTTTTGAAGATTATACTAAATATCTTTTATTGGTAGATATGAAATTTACACAAAAATTATCTGATTGGTATACTAAGTTATTTTTTAATTATTGTGATATTATTACAAGCCCTTCTATGGCCTTGTTAAAAGGATTAAAGAAGATTGGAATAACAAAAAAGCTTGTAAAAGTTCCAAATGGAATTAATATTTCTAAATTTAAAAAGAAAAAAGATTTTAAGAAAAAACACCAAGTTAAGAAAGCTATTATGTACATGGGAAGAGTTGCATATGAAAAGAGCATAGATGTTGTAATTGAATCAATGGTTTTTGTACAAAAGAAATATCCTGAAGCAGAATTATTTATTGTTGGAGAAGGTCCAGAAATGAAAAAATTAAAAGAATTAGCAAAAAAATTAAATGTCAAAACGCAATTTACTGGGATCAAAAAAGGACAAGAGTTTTTAGATTGGCTTTATTCTGGAGATATTTTTGTGACAGCATCTGCTTCAGAAAATCAACCAATGTCTATTTTGGAGGCAATGGGTTGCGGGAGGGCATTAGTGGGAGTTAATGCAAGAGGAGTACCTGAGTTAATTGTTAATAATAAAAATGGATTAATCGCTAAACCTCATAATCCAAAAGATTTAAGTAAAAAAATTATTGAAATACTTGAAAACCCGCCATTAAAAAGAAAATTTGAAAAAGAGTCATTAAAAATGATTAAGAGTTATTCTACAAAGTTAATTGTAAAAAAATGGGAAGAATTATATCATCAAGCAATATCTTCTAAAAAATTAAAATAGTAAAAGGAATAATCCCTTGCAAAATATACTTTTCTTATTTCATTTCTCCTGAAAAAGTTTCAAACGCATCTAAAACTCGAGAGTCAGGACTTAACAAAAATACATGGTCTTCTTTAAATCTTAATCCTCGATAAACTTTTTGCCACAATTCTCTTTGAGCCTTATCTTTGTAAAAATCCCAATAATAGTTTGGTTGAGTTTTAGATAGGATTTTCCAAAAAGCATCTTGAACATTTGGGTTAGGATATTTTGTGAAGATAATACTATTACATTCCTCTCCTGGAAAATCAATACCTCTAGCACAACGAGTTGAAAATAAAACATCAAATTTTCCTTGTTTAAATTTGTCCACAATCAATCCTTCCTTATCTTCATTTTGTAATTCTTTAATCCTCTCCCTACTAATTAAATTGGTTGTCCCAAATTTACTAATCTCTTCTTTAGAAGGCAAATCTGCAAAACTATTTACATGAACAAGTAAGGGTTTTTTTGCAACTTCAACACATTTACTTAATGATTGTAAATATCCCTCTCTAGTAAATTTATTACTTGAAAAATTTGAATATTTGCAATCTTTTTCTAATCCAGTACGTTGAATTCTAATTCTTCCTTGTTGTTCTGTTTCTGCTTCAATTATTTTAAAATTATCTATCCCAAAAATATTCTTTAAGACATTTTCAGAATGAATTGTTCCAGACATTAAAACAACTCTTTTATTTTTGTCTACCATATCTTTGAATTTTTTAGCAAGATTAGTTGTTACAATACTAGCAATCAAATTACCCTCTCTTTTACTAAAACTCACGTAGGATTCATTAAAAAATTCATCAAACATCCTTGCTGTTTCTTCAACATCCACAATATAACTTTCATCATCTGCATCATCAAGCAATTCAGGACTTTTCAAAAGAGCCATAAATAAATCATAAATTCCTGTCTCTTTTAATGGAATTATTTCCTGAGACATAACTGCATCATTAATTCTCGGATGTTTTTTTATTTGTTTACTTATTTCTGCCAAATCTCTAACAATTGCCCCAACTGCTGCTTTTTCTGAAAATAAATGAACCAATGCATTTTGGAATCTATCAACATTTAAATTTCTTTGATTTGCAAAACTATCTAAGAACTCATCACACTCATCAATTATTTCAACCTCTGTTTTAGGTTTTCTTCCTAGAGAGGATTCAAGTTTATACTTAAGAGAATTAAATACAATCACATCTGAATCAATATAGGAATGAAATTGTTCATAAAATTTGCACCCACATTTTCTTTGATAGAAAATATAATTTATTCCATTGATGCCCTCATATTTCTTTTTCTCTGCATTTTCAAATTGTTTTATTTCATATTTATCTGGCATAACAGGACTCCAATAAGGACAAACACTTGCAACAGCCATCCTTTTCACATCACGAATATCTGTAAAATCTTTTAAATTAACTCGGTTATTTTGTTGTAGATATTGTTTAATTTTATTCCAATTTTTTTCTTTTATTTCTATCTTACATGGAATATTCCAATTTTCTGCAGAAATGTCTTGCCCAATATCTCTTTTAACTGATTTCATTTTTTCTGCAAAAATATCATGTAACTTTGCATTAATTTCTTTCTTAAAAACAGGAACAGAGTTTTGATTATCTTCTAAAAATTTACATTTGTGATTATTACGTCCAGTAATCACACTTATCTTTAATTTTTCTTTATTATCCTTTAAGACATATTTATTTTCTTCATAATCTTTTTTGTATTGGCTTTGTAAATTCTTTCCTGGAACAATGATAGAAGTTTTCCCAAGCTTTCGAGCAATGTTTAATGCAATTGCTGATTTTCCTGTCCCACAGATTCCTCGAATAAAGATTATTTTATGATCTTCTTTAATTGCCTTCAAAACCTCTTTTACCACATCTTCTTGAGTTTTCCCGTTAGAAAACTTCATAGGTTCTAGAAATTGATTATTTTGATATAAACTCCAAGTCATTGATTAAAAAAATTATCTGTGGTTATAAAATTTTAGGTGCTTAAATTAAGAAAATCGTTTGAAGTGTTTAGATGTTTTTTCAAGGGGATTATAATTGTTTCCAGTTACTGAGGTATTATTGGAATTTTTATCAGGAAGATATTTTAATCTTGTCTTAGCCTTATCATAATAATCTTTATGCCAGCTTTCCCCAAACATCAATCCTCTTATTAGAGAACATGTTCGAGTAAATTTGTTTGACCCCATTTCATATCCTTCAACCATGCCTTTAAGAAATTCATCTGATTTTTTATTGAGTTCTCTATCTTGAAAAAAATCTCTCCATCTTCTTGCTGAAAGCAATAATGCTCCTGTGTTTGACATATTTTAATCACCAACATATCCCTTATAAGAATTACTGTACTTACTAGCCTAACTAGAAAGGTGTGAAAGGATTATCTACTAAAAAATAATAGTGGCCTTAGCCGAATAATGCGGATAATCCTTCTGCTGCAGCTTCTTTCTTTTCTTCTTTAGGCTTAGCTTCTTCTTTAGGAGCTTCACCAGTAGGCGCGCTTCCCCCAGTAGGAGCAGCAACCGCTACAGAACCTGCATTTTCAAGTTCCTTTGCGATATCAACGCCATTCAAACTAGCAACAAGTGATTTCACTTTCGATTCATCAACATCTGCGCCAGCAGCTACAACAACCTTTTTCACGTTCTCTTCACTTACTTCTTTTCCGAGTTTGTGCAACAAAAGTGCTGCGTATGTGTATTCCATTTTATTGTGTTTTTCCCTCAAGATTTAATTGAGGAATGTTAACTATTTTGAATAATTTTTTTGATTCATCTATATGGGCCTTGTATTCTGTTATTAAATTATTAAGTTCTGTTTTTTCTTTTTCATTCATATTCCCATATTTTTCTCGAATATTTTTAATATTAATATTTTCTGCATAAACATTTTCTGCTCTCTTATGTAGTTGCAATATTGCTTGTTTAGCATTTTCATAATCTCCCACTTCCATATAACTTAGAAATTTTCCAGTCATTTCAAACATGTATAATCTATCTTGATCCATTCTAACCAAATAAAGCACCAAGACCTGCCGCTGCAGCTTCTTTCTTTTCCTCCTTTACTTTTGGTTGAGTATTGCCTTCGTCAGAAGGTACACCTTCAGGTGCCTTTGATTCAACAGGTGCTGGTTCTGGCTCCCCACTCATAACCCTATTCAATTTAGCTTCATGAGCTCCTGCTTTTTGAATCATGATTATTGAAGTTTCTCCACAAACATAACCCACTTCAACAGCGAATGATAAAGCCTTTCCAGTTGCAATTTGAAGTTCTGCAATTGTTCCTTCCCTATCAATTTTCATATCAGTGTATAATTTACCTTCTTTAGTATCAAATGCACATATAGGTGTAAAACCAATTGAGAATGGTTTTATATCAAGTTTAGCCATTAAGTCTGCAGCACCTTGAGAAATTTTCGCACCTTCTTTAGCTACAATTTTCGGAGCTTTAATTGTAATTTTACCCTTTTCAATTTGAACTTGAATTCCTAATGCTCCTAATTCACTAATTGCAGGACCAGGAACTAAATCTGTTGGGCCAGCAGGAATTTCAATATCCATTGGAGCTTCTTGACCAACTTTTGCCTTTGCAGGACTTTTGCTTTTTAATAATTCAGCAGCAAGTTCATAACTATCTAAGTCAGAGAATAAAAGTGCAAAACTATCACCAATTTGTTCTTTTAATTTTTTAACTTCCTCATTTCCAGATTCATCAATTGCTCTAAAAATTAAATTTTTCTTAGGAACTTTAACAATAGCTTTTCCTCTTAATTTTTTACTAATAACTTGAAATTGTGAACCAGGAATATTTTTTATTGAAGAAATTAAAATTGTTTTTTTATTTTTGATTAAATCTGTAAGTTCTTGCACAGCTTTTACTTTTATTTCTGGTATCGCTCGTCCTTTTTTTGGGGTCATCTTACTTGTATCTTCTGGGGTTTAGTCATAGTGAATTTAAGCTCAACATTTTTAACATTCTCTTTTCCTCTTGGAAGTTCTTTCAAGATAGAATTATAAATTGTTTCAACATTTTCAAGAATATCTTCATCTTTCATGCTTTGTTTTCCAACTGCCAATTTAATGCTTGCTTCTTGAACTTTAATTTTAATACTATTATTAATTCTTATTTTCAATTCTTCAAGTGCCTTGTCATTTACATCCATCATAATCCCAAGTTGTGGTGATGGCATTTTTCCTGCAGGTCCAAGAACACGTCCAAAAGTTGTTGCAACCTTTGGCATAACAGTTCCTTCAGCAATAAAGAAATCATATTTATTCACAAGGTTCTTTAATGCTTTTTTATCATTATATTTTTTGAATTCATCTTTGGTAATAGTGTCAACATTTTTATTTTTAGATTCTAAGAATGCACAAATCTTTTTTTCTTTAATCTGATGAGGAAGAGCGATAACCAAATTTACAGAACTTCTTTTAACATCGAATTTTTGTAGATTTACAATTAAGTCAACAGTTTGATTGAACTTTCGTTCCTTTCCTTTTCTTAATTCAGCTAAACTCTTAGCTAGTTGGTCTTTTAATTCCATTTTTTGTGTATAACCTCCCAAATTATGCGTCACGAGCATAGATAATATCTCGCCACGATATGGTTCAATCGGTTAAAGTTTTGAGCGAATTTGAGTATTTAAATCTTACTCTATTCAAAATCACAATAATTCTTATAAACTTCTCATCTTATTTTTTTACATGGAATTAGTTTGTTTATTATCTTCAGGACAAGGAACATGGGCACAAGTGTCTGGTTTAATGAAATATGGTGAATGGGACAAGGTAATACTTATTGGCGGAGACTTTGCAAAAACATTCACACACGAAAAAGAGTTTGAATTTATTCATGTGGATTTGGATAAAAAGCTAAAAGAACTTAGAGATGATATTCAATTAAAGTTAAAAGGAAAAATAAGGGGAACAGAAGTTGCCTTAAGTCTTGCATCTGGGGATGGAAAAGAACACATGGCACTTATTTCTGCACTAATCAATTCGCCTGTAGGAATAAGGTTTGCAGCGCTTACCAAGGAAGGAGTTATTGATTTGTAGAGATGGAATTAGATGAAATAAAATGTTGGGAAGGGGTTTCAGAATTTTTGTTAGAAAGAAAATTTATCGGAGATGAAGATTGCATGTGTTTTCCAATGAGTTCTTGTGAAAATTGTAAGGCCTATGCAACACTTGTAGATTACCAACAAAAATTAGTAAATACAAAATATAAGGACAAGAATCCAGTAGATCAATTTCAATTATCTTTTCAAGATACCCTTAAACATATGAAAGAGAAATATGGAAAAAAGGAAAAATAAATGTTTGTAGAAACTCTTTTAAACTATTATTCTAGCCAATTATTATGGAATTCAAAAATCATTCACAATTAGAAGAGTTGAAATTATCTGAAGAAGAAGCATGGGAGAAAAGATTAGGGAGAGTTGGAAAAAAAGGAATTCATATTCCTCTCGGATACGAAACTCCAATAGGCCATTTATATTCCAATATTCTTGAAACAGCTAAAAAAGAAGGCCTTAAGGTAAATATTTCTCCAAATTTTTTCTTGAAAATGGTAAAGGAGAATATGTTGGCCAGCGGGAATGTGTATGAATCTAAGAAATTTAATCTTTCTTCAACAGCTTTTTTTGATTATTCTTTTGTGCCTTGTGTAGAATATGCAAAAAAGATTGGATTGAGTAAAGAAGGCATAACAGAGGTACTTAAGGAATCATATGGGCCAAATAATCAGCATTTAAATCCACTTTTTATTTAATTTTAAATCTCAGTAATCTTCAAATCTTTTTTATTCTTACCTAAAACCCAAGCCCGTGAAAATTCATGAGAATCTAAAACTTTTAATCCTGTTTCTTTTGCAAGTTTTTTAACAAAAACTTCCATTTCTTTGTCTGTTGGCATTCTATCATATTCAAGTCTTTGTCGAGCATAACCCACACTCATATAGTAAGATATATAAAGTTTAAATGATTAATTATATTATGAAAAAGTATAAAGAGAGGATAGAAAAAGAAGGAAAAGATCCAAATTTTTATTTACCGGTGATTAATGTTTTAAAGAAATCTAAAAATCCTCTATCTATTAATGAAATTGCAAAATTCTTAAATATTCCTTATGGGGCTGCAAAACAAAGGTTACATAAATTAGAGAAATGGGATTTGATTAAAAGAATGAAGAGAGGTTATTATTGTTTACCTTTTTTATTTTCTAATTATACAAAGTTGTCTAAATCTAAGGGGCAATTATTTTATCTGAAAGGGTGTATTAGGATAATGGGCTCTAGCAAGGGTGTTTGGATAACTATTTATAATTCTAAATTTGGAGAAATAAATGGTGGAAGATACTGCATAATAAATAAGTTTGAAAATGATAAGGTTATTATAAAGAAGAGTAATAAGTTTATAGGAAGCAAATTATATTTATTAAATTCAAAATCTGTAGGAATCTCTCTCTCTAGAAATTTAATTCCAGAGGATATTAGAAACACTCTTTCAACAAAAGTGATACCTATCCAAATAGGGATTTATCTTGATGAATGGGATATCACTATTTATGATTTATTTAGCACCGAATCTTCAGAAGATGGGCAATTAGCAAGTGAGTTAAATAAAATTGGGGATGTGAAGAAACCAAGCAAATTTAATAATTTAAAAGCAGATATACTATTCAGTTATAATAATAAAAAAATTCCCATAGAAATCACAACTTCAAAACCTTCTTTGGAAGCAAATCAACCTCAACACAGAATGAGCAGCATCAAGGCATCACAAATTTTAATGAGGTTTTATTTTTCAATTAAGTGGAATTATTTAAAAAATCTTTCAACAATTCTTGTGATACATAAAGATTGGGAAAAGCAGGGGTGGATAAAAAAAGAAGAAGAATTTATGAAAAATTTTAATTGTAATATTATTTTTACTGATTTTAAAGAGGATTGGGCTCATAAATCTGCTTTAGAGATAAAACGTTCAATGGAATTATCCTTCACTAATAAAAAAACTCTACTTCGCTCATCATAATCTTTTATTTTATATCCTGTTTTTTCAGAAATTTTTTTAGAAAAATTCTCCATGTCTTCCATGGTAGGCATACGATTATATTCAAGACGCTTTCTAGCAAATCCTACTGCCATGTAACTTTTAATTTCTATAAAATCACTATGTGCTTTTTTAATCATTTCCGCATATTCTTTGATATGTTCTTCATTCATGTTTAGATTCTTCACAAGATTCATCCGAAAGACTGTTCTGCAAGAAAGTTTACTCATAATTTCCAAAGTTTCATTTAATCTTTCCCAAGCATCTTTTTTAGAACTTCTATGAAATTTTTCATAAAGATTTTTGTTTGAAGTATTTACAGAAACATAAAGTTGTGTTGGAAGTTGTTTCTTTTTTACAAGTTCTTTTATTTTTTCAGGATAAAGCCCATTAGTAACTAGAAAACTTGTTTTCCCTCTTTTTCTAAGTTCTACAATCAATTCACCAATTTTTTTATAAACAGTTGGTTCTCCTGAAAGAGAAATTGCGAATTGCATTGGTTCTTGAGCTTCTTGGTATTTTGATTGACAAGCTTTACTCATTTGTTTTTTCTTGCTATTAGGATCAATCTTAAATCCCTGCAACATTTTTCTCTGCGCAGCAATACATCCATCAATAATTTCTTTTGGAGAATTTATTTTTCCTTTCAACTCGCTTCCAAGAGTCAATTCAATGGCTCTCCAACAATGCACACATTTATTTGGACACCACATCACAGCAGGAGTCATTTGGCAACATAGATGAGATTTTATTCCATAGAATTTTTCTTTATAGCAAACACCCTCATTTCTCAAAGATTTTTTTGTCCACCTACAAATTTGAACAGCAGAGTGGTCACCAACAAGCCCATAGTGTTGTTTCTTCAAAATATCTTTTACTTTCTTAGGTATCATAGAATTATGAAAACTTGTAGCATATAAAGGTTTTTACTTAGAAGAAACTCAAAGCCCACTTAACCATTAGGAGTAAAAGCAAGAATAATAGGAAATAAGTCATTGCTGAAAAAGCTCTTTCTGAGTTTTTCTTTGAACCAGTAATTCCTAAGAAAGTAAGATAAAAGAATCTTCCTCCGTCAAGGAATCCAAGTGGAAGCATATTAAAAAGTGCAACAAGCAAGTTAATAATTAATATCCACCAAACTAAATCATACATAAATGTTGCAAATTCACCTGAAGGTTTGTAATAAACATCTGGATCTTTAAATGAAGAAAATGCTTTAAAGATTTTAGCAGTAATTTTTTTATTATTGGTTCTATCCACAAATCCAATCCCTAACCATGGAGCATCTTTTTCTGGATGTTTTTCAAGAATAACTTTTGTTTCTAAAATTTCTTTCCCATTAGTTGTTTTTATTGTAACTTCTTGTCCAATTCTATATTTTGATAATTCTTCACTTAGACTTTCTTTATTTTTTGTATCAATATTATTAATTGCCATTATTGCTCCACCTAAATTAGCTTTGATTGCTGGAGCAGAATTATACAATGCAATATAGTTCTCATTAAAATCTTTTATTCCAACATAATATTCTCCATTGGCTTCTATTTGGTTTAATTCATTTTCTTCCATTCTTTCTAAAACATTATCTAAACTAGAACTGTTTACTTCAAAACCATTCACTGCAGATATGCTTGTAATTCCCACAATTGAATAGGCATAGTCAGTAAACATAACTCCTGAAGGCGCAAATGATGTAGAGAATACTAAAACTAAAATAAAAAAGAATAATAAAGTTACAATAATATTTGAAAAAACTCCTGCAGATAAAATACTCATTTGTTCAAATTTACTTCTCTTATCCATGTCTTTTTCATCCTGTTCAACAAATGCTCCTGTAACTGCTGGAAAATATTTTAAAAATGCAAACCCAGTACTTTTGATTTTAACCCCATATCTTCTAGCAAAGATACCATGGGCAAATTCATGAACAGTAGCTACAATAATTAATGCTAAAATAAAATAAATAAAATAAAATGGAGGGAAAAAACTTTCTAAGCCAAATATTTTAGGAAAATAAGGAATCAATGGCATTACAGGAGGAGCTTTAATCACTTGCGAAATAGGGGTTGTTAAATAAAGGTAAACTGTTTGAACAATTAAATATAACATGCTTGCCATTAAAATATAACCCGTCCCAATAGAAACATAACTCAATGCTTTCAAAGTCTTTTTGTATTTACCTCCAACATAATCTATTAATTTTACTCCCCATTGTGTTCGATATAAGATCAATCCACTTTCATAACCAAGATTTTTTTTATTTTTGTAAAGAAAAATTCCAATAAATATTATGAATAGGGCGAGGAATGCTAGATCATACATTATAAAATTCATTTTATCACTTCTTTTTCAAAGGACGAAAAGCATCTTTTCCACATTTTCTACACCTAACTTTTCCCTTTAAAATTTTTTGAGAATCTGATCTAATTTTACTTTGACATTTTTTACATACAAAAACATTCTTGAATAATCTATTTTGAGCTTCAGGAATCTTTGCCATTATATTTTCCTTTTTACTAATTTAGTTCCTTCAATATCCCAGTATTCAACATTTGAGTTTTCTTGAAGTTCTGATCTTATTTCTTCTGAGCAATCAACCTCAATTGTTTCAAAGTTTTCTAAATCCATTATGCTAATTGTACTTTCCCCAATAGATAATACTTGACCCTTTCTTTTGTCAACCAATGGCACTTCAAGCTTATCATGGCCTGGCATTACAAATACTTTTTTAGAACCGCTCAGTATCCCAACAGCTTCTATTCTTGCTTTTGCATGACCATGCTTACCGGTCTTACTAATATCAATTTTCTTAATAGTATAAGGTTGTTTTTCAATAAGAATATTTGTACCTACTTTTGCTTCTGTTGCTCCGATTATTTTTAAAACCATATTCTATTCAAAAAAAATAGATTTATAAACGTTTTTACTTAGAACAATATTATGGAATTAAAGAAAAAAGACTTTATTGAGATCGAATTCACTGGAAAAACCAAAGAAGGAGAGATTTTTGACTCAAATATTAAAGAAGACCTTGCAAAATCAAATTTAAATGTTAAACCAAAACCTTTTGTTTTTTGTATTGGGGAAGGAATGTTTCTACCAGGAATAGAAAATTTTGTGATTGGAAAAGATATTGGGGAATATAAAATTGAACTTGAAGCAAAAGATGCTTTTGGGCCAAGAGACGCAAAATTAATTCAAATGGTTCCAATGAAAGTTTTCCATGAACAAAAAATAAATCCCATTCAAGGATCAATGTTTAATTTCGACGGGAAAATAGCAAAGATTCTTACTGTTTCAGGCGGAAGAGTAATGGTTGATTTCAATAATCCTATCGCAGGGAAAGATGTCACCTATGATTTGAAAGTATTGAGAAAACTAGATGATGTTAATGAGCAATTAAAAGCATTTAATGAATTTTTATTTAAGAAAGATTTTAAGGCTGAAATTCAAGATAAAAAAATAATCCTTACTGTTGAAAAGCCAATGGTGAAATTTGTTGAACTTTTCAAAGACAAATTTAAAGATATTTTTGGAAAAGATATTGAAATAAAGGAAGTTGAAGCTAAAAAACCCGCTCCTGCCCAATAAATAGTTTTACACCGCAATAATTCTTATAAACAGCAATTAGTTATTTTAGCCATGGATGGTGTTTATAATCAGAATAATCAAGGAAGTGGTGAATCTGTTCTTTCTGGAGCTTCCTCTGAACTTAGAGAAATTGATCGTGAATTAGAAGAACTTCTAAAGTCACAAACAGCAAAAATCAAAGTTATTGGAGTTGGAGGTGCAGGAGGAAACTCTTTATCTCGTATGAGAGAAATAGGAATCAAAGGCGGTGAACTTATTGCAATCAATACAGATGCTCAAGATCTATTATATGCTAATGCAGATCAAAAAATCCTTATTGGAAAAGAATTAACTCAAGGAATGGGTGCAGGAAGTAATCCAAAGGTTGGTGCAGAAGCTGCAAAAGAATCAGAAATGGAAATAAAGAAAAAAATTGCAGGATCTGATATGATTTTCATCACCTGTGGCCTTGGAGGTGGAACAGGTACTGGTGCTGCTCCAGTGGTTTCTGGGCTAGCAAAAAAACAAGGAGCATTAACAATTGGAATTGTAACAATGCCATTCACAATTGAAGGAAGAAAAAGAATTGAAAATGCAATGGATGGATTAGAAAGGATGGAAGAAATGGTAGATACTTTGATTGTAATCCCAAATGATAAATTATTAGAATTAGCTCCTGAATTGCCTCTTCATACTGCATTTAAAATTTCAGACGAGATTCTTACAAATGCTGTAAAAGGAACAACAGAATTAGTTACAACTTCTGGATTGGTTAACTTAGATTTTGCAGATATCAAAGCAGTAATGGTTAATGGAGGAGTTTCATTAATTGGAATGGGTGAATCAGACACAGAACATAGGGCAATAGAAGCAGTTGAAAAAGCAATTGATAATCCTTTACTTGATGTAGATATTTCAGATGCATCAGGCGCTTTAGTAAATATTATTGGTGGGGCTGATATGAGTTTAGATGAATGTAAATCAATTATCGGAGCAATTGGAGATAAATTAAGTCCCAATGCAAAATTAATCTGGGGATCTCAAATTGCAGAAGATATGGAAAAATCAATTAGAGTACTATTAATAGTAACTGGAGTAAAAAGTTCTCAAATTCTTGGGCACCATGATTCAATGGATAGTTTAAAGCACAGTGAAATTGAAGAAGAATTAGGAATCGATTTCTTTGAATAATTTTAAAAACTCTTTTTTCTTAATTTTATAAGGTGAAATTATGAAAATTCCTCCAAAAAAAATTACAATCCCCCTGGCAATTTTAGTTATATTTGTAATAGTAATTTTAATCATGTATATGTCTTTGGTTTCTTCAAAGATGATTAAAGCACAATTAAATGTTGAGCAAGGAAGTGTTTTA
>Ga0208904_1000529_pt1 | contig 31178 bp, 24 predicted proteins | sample AntAceMetag02UKB_FD_184774 | JGI IMG/M metagenome (GOLD analysis project Ga0208904, IMG submission 184774) | Saline lake microbial communities from Ace Lake, Antarctica - Antarctic Ace Lake Metagenome 02UKB (SPAdes) (version 2) | ecosystem: Environmental > Aquatic > Non-marine Saline and...
TCTGTAAATTCTTTTAAAATTTTAGGACTATGAGCCATTACCTTGACCCATTCAGGCACATTGCCTGTTTTCTTTTCAAAATCTTTATAAACTTCCATAGCTACTTCTTCTATTTCATTTTTCTCTAACAATTTAATTAAAGCCATAAATTTATATTTAATGTTCTTTACAAGCATCTTCTAGGCCTGCCTTTTCAAGTTTATTATCTTTCCATAAATCAAAAATATCTTTTACTGTTTCTGCTTGATGTACATATACGTCAATTCCTAGTTCTTGACATAAACTAATCGCTTTTGAACCGAGACCTTTACATAATAAGATATTTGCTCCATGTTTTTTCATTAATTCTGGTGGCAAACCAATCCCGCCCATATGTTCGCTAGTGTTATCTATCATTTCAATTACTTCGCCTTTTTCATTAAGAAAAGTATAAGTTAAACAACGACCAAAATGCTCGGCTATTTTATTATTCAAGCCTTTTTTATTATTCGTCGGAATAACTATTTTCATATTAATTAATTTTCTTAAGTTTTCCGTCTATAAGTTTCTGCAAAACATCTTTAATTGTACCTTCTTCAGAATAAACTTCAATATTAAATTGATTTAATACATCTAATGCTCTTGGTCCTACGTTTCCTGTTATCACAACATTAATATCTTTCTCTGCCATTAATTGAGCAGTTGAGATACCTGCTCCACCTGTTTGATCTATGTTTTTGTTTTTTATTATTTCTATTTCCCCAATTTTATTATCCTTAACTTCGGTAATAATAAAATAGGGACATCTTCCAAAAATATTAGAAACATTATTTTCAATATTTTTATCTGTTGAACTTATTGCTATTTTCATATTATTCTCCTATCTTAATTTATTTCCGACCTTTACTCAACGCACATCAGTCACTATTATTATAATTGACTTTTGTAGCTATATCAAGCATCATAAGTAATAAGGAGGGCTAAAGCCCTTTTAAAATTGAATAATTACAGAATTTAATAAAGAAATACTAACGATATAAGACAAGGAGGAACAGAAATGGACGAAAGAAATTTGATCCTGCCAGGCAATCCCAGATATCAACCCAAAGAAATGAAAGGTTTTTTCGGCTATGATTATCTTTATTTTGGCCTGGCTCAAGTGGAAATCGCTACGCTAGAAACCCTTGGCGAAATCGGCGTAATTCCAGCTGAAGAAATGAAAACTCTTGGACTAAAACTGAAAGAAAAATTATTGGCAATACCGACAAGCCAAGTGGACAAGATCGAAAGGAAAATCACCCACCATGATGTCAGGGCTTGGGTCAGAAAAGCGCAAGAGATTATAAATAATGATCTGGCCCGATGGGTACACATTCCTCTTACCAGCTATGATCCTTTGGACACCGGAAGAATTATCCAATTCCATTCGGCTTACCAAAAAGTACTAAAACCATCGCTAAAAGAAACCGTGAGTCTCTTAGCCGACTTGGTAGAAAAATTTGCCAGTCAAGTACAAATCGGCCGAACACACGGCCAACACGCCTTGCCAATAACAGTCGGTTTCTGGCTAGCAACCATTCTCCAGCGAATCCTTTATAACTGGAAACAGATGGAAGTTTACTCTGAAGGATTGGTCGGCAAGATTTCTGGAGCAGTTGGAGCCTACAACGCTCAAGTTGGATTACAACTAGAACAGCGATGTGGAAGCAAAACCTTTGAAGATCGCGTTTTGGAAAAACTAGGTTTATCTCCAGCAAAAATCAGCACGCAAATTCTTCTGCCTGAGCCACTTGCCTATTTTCTATTCTCATGCGTCATAACATCGGCCTCTTTCGGACAATTAGGAAGGGATTGCCGTCATTTGATGCGAACTGAGATTGCCGAAGTTATGGAATCTTTTGAAAAAGACCAAGTCGGTTCGTCAACTATGGCTCACAAGAGAAATCCGATTAACTTTGAAAATATTGAAGGGATGTGGCTGAAAACAAAAAATGAATTTGGTAAAGTCCTTGATACGCTCATTAGCGAACACCAGCGTGATCTGGTCGGCAGCTGCGTTGCCAGAGACTACCCCATTATTTTGGTTAATCTCCAACAACAGCTTAATACCTTAACCCGGAAAAATAAACAAGGAATTCCATTTCTCTCGAGGATCTCAGTTGATCCGAAAGCCTGCCAAAGAAATTTCGATACGAGTTCTAATCTTATTCTTTCCGAACCCCTATACATCGCTCTCCAGATGGCCGGGTATCAAGGAGATGCCCACGAACTGGTCAATCGGACATTGGTTCCAGAAGCGAAAAGAACAAACTTACCCCTGATTACCGTATTAGAAAAACTGGCTGGCAAAGATGTTTATCTTGGAGAAACATTAAACAAAATTCCCGAGGAGATCCAAAAACTTTTCCGACACCCGGAAAACTACATTGGCAAAGCCAAGGAAAAAGCAAAAGAAATAGCATTCTCTGCCAGGCAACAAATAAATTCTTGACTTAAATTCTAACAAAACAAAAAGAAATTACAAAAAGAAATTGAGGAATTCGACATCTGAATTGCTCAAGGATACAAAACGCCGTAATCAATCATGATCACGGCGTTTTTTTAATAGAATTGAAGCACCTCGGTCCCTCGAACCGCTGCTGACGTTGGCTGGGGAGTAGGGATCAGTACCTTAATTCTACAAGGGCATGTCCCATTCTACCTACTTTCTAAGTTGATGCAACTTGCTTTTTTACATTTAAATGTTATTATTCAATTGACATGTTAAGTCCTTTTACAAAAAAACAACTTTAGCTGAAAGGGAGGTGACAACCATGCGCAATAAAACAAAACCTGCAGTGATGATTCCTGCCAAAGCCGATAAAGAAAAGCTGATGGGCAAAATCACGGTTGAAGATTCCATCAACGCACGGCCTTGCGACTGTACCTCTTGCAGTTCATGTCGATGTACTCCGTGTAAGTAACCAACCTTCTGCAAGGAGGAGCTCAAAGAGCTTCCTCCTTGTTTTTTAACTAGTGAGGTGATTAAAATGTTAAAAGCAAGTCCATTTCTGCATATTTTGCAAATGAATGATGACTATCTGGCGTTGTATCATAGTTTAAGTCTTGAGATCGCTTTTGTAGAAAAGCATCTATTCGAAAGCTGCGAATCGGAAAACGGTTTTATAGCTTTTGATGATGAATCAAAATTAGTCCTGGATTCTCTCGCCGAAATTGGTCTGTTAATCAAAAAAGATTCTGACGGTTTAGAGATGTATAATTCGTATCAATCTGCTCTCAAGAGTCCATCTATAAATATCCTCTATCTCCTGCTAACCGATGCCTGCAACCTGAGATGTGGTTATTGCTACTTCCTGGCCAATATGGACAAAGGATACAAATTTTCCTTCATGCAAGAGGAAACCGCTGTAGCGGCCATCAATATGTTTGGAAGATGCATAGCGAAAAGCGATAGCAAAGACCAGCAGATAGTCATATACGGCGGAGAACCGCTGTTGAATAGACAGACATTACTGACGACTTTGCGATATATTGACAAGTCCAAAGATAAAGGAACTTTGCCCAGTTATGTTTCGGTAACGATAAATACTAATGGAATCTTGCTTGATAACGAAATCGTCAAACAAGCCAAGAAATCAAAAGCTGTGATAGCTATCTCCATTGACGGACCGAAAGAGATTCACAATCAAAAAAGAATCTATCAGTCTGGCAAAGAATCTTTCGATGATGTTATTAAGGGATATAATCTGGCTAAATCTGCCGGAGCAAAACTCGGAATCTGTATTACGGTAGATAAACATAACATTTTCCAATTGGAAGATGTTGTCCATTGGACTATCAACGAACTTGAGGCCAAAGGTATGGGATTCAATATTCTGATCGAAAACAGTCAAAACATGACAGAGAATGATTACAGTAAATATTCTCAACTGGCTGCCGAAAAGCTGATCGGATGCTTTAAAATTGCTCGCAAAAAAGGCATTTATGAAGATCGGATAATGCGCCGGGTGAAATGCTTTGTTGAGAAAGAACCTGTTTTAAGCGACTGCGGCGGCTGCGGTTTACAGATTGTCGTCAGCCCGGACGGAAAAATCGGAACATGCCAGGCATTTTGCGGATCGAAAGAATATTTCGTTTCCAAACCATTTGACACATTTGAACCAGAAAAACATCGTTTCTGGAAAGAATGGCGAAGTCGCTCGCCTTTATCTTTGGATGAATGCAAAAACTGCATAGCCCTGGGGAATTGCGGTGGTGGATGCCCTTATAGCGCCTATAAACGACACGGAACACTCTGGTCGCTGGATGACAGATTTTGCGTTCACGCTAAAGCAACCGTGGAATTTCTCATTAGGGATCTTTGGCAAAAACAAAACCAATAACTAATTTAAACAGGAGAAGCAACGCTTCTCCTGTTCTTATTTTAGAATCTCAATGCTTCGCAAGATAAAATCTTTTGTATTCGCGAATTCTTTATATGCTTTTTCAAAAGACAATAGGTATTTTTCATGATCGGGGTAGGATCTAACCGCTTTTTTATTAATAATTCCGCTAAACAAATTTGATCTTAAAATAATTACATTAAAAATTTCCGATAAATCCCATATTCTTTCTTCCGATAAAACCTTGCTTTCTTTTGATAATTCCTGGTTCAAAAAATCAAAGAAAATAAAATGCAGAAGCTCATGAGCAATCGTATGAATAGCATCATTTATTTCTTTTTTATAAAAAACCTGAAATGTTTTTGACTCAAGAAACCTTGGATTGCAGTCTATGATGGAAAGATAAGCGATATACATGCCTTTTTGAAAGGAAAATCCATTAAATAAGGATTCTGAAGTTTCGAAAAAGCTTTTTTCTGCTTTTCTCCATTCCTTTCTAAACAACAATAATTTATTCTGCAAATCTTTCTTGTTTTTCTTATAATACTCATTAAAATATTTATTGATGGTTGATTTTTTGTGTTTTTCATTCATTTCGGCAATATTCGCCAAATCAGGATGAAGTTTGACAATTCCTTTACCAAAATCAACTCCAGCAGCTTTTTCATTAAGAAATTGCAGAGCCATAAATTTATCTAAATCTTTGTTTAAATAAAATCTTATTTTTTTCATGTTTTAATTTTAACACCAAAAGATTTTAACGTCTATTTTTTTGTGAATTGGAAATGAAATCTAAATTAGAACAGGAAGTTAAAAGATTCCATAAATTCCAACAAAGCGTCTTAAATAAAGAACCGGTTAAAGATGAAGAAGTTAAAGATGTTGATATTAAGAATTATGCTAAATATATTCTTAAGTCAGGAAGCATCAGTGAAAAAAGAGATTTGTTAATGTTAATGAAAAGTAGATTGGTTATGATAAATAAAAGGATTGTGTTGGAGAAATAAAAAAAACACGATTAAGATTATGTGTTTTTTGTTCCTTAAATAATTATTTAATTTTTATCTATTATTTTTTATGACGATTTTTATTTTAGCATTTCGACCCCACTCGGAATTTTATCACCCATACAAGAAATTATCTCTTCAATTTCTTTAATTATTGCAATCTGATCACCAACTATAATCTTATTGTCATATAGATCCTTACAGAAAGCTAGACTTATTTCTATTGCTTCGGTTGCAACAAAATCTCCATCATTCCCATCATGGAAAAACATCTTTCCGTATTCATCTTGTCCAATAAATGCCTGAAGTCCTTCAATATTCAAATGAGCTACAGGAGATAACTGTCGATAGATTAAACTGTACATGCGCTCAAACCCGCCTTTCTCTGCATTTTTTACTTTCCCTTTTTCACATAACCTTACCTTGTCTTGGAGATGTTTGGTGCCCTTAAAATTTGGATTCGCCCTTAAAATTGCTTCCCTATGTGTAGTTTGATCAATAATAGCTTTATCCAAATATTCTTTATTGAATAATTGTTTTGAGTCCTTAGATTTTAGATTTGGATATTTTTTTATCAAATCCGATATTTCGTTCAATATTGTTATTCTTTCATCAAACATTCTTTTTGTAGAGAAAGCGAGCCTTTGTTCAGAATTTCCAAGCTGATGATAAATAATGTCTATATGTGCTTCAAAAAGTGTCCTAAGTAATACTTCTGCGACATGAGGTTTTTTATTCTCACAGAGAGATAATATAGCTTCTGTAAAACTAAATATTGGATGATGAGCAAAATAAATATAATTCTGTAGATGAGTGTATTTGCTTTTATCAGCACTGTTAAGTAATTGACCAATCTCATGTTTTAGCCTCGCAAACTTGCTCTTCAATTTTTGGAGATATTGTCCTTCCATATTTTAAGTTTTAAGCACTGCGGTCCCTCGAACCGCTGCTAACATTGGCTGGGGAGGAGGGATTCTCTTCAATAAACTCAGAGTGAAACATCCCTTCTCAACATCATCAACAAACTTAGTATAAATTTTTATTAATCAAAGCTATTTTCTTTTTTCTACTCCAACTAAGACTAAAATTAATCCTTTATATTAAGAATTAAATCTCGTAATTCAGGAAATTCTTCTGTCTTCATTCGGCTAAAAGTAAAATGGCCTTTGTCTGTAAATTCCTTTATTTGAACACTCTTTAATTTGGACTTTAGTTCTTTGGTGCTTGCTAAGATATCTTTATCATCGTCAGTAGAAACAAAAATAGTCACACCCTTTGTTCTGCTAATTATATTCTTATCAATTTCAAAATCAAAGAATCCTGTTTTTAAATCATGATCCGAATCAAGATAAGGAGCAACCAAAACTACCTTCCCAACTTTTACTTTATTCTCACTTAACCATCTAACTAAAAAACCAGCTCCACAACTATGGCCTATTAAAATAGTATTCTCATCAACCTGAAATTTCTCAAAAACAGAAGACCATTTTTCATAAACTGGTTCATAGGGTTCAGGTAGCTCAGGAGTTTGGGCTAAAATACCATTTAGAATAAGCTGTCTTTGAATCCAAGGAAGCCAATGTTTATTAGATTGGGCAGAACTTTTTGGATTATAATATTCTTTTTTGGAAGGCATTCCATGAAGAATGATTGCTGTTTTCATAACTCTAAAATAACTTTGACGCACTGCGGTCCCTCGAACCGCTGCTGGCGTTGGCTGCTGATCCTATATTCGAACCAATCCGGGTTTAGTGCCGATAAAACCTATGTTTTTATTTTTTTTATTTGGTTCGAATCTCAGGTGGGCATTTCAACTATGGTTATAAATTCAATTCTAACACTTTCATCTTTCCAGACTCATCTTTACTTCTAAAAACCAAATAACGGGGTTTAATCTTTATATTTGGGTCGCCGGGTGTTTTTTGTTTTAAAAATTCAGCTGTTCCCTGAACCTGAAGAGTTCCTTCCTTTGTTTGACTGTCTATTACCAAACAAACTATTTTATTTTCTAACAGATTCTTGAATTTCAATGAATTAGAGTTAGTAGAAATATAGATATTTAAATCATCATCAACTTTATAATTGACTGTCGCTGCCCATGGTTTATCTTTACAGGATGTCGCGATAACACAGTATTTATGTTCTTCTAACCATTTTTTAATAAATTCTTTGTCCATCTTTTTACTATAATTTTAAGAAATTATTTCGAATCCAAAGACAGTATGTTCTCTGGGCAACCGAATAAAAAAGTTAAAAATGGCTTGAAATTAAAGCACCTCGGTCTCTCGAACCGCTGCTGACGTTGGCTGGCCACCACGGTCCAGAACTGATTATCTAAATTAAAAATTAACTAATATATATGTTCTGCTCCATTTAAAGGAACATAACTCCATTTATCATCAGGTAATTCTTCTAAATAGTTCTTTTCAAATTCATTGTCATGCACCTGATAGTAATCATAAAATTCAGGAGTAACTTCATAAACCTCGTCCGTATCCGAATTATACAATCGACTATTTCCTAAAGTGATATCGCTATATTTCTCCGACATTCTTTGTTCCGACTCAAGTTTATTTTCCCAGACATCCATTATCGTATCAGAGGTCTCACTTAGTATTTTTCCTGCTTCTAAGGCCCCGGCGGCGGCTTTATTCTGTGCCTGTATGCAGGTATTAATATATCCTTGGCTTATTGTATAGGAATCCAGACTCTTTTTTAATGAAGGAGTTATTAAATCCAATAATCCTTTAGGAGCGGTAATCCCAATAAACATCATTCCATACCCCCAACCCATTCCAATGTCAGCAGTCACTATATAAAAATACCCCTCTCCTAACTTATTATTCTGTTGAAATTCTGCCCTGATTAATTTTACATCAGTTGTATGAGTCGGTTTATCAGCAATTTTCTCCGAGCTTATTATCTTAATATTAGTCATAATCGGAACTTGAGGAAACGCCTGCTGAAAAAAACTAGTCAGAGCCAAACTGCCAAAATTCACTAAATAGTTTTCAGCGGTTAAAGGATTTACCAGTGGGCTTTCAAACCAAGATACGCCAGAACCTCCCATCTGCATATAGTTATAATCCCATGTTTTTCGCTCTTGAGTTGTATAAACAGGACCAGCTTCTGAAAAATAAAAAACCTGTTTCAATTCAGATAAAGGATCTCTGGCTAGAATTGATTTTGTAGCACATTCACCTCCAGTATAAACATTCCAGCCAGATGGCAAATTTATTGATACAGCCCCATCTGTCCAAGGATCTAATTGCAATAGTTCCTTTTTAGCCACATCGCCTATTGACATACTGCAAAGGGTAGTCTCTGACTGAGTTTCTTTTGATTCTCCGGCAGGCTCTTTAGCAGATTCTTTAGCAAATTCCTCTCCGTCAGAGTTTTCTTTCAGAGAAGTTTCCGAATCTTCCTCTTGGCTAGCTGGAGAAATCTCTTTTTCGGAATCTGTTTTTAGCGAACCGGGCAATTTATCAATCAAATCGGATTGAATAACTAAACTAAATAAAGTAAAAAATAAAATACTTAAGGCGCCAAAAATAAAAATTACCTTTTTCCTTGTCTTGTCTCCTTTCAAAAAACCTAAAACTAAACTGGGCTTGATAAGTCCTGCTAATAAACAAGCCAATGAAATTAATAACGATATACAAAATAAAGTTTCCATGATTCTTGTTTTTTATTTTTCTAACCAAATCATACCGCCGTCTCCCGGAAAGTTTATGCCATTTCCTTCGAAACCGGATACTGTCCATTGCTCAAAAAAATGTTCTATAGACATCTTGGTTTTTTCCTCATATTCTGCCTGATAATCAATCCCCTGAAAAAACACATCGTCAGTACCAGGATCATTGATATAGATATAATCTTGGTCATAACCAGTAATAATCATGTAATGATTTCCATGATGGCCGACTATTGAAACCAGAACATCTGAAGAAATTAATTCCTTCAGTTTTTTCAACGCTTCGTTCTTGTCTTTTAAGATAATAACCTGCCCTACCGGATCTGTTAAAAGTTGTTGATTATAAAAATCAGCAGATTCTTTTAAATAACCCTCTAAATAAGCAAGACGAACCTTACTTAGAACTCCAAATTCTGAAAACCCATTAAACATATCAGGCGGTCCGCCCAACCCGCTTTTTAGAATTGTCCTGAATTTCTGAATCTCATCCTCTAAAAATCCTTGATACATCATTAGCATTATGGCACTGCCTCCCCAACAAAAACCATCTTCTCTGTAATAGGGAGGATTTTCTATATGATAAGACAAAGGAATTTTTGGTTGTTCCGGCTTTTCTTCTATCTGGCTAGATTCATCTAACATTCCTCTTTCCTTTAAATGCTCTTCATAATCAACGCACTTAACTCCATCAAAACACTTATCTTCTCCGCAATCGCAGGCTTTTACTTGATGGCTGTATTCAGGGGCGCAACCACAAGCACCAATGGCACAATCATCTGAAAAATCACCCGTTGATTCACAGCAGGAAGCAATACTAACAATTCCTCCTGAATCTATGCAACTAAGTTCTTCGTCGGTTGGTTCTCCGGAGCCTTCCGGTGTTTGAGGAATAAAAAACCAAAAGATCGCTCCGGCAATAATTATAATGATTATTATAATAATGATTAGAAAAAGTTTTTTCATATTAGCGATTTTTACGCACTACGGTCCCTCGAACCGCGCTGACGTTGGCTGCCGGACAGGGATTCGAACCCCGATAGACAGATTCAAAATCTGCAGTCCTACCATTAGACGATCCGGCAATATTTACTCACAACATTCAATTACTGCTAATTCCAAAGGAAGTTGTTGGAAATCTGCTAATTTAATCTCATTTCCAGCGTGAATAAAAAAATGTATTACTTTGAGCAAATCTGTTTGTTCAAATTTTTCTCCTTGCTTGATTATCACATCAATCTGCTCTTTAGTCAATTCTGAAGCAACTAATTTAGCTAAACTTGAATCAACTTTTAGAATAAGCATTTTCCTTAAATAACTGACCAATGATTTTGTAAATTGAACTAAATCATGACCTTGATTAGCTATTGTATTGATATGGAAAATTGCTTTGCTATTTTCTTTTTTAATAATATAATGAACTAGATCTTGAACCGCCTTTATGTCGGTCACCCCTAAAATTGTCTGAACTTCTTCCAGAGTAATATTCTTATCTTCCATCGACATAATCTGACCTAATAAGCTCTCTCCATCTCTAATTGAACCATCAGCATTCAAGGCAATTAATTCTAAAGCTGGCTTTTCTATGCTTATTTTCTCCTGTTTGGAAATCCAAGCCAATCGTCCAACAATTTTATCCAAAGTTAATTTATGAAAATCAAATCTTTGGCATCTTGAGATTATAGTTTGAGGAACTTTATGAATTTCTGTGGTTGCTAGAATAAAAATAGCATGAGCAGGCGGTTCTTCTAATGTTTTTAATAAAGCGTTAAATGCTTCTTTGGTTAGTTGATGAGCTTCATCTATTATAAAAACCTTGTATTTTAAATTATTAGGACTGAATTTAATTCCCTCACGCAATTCTCTCATTTCATCAATGCCTCTGTTTGAAGCGGCGTCAATCTCTATTAAATCCATCGACTTACTCTGATTAATTTCTAAACAAGCTGAACATTTATTACATGGTTCAGAATTTTTTAATTCTAAACAATTAACCGCCTTAGCTAATAATCTGGCTATGGTTGTCTTTCCAGTGCCACGCGTTCCATTAAAAATATAGGCATGAGCTACTTTTTCAAATTTAAGCGCATTTGTTAATGTTTTAACAATATGCTCTTGTCCGACTATTTGAGAAAAATTAATCGGACGATATTTACGATATAAGACAAGATTTTCCATTTTACTTTTTAAAAACGATAAACTTATACCCAACAAAATTCCAAAACATACCAACAAATGAAGCGACAATCGCTCCAATGCTTGCCCAAAGATTTTCAGAAAGACCAGCTTGTGGACCAACAAAATTAACTAAGAAAGAAGCAATAATGTTATTTATAAATAAACCGATCAAACTAACAACAATAAAAGATAAAAATTCTTTACCCACCTTCTTATTTTGCTTTTGATCGCTAAATGTCCAAAATTTATTTAATAGATAACTGTTAGTTACAGCCACAATAAAAGAAATACCTTTAAAAACAGAATAAAATGGTCCCGAAGCAATACTTGTTAAGAAAATTAATAAATTTAAAACTCCTAAATCAAGTAAAAAATTAACTCCACCTACTAAAGCGAATTTACCAATTTGTAAAAAACTTTTATTCTTCTTACTTAATAAAAACATTAATAAAAACCAAATCAAGCAGAATATTGGAAAAAATACAGGTAAAATCCATAAAGGAATTGATTCTATTAAAGATATGCTTGATTCTAAATTCTTAATCACTAAAAATAGGAGCCAGCCAGCTACCTCTCCTATAAGTAAAACTATAAAAATATCTAATTTTTTAATTTTCATATATATTAAAGTTTAGGCGCTTTTTGCACTTCAAGAGCCATTCCTTTTTTTAAAATTATTTTATCTCGACGTTTTATTTCTTTTTCAAGAAATAATTTTGCTAGATTATTCTCCACCTGTTCTTGAATAACCCGAGCTAAAGACCTTGCACCATATAGAGGATTATAACCTGCCTTGGCTAATTCTTCAACTGCTTCATTTTCTACTTCAAATATTACGCCCTTTTCATTAATTCCTTTCCTAACCATATTTAAGAATAAGGAAGCTATTTCAATCATATTTTCTTCTGTTAGCGGTTTAAATAAGACAATTCTATCAAAACGGTTTAAGAATTCAGGCCTAAAATATTCAGGTAAAATCTTTTCTTTTAGTTCTTTTTCAACACTTTCATAAATAATTTCTTTAGAAATTCTTTCCTGAACAATTTTAGTTCCAGCATTAGAAGTCGCTATTAGGATAACATTGGTAAAATTAATTGTTTCTCCAGAAGCGTCAGTTAAACGGCCTTCATCCATAACTTGCAGAAAAAGATTTAAAATATCAGGATGAGCTTTTTCTATTTCATCTAAAAGAAGAAGAGAATATGGCTGACGTTTAATTGCTTCTGTCAAATACCCTTTTTCAAGTCCTTGTTCAGCACGCATTCCAATAAGACGTCGCAATCCTCTTTTTTCTTGATATTCGGACATATCTAAACGAACCATTTTTTTCTCGCTTCCAAAATAAACTCTGGCTAATGTTCTAGCTACTTCTGTTTTCCCAACTCCAGTCGGTCCCACAAAAAGAAAATTACAAATAGTTTTTGTTCTTTCTTTTAAATTAGCTCGACTGCGCCTTAAAGCTGAAGCCACTGCCTTAACTGCTTCTTCTTGATTAATAACTCTTTGATGAATTAATTCTTCCAAATTAAGCAATTTTTCTTTTTCTGTATCTTGAATCTCTCCCATTGGAATATTGGTTTTTTCAACAACTAATTCAGTGATATGCTCTTCTTTTATTTGATTAACAGATCTTTTTTTACCCCTTGATCTATAAGCTGTTTCAGCAAGTAAATCCATTGCTTTTGCTGGCAAGGCTTTCCCATAAATATATTTATCAGCTAAATTAATGGCCTGTTCAACAGCATCAACAGAAAAAAGAACATTTAGTTTTTTTTCAATAACAAAAATCTTACTAATTAAAATCTGCCAAATAGAATCACGATCAGGATTCTCTACATCTATTTTACTCAAAACATTACCAAGCACTTTTCCTTCAATTTTTGAAGAAAAACCATCTGGAGAAGTTGTTCCAATAAAGAAAAAAGAATTACTGCCTAAAGCCGAAGCTAAAATTTCAGAAAAATCTAAGCCGTGTCTCTGGCTTTTTAAGCCAACTAGATTATCAATCCCCTCAATAACTAAGATAATATTTCCAGCGCGACTTACTTCAAAAAGAATTTTTTTGAGATATTCTTCACCCTTATCTCTGGCGCCTTCTAAGCCAACTAAGTTGCTAATATCTAATTTAACTAAACGCTTGTCTTTTAAAAACTTAGGCACATCTTCAGAAACCATTAATTGCGCTATTTTTTTTAAAATAGCTTTTCTGCCAATAGCACTATAACCAACTAAAATTATTCCGACTCGTCCAGCGCTAAAAAAATTAAAAATATCACTAATTTCTTTTTCTCTGCCAATAACAACTTCAAATGCTCCTTGTCTAGCCATATACGTTAAATCATCACTGGCCATATCAAGAGTTGGCGTTAAAGCAGCTGTCATTGCTCTATCTAATTTACCTTTTGGCTTTAAAAAGCGTCTCCAAGAAAATGATTGCTCATATTTTTTGATTTCTTTTTCAAAGATAGCCCATTTAATAACTTTTTCAATTTCATCAGGATTTATGCCAAATTCATCAAAAATCATACCAACTAAATTATTATTCTGACTAATAGCCCAAAGAATATCCAAGGAACTAATTTGTTCTTTCTTTTCTTTTAAGCAGAAAAGATAAGCTCCTATAAAAACCTCTCTAAAGTCCTGGCTTATTTGCGGACCTAAAACATTTATGCCTCTTTCTGAATCAGGAAAAAAAGAAGAGCTTTTTAAAATTTTCTTTGTTTTCTTTATAACCTGACCTGGATCACAGTTTAATCGCTTTAATATTTTTTTAAAATCTTTTGATTTTATGAAAAAAGAAAAAAGATGGATTGGTCGCAGAAAATTATATCTATTCTTATAACAAAACATCCACGCTTTTTCTAATAAATCCCTAGCTTCTTTATCAAGAAAAAAAGAAATTTCTATTTCCTGTCCTTTTTTAGGTATTTTTATTCTAATAATCTTTTCTTTTCTTCTTTGCCAAGAATAAAAAAGAAACATATCTCCAAGCAATGAAGAATAAAAAATATTTGAATAATTACTTTGAGAGAAGAAAATATAGATTCCATATAATCCGAATAAGAATAAGAATAATAAAACTAACCAGCCTAATTTTTTCTTAATCTTTCTATGGCTGATTCTTAAAATATTAATGCGTGGTTGGAAAATAAGGTTGGTTTCGTTCATAAAAATAACTGGTAAATAATAAAAATTGGCAAGGCCACCCAAATCAAAAAAATACAAACCCAGAAAACAGCGCAAATAAACATTATTATAAACCGCCAGAAAAGCTGCCAGCAACGAACCATTAGAGTTAAAATGTAGGCATCCCAACCCCGCTGAGCAAACATTGGCTTAAAGAAACTATGTAAAATAATAGATATGGTCAAAAAACGCCAAGCATCTTTTATTCTTTTTAAACAAAAAAATCCAGCATTTTTTAATCCTCGGCTATACCACCACAAAGGGAAATACAAAATCTCCCAGACAACATCTAGAAAAACATCTTTTAAAAATATTTTATAAACTGCCATAGATTATAAGATTATAGAAGAATATAAGCTGTGACTGGTCCTTTGCCTATTTGCTTAATAATTTTTAACTTTTTTAACTTTTGTAATTCCAACTGAGCAGTTCTTTTAGGACAACCCAAAACATCTATTGCGTCGCCTACTGTAATTTTACCCACTGTATTAATAAAATCGATTATTTTTATTTGTTTTTTCGTTAATTGAATCTGTCTTTGCATTTGTTTGCTTACCTTAATCACTGCAAGCGATAATACTTTTTCTTTAATTGATTCAATTTCAGTTCTGAATCCTTTTATAAAATATTCTAACCATTTTGTAAAATCCATTTGGCTATATTTTTTACCAATATTAATCGCCTTATAATAAGCAGGTCTATCTTTATTATAATAATCCTCTAAAGCAAATAATCCTCGTAAATCAAAATCTCTTTGATAAAGAATAAAAGTGGCTAAAGCGCGAGCTGTTCTGCCATTACCATCACTAAAGGGATGAATAGCTGCTAATTCCCGATGAACAATCCCCGCCACAATAATTGGATGAATATTCTGTTTTTGACTCTCTTTTGTCCAACTGATTAAATCTTCCATTAGATCAGAAACCTTATTAGCTGAAGGACCCGTATAAATAATTTCATCAGGCATACCTAATCTTCTTCTAATAATATAAATTTTACTCTTTCTATAACACCCACATTGAGTTTTAGGCAAGGTTTTATCCGCTACTAAACGATGGATAGTTAAAATTAAGCGCTTGCTTATTTGTTTTTTTTCTTTAACAAATTTTTCAATATATTTAATTGCTTTTAAATAGTTCTTAACTTCGTAAATATCTCTTAAAGGAGCATCAACTTTTCTTCCCCTTAATATATCTTCTACTTGTTTAATATTTAAAATATTACCTTCAATTGCTGTTGAGCTTTGAGTCATTCTAATAAGTGCTTGACGTCGTAAATTTAATTCCTGAGCAGGTAAAATTTTTGCCTGTTTAATAATAACTTTAGCTTCAACGATTCTAGTTAAATTATTAACTATTTTATTCGTCAATTTATATTTTAACTTCAACATAATATATAAATTTTAACAGAAAATAAATAATCACGCAATAATCACGCAATAATCACGCAATATTTTATAAACTGCCATAGATTTTACTTATTCTACACGTTCAAACTTTTCATTTTTTGAATCCTGCTTTTCATAAATTCGTTCAAAACTTGACATAATTTTTTAGATATGTTATTGTTCAATTATGCTGAAGAAGTTTACATTTAATTGATCTTTAATAAAAGGAGGTAAAAAGGATGAGGAAAAAATCGGTCATAATAACACTGATGGGATTGTTTTTGACGGTAATAGTATGGACAACTCCTACTGAGGCGGCAAAAAAACTGGCTCAAAACCTCAAACAAACTCAATAAAACTTCACTCAAAGGGATGGACTTTATGTTCATCCCTTTATTTATTTCCCTGGACTATATTTATATATAATAACATTCGCAGGATTTATCTTTTTTGGTAATCCATGTGATTTTTCCCAAGCCGCATATTCTTCATAAATTTTATTAAATTCCTCTTGTGAGATATTACCTTTTATTCTATTTAATTCTTTTTCATGTTTTATTCTCTGTTCTTGAAACTCTTTTTTATAATAATCATATAATTCATCATTAATTTCATAACCAGGTCTAGTTACTTTTTTTATTAATTTGTCTAATAATTGATTTTCTGTCTCCACAACTTCTAACGTTTCATGCTCTTTATAATTTAACTTTTCTCCTTCTTTAGGTTTGTTTTCTTCTATCCCAAAAGTATCTCTTAAGTATTCAAAAACTCTTTTACGGTAACCGCTAACGCGAGAATCCGTAAAGGTATTCCATTCATTAAGTTCTTTCCTGAATTCTAGCAATGGTTCTAATATTAATTTATCTTCTTCTGGAATTGTTATATCTTTACCGGCTTCATATTCAATATTATTTCTATGCAAAATCTCTCCGATTTCTATTTTATAATTTTCAAGCTTAGAGTTAATATTGTGCCTATCCAAATCACCTAAAAATGATATCACATCTGTTTTTATTTTTTTTGCTTCTGGATGAGCATTATTTTCTATTTGCTGATTAAATAACTTCTCTCCTTCCAATTTTTCTTTAGTTTCTTCTGGCTCATTAATTTCAACTTCTTCTTTCTGTTCTTTTTCTTGTGATTTGTCTTTTTTTTGTTTTTCAACTAAAAAATTTAGTAAATTTTCACAATCTTCTGTATCTTTTAAAGCACTCGTCGGAAGAGTATCTTTCCAGTCATCAGGATGTTCTTTTTTTGCCTTTTCAATAAGTTCTTTAATCCTTTGTAATCTTTCTTTTATAATACCTTCTGGAGTTTCGTGCCATTTTGGAATTCGTAAACCATCTGGACCAGCAAAAAATTTTGGTTCTTTATAATTACCATTGTCTAACATTTTTTTAGCATCCATAGTTTCTTCTAACCATAACTTATCTTCGGGTTTATTTAGATCAAAATCAGAATCTTTAATATTGGTGACTAAAACTTCTTCTATCATTATGACAGTCTTTTCTTTAAATTCTTCCTCCGTTAATAATTCTTTTTGTTGTTCTTTTGTATTGTCTGGCTGTTCAAAACTCATATTATTTTATTTTTTTATTACTTTTAACTAAAAATAACATATTGCTAATTAAAAGATATAAAAAAGAATTAATTATTAAGTTTATAAAAATATGATTATTTCACTCCTACATCAGATTCTATTGGAGATGAAGAGCTTGGACCTGAAGAAACAGATGATTTCCAACGTTCAGCAATTTGTTTTTCAACTTCAATTCTATCTTTTCCATATTTCATATGAGAAAGCTCTTTAATTGATTTAGCTATTTCAACATTTTCTTTTTCTGGAGGATATACTGCTAAGTTAAACGGCTTTGACGTTTCATTATTAATCATCAATTTAATATGAGCGTTAAAATTATCAATATTAATTAAACTGTTTGCGTCAAAAATTGGTTCAAATTGCTTAACTAGAAAATCAGCGTCTTCAGCCCCCACTCTAAAGCAAGCCATTGAACCAACATTGCCAAAAACCGCTTTACTTATTTCCTCAGATAATTGCCCAATAAACTGATGTCCTATTGTTAAACAAAGCTTATACTTCCTCGCTTCAGAAAGAATTGTCGCAATACTGTTAGTTGAGAAATTCTGGAATTCATCCATATATAGATAAAAATCTTTACGTTCTTCCTCAGGAATATCAACCCGTGAAAAAGCAGCCATTAATAACTTGCCAACAATAATCAATCCAAGCAGATAACTATTAATATCTCCTAATCTACCTTTACTTAAATTAACTAAAAGAATTTTTTGCTCATCCATAATTTGTCTAAAATCAATAGAACTCTCTGATTGCCCAATAATCGGCCTCATATAATCATTAGCAATAAAGACATTAAATTTAGAAGTGATATATGGAACCATGTTTGCTAAAGAGGCTTCACCGCCTGCTTTTTCAGCTTCTTTTTCCCAAAAATCTTTAACAACTATATTATTACATTTAACAAGCAAACGATTGCGAAATTCCTTATCAGACATAATTTTAGGAACTTCCATTAAAGTAAATTTCTCGCTTGGATCATCCATTAATAGTAAAAGCGCGTTGCGAGTATACTGTTCAAACATGGGCCCGCCTGACGCTTTCATATCATATAATTTTTCAAAAATACTCATTAATTCATTAACAACAAAAGTTTTCTGCTCTGGATATTTAGCATTATAATCCATCATATTTAAACCTAGTGGTCTATCCATATCAGCTGGATCTATTAGAATAACATCTTCAGCTCTTTCTTTAGGTATTTGACCCATAACTGATTCTAAATCACTTCCGTGAGGGTCTATAAAGCAGACGCCTCTGCCTTCTTTAATATCCTGAAGAATCATATTTTTCATGAAAACCGTTTTACCGACTCCTGTTTGTCCAATGACGTATAAGTGACGTCGCCTGTCATTCTCTTGCATCCGAATAACTGTTTCTACCCCGCGATAATCATTTTTTCCTAAAATAAGGCCTTGGTTAGGCATATTGGCTGGTGGCGCCGCTTGTTCTGTCTTTAAAAATTTAACTTTAGGCGTTTCGGTACTGGCCGTAGGAAAATGAAAAATACTAGTTAATTCTTCTGTATTTAAAATCATTCTATTCTTTTGATTAAAGAGACGAAAAGAAAAATCGTAAACTAAATTTTTTAAACCACGTCCCTTTTTCATTCTAACTGATTTTAATTTATTCATATCTGGCGCTTCAAATTGGACAAAAGCAGATTCTAAATGACTTAAAAGCTCATCGGCTCTATTCTGATCAGGCGCTGAAACCAATAATCTTATATTAGCGTCAAAACCAACTTTTTTTGCTTTGCCTTCTATTGCTTTAATAACTTCTTCCTGTCCAGCTGTAATAACTGGCTTAATTTCTTCTTGTGTTTGATTCTCTTTGCTTCCCTTTTTTAAATCTTTTACTATTTGACCCATTAAATTTCCTTTAGATGATTTTGCTTGAGAAAAACTTTTTCCATTTTGCATTTCTTTAGCAATATCTCTACTTGATTTCTGCCATTTCATTAAGGTCGGTCGAACAAGAAGCTGAACTGAAACACCTTCTCCTTTTTCACTTACTTTACTCAAAGTGCTAATAATTCCATTGACAGGATCGGCTTCCAAATCTTGATATGTTTTAAATGGTAAAGCGTAGCTTTTAGCTAATTTTAAATAAGAACCAGCAGTTTTTCCTTCTGAATTAAAAATATTATAATCTTCAACTTTTTTAATTGAAGCATCAGGATAAAAACCATGAATTTGTTTCTCAATAACTGTTTCATATTTACGTGGCATGGAGATATAGAAATTTATTTCTTCACCTGTTTCTGGAGTCGCTATTTCAAAAGCTAAATGTGGCTGACCATAAAGAAAAACATCTTTTGTTTCTCTGATATTGCTAAAACTGCTATAAAGCTGTTCCATTATTGCAATAATTTCTTTTTCTTGTTTAGGCGCTTCCCCTTCATCTCTCTTTGTTTTTTTAGGCAAAGAAATTAAAAAAAGGCTCATATTTAAAGCCCTATTTCTTTTTCCTTTGCGTTTCTTACTGTAAACAAAAAATAACCCTCCAATACAAACAATGAACAAGATAAGAAGAAAAATAATTGATAAAATAATCTGATTAAAATCCATAATGTTTTTTAAAACAAGTATTCTGAAATTTCTGAGCGTGTCGGAGCCCTTTAGGGTAAAGCGCGAAGAAATTTTAGGATACGAAGTTTAATTACATCTTCTTTAATTCCCCTTTTTCAACTAACTTATCATACAACTCATCTACTAAGGCATCATGAAATTCATCAAGAACATAAGCATTATCTAACCCCTTAGCAACATTGACAGCAAAATCAAGATCCTCTGAAAAAGACAAATTACAAAGTTCTTTAATTTGACTCTCGCGATCTAGTTCTTTAAGTTTTTTAATTTGAGCACTAACTTTTGAAGATAATTTTGATGCAACTGGAGCTGGAACAGCTGGTTCTTCTTTAGGCGCTTCTGGCTCTCTAATTATTTCTGCCTCGCCCGCCGAAGCTTCTGGCGTAGGCTGGGGTTCTTTTTTCTCAATTTTTTCAGGCACAACTTCTTGAGATAATTCTTGTTTCTTTTCTGCTATTTTTTTTTCTAATTCTAAAATTTCCTGTTCTTTTGAAACAGATTCATCTGGTAAAGAAGGTTTTTCAGGAATATCTTTCTTTTCAAATTTAACTTCCTCGCTAAAAGCGGATGGATTGCCATCAAGCGGTTCTTGATATTTATCTCTTATTTCAGACATATTATTTTATTTAATTTTATCTCCAAGCTTTGTCATAATCGCATTAATTTTCCATCTTTCTTCGTCGCTTATAAAACCATCATCTTTTCTTGCATCGTCAAATAAAAATTCTCTAAAATCTTCTCTATTAATTTTTCCAGATTTTACTTGTTCTATTACTTTATCTATAGCTTTTTTGTTTGATCCTTCTTTTTTAAACAATTCTTCTATTTCTTTTATATTATCTTCACTTCCTACTGGAGTTTCGCCTTTTATCTCTGTTCCTGTTTCATCTAGTATCGGTTCCTTAGGAACTTCAGGTACTTCTGGTGCTAATTCTTCTTTTAGTGCTTCTATATTTTCTATTCCAAATTTTTCCCAAATATCCTTTACCATATTTAATTCTTGCAATTGTCTTTTAATAAACTTTGATGATGGTTCTTTTTCAAGTTTATTTATTAATTTTTCTAATCCTGCTATTTTTTCTGCTCTCTCTGCTGCATCAAAAGATTGAAAACCTTCAAAACTAGCTCCTAATTGTTGGGAAAATAGCATATCTATTTTTTCAACTTGTTCTAATGAAAGATCAGAAAAATTTTCAACTGCCATTATTCCCTCAATATCTTCTGTGCTTATTATTTCTTGAGATTCTATTGGTAAATTACCTATTCTTAATTTACCATCTGGATCATATGCATTAATATTTCCATTTGCATTAATACTTACTGTGTCACCTATCTGCACTAAATTAGGAACTTTATTATTCAAAACTTCATTAAATGTACTCCCAGGTACTTTACTCATCCATTTATCTAATTCAACTGGATTTTCAGGAGGATTACCTATCTTATCAATTAATTCCTTATAATCATCTGGATGTTCACTAATGTATTGTCCAATAATATGCCGAGTACTAAATCTTTCTGCCCATTTCTTTACTTCGCTTGCATCTTCTATATTTCCCTTATATCCTAACTTTTCAGCATTTTCTATATAAACTTTTTTAGCTATTGAAAGAGGAGAATCGCCTTTTTTAGCTGTTTTTGATTCTAAAATATTAGATATTTCTTCAACTTCTTCAACTTTTCCAACAACAGGTACTTCGGAAGATGAAGGCGCTTTTTTAATTTCATCACTACCGCCAAACCAACCAAGTGACTCGCTAAAATACCTTATTGCGTAACCAGCTGTAGCAAATCCAGCTCCCATAACCGCTCCTTTTATCACTTGATTGCGTACATATTTTTTCTGAGCGCTAGATATCTCTTTATCTTGTTTTTCAAGAAATCCATCAATGGTTTCAATATCTTTTTCATATTTTTCTTTATTAATATCATAATATCGCATCATAATAGTTCCATATGTAATCTTTCCAATTAATTCATATTGATTAAATAATCTAACATCTTTTTTCCCATAATTAACTGTCCCATCTTCTATTTTATTTTTAGCATCTTCAATATGAAATTTTAAAGATCTTATCATTTCTTCTTTTTTATCTTCACTTAATGATTCTTCTGTTAATTCTTTATTTAGAAAATCAATAGATTCATAAAGATATTCAGCATCAACAAAATCCTTGGCTTCTTTACTTTTATCTTCTTCTCCTTTTCTAGCCATTATTTCTCTTTCCTTAAGCGTCTCTTTAGCTCTTTTTCTTGCCATAAATCCACCCATACCTGCTGCTGCCAAAGGCGCGCCAATCGCCCCAATCATACTTATAGTCGCTGTTCTTGTTAAGAAACCAGCGCCAGCGTAAATTCCACGCTCTGTGACAATATCTTTTAATACCTTTTTCCATATTTTTTCATCTTCAATTTTCTTTAACTGATCTTCAACTTCCGGATGAGTATTTAAAAGCTGATTTAATATAATATTGCTTTCAATATTATTCATATATATAGCAGCAGATTCTTCTCCTATTCCCTCCGCTTTAAAATTAAGAATATCTTTTTTCTCTTGTTCATACTTATCTTTCGCTTCTTTATATTTCTTTTGTTCTTCTTTGCTGGCTGTTTCTTTAGACCATTCATCAGGAATTTTACTAAACTTAGTTGCTGCTTCATTGAAGTCCTTAAAAACACCGGGAGCGTATTGAATTTCCAAATAACCGCTTTTCATTTTCACTTCTGGACCATGCGCCCTTATGCCATTTGTTAATTGTTCTAAATTTTTTTTATGAAATTTAATCCCTGCTTCCTTAATATCTTTTGCTGTTAATTTTTCTATTTTAGCTATTTGATATTTTTTACTTATTCCTTTCCATATTTTTCCTAAAAATTTAGCATCAGCCATTTCTTTTTTAGATTTTGCCGATCCTTCTCCACGAATATCTTTTAGTGTTGCTTGTTTTAAATTCTCTAAAACTAAAAGTTGTTGACCTAATGATAATTCATTAAATCCTTCAATGTTTTCTAAATCTTCTTTTTTAATATTTATTTCATGTTCAAATCTAATAGTTACTAGTTCAGAAATCTCTTTTGATTCTTTAGATTCTTCTTCAGTAGTTTCTTCTTTGTTTTTTGTTTCTTTTTCTTTGTCTGGTTCTTTTTCTTCTGATTTAAAAAACTCCAATTTTTCTTCTAATTCAATAATTTCACCATTTAAATTTCGTAATTTTTTACCTTTATTTTCAATTTTCTCTTTATCTATCAACTCATCTCTTTTTTTTCTTAGTTTTTCTAATCCTTCCTTATATCTACTAATTTGGACTTCTCTCGTTTCAATTTCTATTACTTTTTCTTTTTGTCCTTCCTCTTTTTCTGGTTTCTCCTTTTTAGCCCAATCCTTATTAATTTCTTCTTGATTTTTTTCTGAAAGAGTTTTCTTTTTTACAGAATTATTTTTATCTTTATTATTTATATCCACACCTAAATTATTTTTAATAGATTCGGTTTCTTTTTCAGAAAGCTCAGATGGTGGTACTATTTTTGCTCCTTTTTCTCTTTTTTTACTTTGTTTTTCCTTTTTATCCTTATCTTCATCTGCTACCATTTCAAAAAAATCTTTCAGATCTTTTCCGTCCGATGCTTTATTTTCTTCTTCCGTAGGTGTTACTATTTTTGGTTCTTCAAATTTACTCATAATAATATCCTTTCATAAATTATTTTTTTAAATTATTACTTATATTTTAACATAAAATTTTTAGTATTCATATTCATCAACAACTAAACCACTATTATCTTTTAGAATAATCCTATCATTATAATTATCAAAAATATCAGTTGATTTATTCATAAAAACACGCCATTTACTTTCAAGAAAATCAGCGTCATAACGATAATTTGAATAACATTTACTATAACTGAAATTATTATTAATAAATTCAGTGCATTGACTATCAGCGCTTACGCCAAAATCACTTGAGTAATCAGGTACTTCACATTTACTTAAATCATCAATAAAATCACGACAAGTTCTTTTCAAATGACTATATTCTGATTCTTTTAATTGAGGACAATCTTTGCTTAATGTAGGATAAAATGTCGATGAACTACCAAAATAACCAGAACATTTATTAACTCTAAAATTTACTCCTTTAGGACTTGTTCCCATTGAGATTATTACTTCATCCTTATAATCAAGAATAATATCAGAATATTCCGTTGTAGAAAAAGAATAGCTTAAATTCTTAATCGCTTGAGGAATCTTTATATCATTCTTATTAGTTTCAATAGTCCAGCCACTTATATTAATCGTTTCTTCTTTACTGTTATTTCTAAGAATAAGATAGTCCTCTTTAAAATTATCTCTTTTAATATTAACGCTTCTTATATCCACTTTCCCATAATTGGAAGAGAGTCCCACATTAAATCTCCATGAAACAGAACTTGCATCAACATATTTTTGTTTGTTCTTGGCACGAACATAGAAAATATAGCTTTTATTCTTTTCTTTATCTTTCGATAAATCATATGTTTTCTCATATTTTGACCCCTGATTCTGCCATTTAGTATCATAACCGGCTAAGTATGTTTCAAAAGTTAAATCGCTATTAGGTCCTAAGGGATTAGTCCCTGAATATTTAAAAGTAATTTTTGATGTGTCTAAAACTTGTTCTTTTTCAGGACCGCTAAGAATAATTGTTTCAGGGTATTTATTTGGCTCTGCTAAAGTTAAATTTTCTCCATCTTTGAATCTATCAAGTACTTTGTCATCTATATTAAGAATATATTTCCATCCAAAATCGCTCCCATTAAAAATATTTGCTGTAGGAATCCATCTCTTTTTTTCTAATTCAATTAAATAAACTTTTGGACCAGAACCACGAAGTAAAGTTCCATCAGGATATTTTTTGCTTTTTTTCCAATCATCCGCCTGTGGATAAGATTCTAATATAAGATTAGAAACTTTCTTTAAATTTTCCCATTTGAAATTAAAATTATTGAACGTTTCTATATCAGGAATCCAGTGTCTTGTTCCATTTTCTAAAACATAGACCTCTGGACCATTCCCTTTTATTAGGTCTAGCTTTGGCAAATAAGCTTTCTTAGCTAAAACATCTCCTTCATGAAGAAAACCAGCTGAAAAAAAAGCTGTTCCAGCAAAAACTAAAAACAAAATGGCGTAAATTATATTCTTCATATTCATATATTTGTCTCTATTATCTATTATATGGTAAAATTAACAATAATAAAATAGTAAAATAAATAAAATGAAAATAAATAATAAAACAACAAATATTATAGCCATTTGCCTTTTAGTTCTAATGTTCGGCTTGGCTTTTTTTAGCATCTTTAACGACGCAAATACAATGGATGAATTAGCTCATACCCCTTCTGGCTATTCTTACATTGTCAAACAAGATATGCGACTTAATCCAGAACATCCTCCTTTATTAAAAGATTTGTCTGGCTTATCTATTTGGCTTGGTTCTAAAATAACAAGTGATCCAATTTATTTTCCTGATCAAGTAAAACCATGGACAGAAGATTTAAACGGTCAATGGGATTTTGGAAGAGAATTTCTTTTTAGAAATAATAATAACGCTGATAAAATTATTTTTCTTGCTCGTATTCCGATGATTATGATTATGCTTCTTCTTGGTTATTATGTCTTTAGATGGACTCGGGAACTTTACGGGAACAAAGCTAGTTTATTGGCATTGTTCCTTTATTCTTTATCCCCCGCTTTTATTGCTAATGGACGTTTAGTTACAACTGATGTCGTAGCGGCGGCCGCTTTTTTCATATCAATATATTATTTTATAAAATGGATTCAAAAACAAAATAAAAAGAATTTAATTATTGCTGGAATTGTTTTTGGACTTGCTCTATTATCTAAGTTTTCACTTGCCTTATTAATCCCATATTTTGTATTGGTCACTTTGATTTGGATGATTCTTCAACGCAAACTTATTAAACCGGCTATTGGACTTGCTTTGATAGGCATAATTGCCATGGCTCTTGTTTGGCCTGTTTATCAATTTCATACCTGGAATTATCCTGCCGAAAGACAGATTGCCGATAGTCAAGCTAATCTTAAAACATTTGGAGATCGTTTCTTGGCCGACCCTGTTATTTGGGCTTCTGATAAGCCAATTTTAAGACCTTACGCTCAATTCTTTACAGGACTCTTAATGGTTATTCAAAGAGCGGCTGGCGGAAACACAACCTATTTTCTTGGAGAGATATCAAGAACAGCTTGGCCTCATTATTTTCCATTTGTCTTTCTTATTAAAGTTCCACTATCTTTACTTCTTTTATCAATAATTGCTCTAATATATTCTCTATCTCAGATTAAAAAAACTTTTAGATATAGGATATTTAGAAAAATAGAGAAATTATTGAAAAAATACTTTACTGAATTCGCTTTGCTTTTATTTTTTGCTATATATTGGTATACAAGTGTTACTAGTAATCTTAATATTGGAATTAGACACATTCTTCCTACATTCCCCGTAATCTATATATTAGTTAGTGGACAAATAAATAGATGGTTAAATTCTTATTCAGGACCATTATTAGAGAAAATAAAGCTTAATTCCAAAAAAGAACTTAAAAATGTTAAAATAATTCCTTGGAGCCATTTCAAAACCTATTCTAAATATACAATAATAATTATTTTATTTGCTTGGTATGCCTTTGGAACAATTAAAATTTATCCTCATTTCTTAACTTATTTTAATGAATTAGTTGGCGGACCAAGTCAGGGTTATAAGTATGTAACTGATTCTAATCTTGACTGGGGACAGGATTTAAAACGTTTAGCGGAATTTGTTGATGAGAATAATATAGATAAAATATATGTTGATTATTTTGGCGGAGATTCTCTTGATTATCGCTTAGGTGATAAATATGAATCATGGTGGGGAGATAGAAATCCAAAAGATCTTCCTTTAAATAGCTGGTTGGCTGTTTCAGCTACTTTTTTGCAAGGAGGACGCGGCGTCCCTAATCCTGAATATCACGAAAAAACCGGCTACTATAATTGGCTAAGCCAACATGAGCCGGTTACTGTTATTGGAAATTCAATTTTTATTTATCAGATAACATCAGAACCAGGAACGGAAAATAAATTTACAAATAATTAAAATCTGTTCTAAGAAATCCATAAAGATGAACAGGTAGTGTATTCTAAGAAATACAAAAAGATGGAACAGGCATGGCCTTACAGAGCTACATCCTTGCAAAGCAAGGTTGTGCGAATAAGGCCGTGCCTTTTCAGATTTTTAGAATTTCTCTCTTGTTAATCCATAGGCACGGCCTATTCCTTTTACTTATAATAAACTCTTCCTTCTATTCTTAAATCAATATATTCCAAAGATTTATAATCCCCTTTAATTTGCTCATCTAAAATAGTTTCTAGTGCTTTTATCTGTGAATCAATAGAATAAGCTGGATTAAAGTAAACTTGCCAGCCTAAAGAAGTTGTTCCCCTTAAATCTTCAATAGAAATAAAATCAAAATCAGACATCAAAACAGGTGTTTTTTCTTTTGCTTCTAAAATAAAATTAATAATTTCTAAAGGAACAACTAAATCTCTAATAACTGCTGATTGATTTCTTAAGCTATAAATATTTAAAACAGAGTCGCTTTTTACTAAAAGCGATTTTCTGTAAATAACACCATCTTTATCTATTTGAAAACATTCGTTAATAATTTTTTCTGTGCTAGTGCTAGTTCTATTTTCAGCCTTACACCAAATACCAATGCTTCTTCTTTCTTCTATATTTACAATTAACCCTATATTAGAAAAATCAGATAAATTTCTGGAAATATTTATTTGTTTAATTTCTGGAAATATATCTAGGACAGCGTTCTTAATCCCTTTGATTGGAGCTAAAATAATAGTATTTTTAGGTATAATTCCAAAAATTTTATTCTTTAATTTTTCTTCTGCTATTTTTATAATCTCATTGTTCTCATAATAGACAGGTTCTTTTTCTGATTTAATTTCTATTTTATTTACCCTTAATACAGGAGACCAAATGGAAAAATATATTAAACCAGCTAAAAGACAAAAAAACAGCCCTCCGAAAATTACTATCTTGAAGGACAATCTTTTCTTTTTTCTTTTTGGAAAAAAAATATTCATAAGAAAACTTCGTATTTTGAAATTTCTAAGCGTGTCGGAGCCCTTTAGGGTAAAGCGCGAAGAAATTTTAGAATGCGAAATTTTTATTTAATCTTATCTATTCCACCCATATACTCCTGTAAAGCTTCAGGTATTTTAACACTTCCATCTTTTTGCTGATAATTCTCTATTATACTAATAATCACTCTACCAATTGCAAAAGCAGTTCCATTTAGCGTATGAACAAATTTTACTCCATCTTTTGCTTTATATCTAATATTAAGCCGACGCGCCTGCCAATCAGTACAATTACTAGTTGAATGTGTCTCTCTGTATTGACCCTGACCCGGCATCCATGCCTCAATGTCCCATTTCTTGGCAGCTGGATCTCCTAAATCTCCTGAACAAATATCAATTACCCGATAAGGCAATTTAAGCGCTTTCATTAATTCTTCTTCTAATGATAATAATAATTGGTGCTCTTCTTCTGATTTTTCAGGTGAACAAAAACTAAACATTTCTATTTTATCAAACTGATGAACTCTTAAAATGCCTTTTGTATCTTTGCCATAAGCTCCAGCCTCTCTGCGAAAACAAGTTGAAAATCCCATATATCTTTTGGGTAAATCTTTTTCTTGAAAAGTTTCATTCATATGCATGGCGCCAATTGATTGTTCTGAGGTTCCAACTAAATACAAATCATCTTTTTCCAGATGGTAAACTTCATCAGCGCCCCTATCTAAATAACCCATTCCTTCCATAGCTTCTCGTTTAAGCATTACTGGCGGTACAACGGGAGTAAAGCCTTGGTCGCCTAAAACTTTAAAAGCTAATTGAACTAAAGCAAATTCCATTAAAGTAGCTGCTCCTTTAATATATCCAAAACGGCTTCCTGATGTTTTAGCTGCTCTTTTAATATCAATAATATCTAATTTTTCAGCAATTTCTAAATAATCTTTTGGTTTAAAATCAGAAAATTCTGGTTTTTTACCTTCTTCCCGCAAAACCTTATTATCCCCTTCTGTTTTACCTTCAATAACATCATCTAGAGGCACATTTGGAATTTGTCTCATTAGCTTATTAAATTCTTCTTCTATTTTAGATAATTCAGGCTCTATTTCCTTTATTTTACTTTTTAATTCTTTAGCTTTTTCAATCTGACTTTGATCCTTACCACTCACCTTTTTTTGTTCAGCTTTTAATCCTTCTATTTCTTGAAGTAATTCTCTTCTTTTTTTATCTATTTCTAAAAGCTTATCAATATCAACATCAGCCTGTTTTTTTTGACAGCCCTGTTTTACTTTATCTGGATTTTCTCTAATAAATTTTATATCTAACATGAATATAATTTCTAATTTTTAAAACAAGTATTCTGAAATTTCTGAGCGTGTCGGAGCCCTTTAGGGTAAAGCGCGAAGAAATTTTAGGATACGAAGTTTTGAATTATTTATTTAGGTTTCATAAAAGGAAATAGAATGCTTTCTCTTAAGCTTTTTGCTTTTGTTAAAAGAATAGCTAAGCGGTCTATGCCGATGCCAAATCCAGCAGCTGGTGGCATCCCATATTCTAAGGCTTCTAAAAAGTCCTCATCTAATGCTTGAGCTTCTTCATCTCCTTTTTTACGCAAAACTTCTTGTCCTTCAAAAGCTTTTCTTTGTTCTATCGGATCATTTTGTTCAGTAAAAGCTTTAATTAATTCTATACCGTTAACAACTCCTTGAAGCGCTTCTCCTTCCTTACATAAAGGAATATTTGGCAAGTGCAAAACAAAAGTTGGATTTTTAAGATTAGTAAAATCTTGATTATTATACTCAACTCTATCCCATTTTTTAGGGAAAACCTTAGGATCAAGATGATGCATCATTTTTTCCATAAACCCCATTAAGTCTTCCCAGTCCCAATAAGCTGCATAACATTCTAACATTGTAAAATCAGGATTATGTTCTCTGTCCATGCCCTCGTTTCTAAAACATCGTCCAATTTCAAAAACACGTTCATATCCGCCAACCAGCAATCTTTTCAAGTAAAGCTCTGGAGCAACTCTTAGATATAGGTCCATATTTAAAACGTTGAGATGAGTCTTAAAGGGCTTAGCACTGGCTCCTCCATGTAGAGTCTGCAATATTGGGGTTTCCACTTCAGTAAAATTATTATTATCTAAAAATTCCCTTATATTCTTTATTATCTCACCGCGTTTCTTAAAAATATCTCTTGTCTCTTCATTCATTATTAAATCTAAATATCTTTTACGAAATCTTTCTTCAACATCTTTAATCCCATGCCACTTTTCAGGTAAAGAAACTAAACTTTTACTTAAAATTATATAATCTTTTACTAAAAGCGTCTTTTCTCCTTTTTTAGTTAAGAAAAGAGTTCCATTGATTTCAATAAAATCACCTATATCAATATTATTATGAAAAAATTTGTATTTTTCTTCGCCTAATTCATCTTTCTTTAAATATGCCTGAATTTTTCCTGAACTATCTTCAAGATGAATAAAAACAGAACCGCCATGTCCGCGAATAGCGCGTAAACGTCCAGCTAAAATCATATTTTTTCCATCTTTGAATTGCTCAATCGCTTCATCGCAAGAATGAGTTCGTTTACTTTTAGATGGATAAGGATTAATACCGGCCTTACGGATATTTTCCAACTTCCTTAAACGCTCTTTTTTTATTTCATTTATATTAGACATTTACTTAATACTCATTATTTTATACTTAATTTTGCCTTTGGGCGTTTCTGCTTCTATTATATCACCTATTTGATTGCCTAAAAAGGCCATGCCCAGTGGAGATTCATTAGAAATCTTTCCATTTATTGGATCAGCCTCTTGAAATCCAACAATTGTAAAAACTTGTTTTTTTGAAGAATTTGGACTCATTAATTTAACTTCAAAAGCGGTTCCTATACTTATCTTTTTTTGACCCTTTCTGCTCGGTTTAATTAAAACAGATTCTTTAATTATTTTTTCCAATTCAAAAATTCTACCCTCATTAAAAGATTGAGCCTCTTTAGCAGAAGAATACTCAGCATTCTCAGACAAATCACCTAGTGATTTTGCTTCTTC
>Ga0208904_1000533_pt1 | contig 30860 bp, 27 predicted proteins | sample AntAceMetag02UKB_FD_184774 | JGI IMG/M metagenome (GOLD analysis project Ga0208904, IMG submission 184774) | Saline lake microbial communities from Ace Lake, Antarctica - Antarctic Ace Lake Metagenome 02UKB (SPAdes) (version 2) | ecosystem: Environmental > Aquatic > Non-marine Saline and...
GACCTCCTAGAACGAGCTAAAAGTTTTAATATGGATTCTTTAGCGATTACTGATCATGGAACCATGTACGGAGTAATCGAATTTTATCAAAAAGCTAAAAAAGCTGGCATTAAGCCAATTATTGGTTGTGAATTTTATCTGGCACCCAATGGGCTAGAAAACAAACGCCCCCGAGTTGACGAGGACCGTTTTCATTTAATTCTGTTAGCCAAAAATAATCAAGGTTATCAAAATTTGATGAAATTAGTGACAGAAGCCCATCTTAAAGGTTTTTATTATAAACCTCGAATTGACCTCAAAATTTTAAAAAAATATTCAAAAGGTTTAATTGGTTGCAGCGGTTGCGTTCAAGGTCAAATCTCTCAATTAGTTATTGGAGGAAAAATCAAAGAAGCAACTAAAAAAGCCTTAGAGTATCAAGAAATTCTTGGTAAGGGAAATTATTATCTAGAACTTCAACATCTCCCTCAACTTGAAAAGCAAAATATTGCCAATAAAGGACTTATCGAAATTTCCAAAAAAACCGGAATTCCCTTGGTAGCCACCGCTGACGTTCATTATGTCAACGAAGACGATGGACATGTTCAAGATATTTTGATGTGCCTTCAAACTGGTAAAAAAATGAGTGACACCAATCGTCTTTCAATGAAAGAATTTAAATTGCACCTAAGAAGTCCTGAAGAAATGTATGAAGCTTTTAAAGACACTCCTGAAGCTCTAAAAAATACCCAGAAAATAGCCGACGCCTGTAATGTGGAAATTGAATTTGGTAATTACAAACTTCCAGAATACGAGGTACCCAAAAACTACACTCCTCAAACTTATCTAAGAAAACTTTGTGAGGAAGGAATGAAAAAACGTTACGATAAAAAAATTACCAAAGAACATTTAGAACGACTGGAATTTGAATTAAGTGTTATCGAAAAAATGGGATTTGCTGGCTATTTTTTGATTGTTCAAGACTTTGTTAATTGGGCCAAAAATAATGGGATTATCGTTGGACCAGGTCGAGGAAGTGCCGCTGGAAGTATTATCGCTTACCTAACTAATATCACTAACATTGATCCTATTGAATATAAATTATTATTCGAGCGATTTTTAAATCCTGATCGAATATCTCTACCTGATATCGATTTAGACTTTCCCGATGATCGTCGCGATGATGTTTTGGAATATGTTCGAAATAAATTTGGACAAGATCATGTTGCTCAAATTATTACCTTTGGAACTATGGCCGCTAAAGCCGCCATTCGAGATGCTGGACGAGTTTTAGATTTTGAATATTCTTATTGCGACAAACTTTCTAAAATGGTTCCCGCTTTTACTGGGCTTCAAGATGCCTTAGAAAATACAACTGAACTAAAGAATGAATATAAAAATAATGAAGATGCTCGTCAAATTTTAGACGCCGCCATTCGATTAGAAGGTGTAGCGCGTCATGCCTCAGTTCATGCTTGTGGAGTAGTAATCACACCGAAACCAGTAGTAGAATATACACCTCTTCAATATATGACTGGAAAAGAAGATCAGGGAATGGTCACTCAATATAATGCTTCCTCCAAATCTTCTTATGTAGAAAAAATTGGATTAGTAAAAATGGATTTCTTGGGATTAAAAAATCTAACAATTATTCAAAATGCACTTCGAATTATTAAAAAAACTACTGGAGACACAATCGACCTCGACACTCTTCCTCTTAAAGACAAAAAAACTTTTGAACTTTTACAACGCGGAGACACCACAGGAGTTTTTCAATTAGAATCTTCTGGAATGAAACGCTATCTCAGAAAACTCAAACCAACTGTTTTCGAAGATATTATTGCGATGGTAGCTCTCTATCGACCTGGTCCAATGGAATGGATTCCAGATTTTATTGGCGGAAAACACGGCACAAAAAGAATTGAATATCTTCATCCTAAACTTAAGCCAATTTTAGAAAACACCTACGGAGTGGCTGTTTACCAAGAACAAGTTATGCAAATTTCTCGAGAATTAGCCGGTTTTACTCCGGGAGAAGCAGACGTTCTTCGAAAAGCCATGGGTAAAAAAATCCACGAAATGATTCAGGAACAAAAGAAAAAATTTATAGAAGGTTGTATGGAAAATAAAATTGCCAAAAAATTAGCTGAAAAAGTTTTTTCTTTCATTGAGCCTTTTGCTGGTTATGGTTTCAATCGATCTCACGCTGCTTGTTATGCTCTAATCGGCTATCAAACCGCTTATCTTAAAGCCCATTACCCGGCTCAATTTATGGCCGCTTTAATGAACTCTGACAAAGATGATATTGATCGAATCGCTATCGAAATTGAAGAAACTCGTCAAATGGGAATTGAGGTACTTGCCCCCAACATCAATGAAAGTTTCAATGCCTTTGCGGTTATTATGAATAACTTAGAAGCGATCGATAAAATTAGAAAAAAAGTTGAATCCAAAAAGAAAACTTTACCCAAAATTCGCTTTGGGCTAGAAGCAATAAAAGGTGTTGGCACAAATGTCGCTACTGAATTAATTAAAGAGCGTAAAAAAAATGGTCCTTTTCGAGACATTATCGAAATTGTAGAAAGAGTTCAATGTCGGGATTTGAATAAAAAGTCGTTAGAAGCTATGGGAAAATCAGGAGCACTAGATGATTTGATAGAAAGAAATAAACTGGTTCAAAATATGGAAGTTATTTTGGACTACTCTAAACAATACCAAAAAACAGTCGCTTCTGGTCAAACTTCCCTGTTTGGAATAACCGGTAAAAATCAGCCTTCTCTAGAAATTCCTAAAATTTCTCTTCAAACAATAGAAAAAGCCTCTGATCGAGTCAGGCTTTCTTGGGAAAAAGAACTTTTGGGACTTTATATTTCCGATCATCCACTCAGGAATTATCAAGATTACTTCTCTGCCCATTCTATTCCTATTCGAAATCTTCATAGTGGCTTAATTAATCAAACTATTGTTCTGGGCGGAATTATCACTAAAGTTCAAAAAATATATACCCGAAGAAATAAATTAATGATGTTCAATACTATTGAAGATGGAATTGGAAAAATGGAAATTTTAGTTTTTCCCAAAACTTTAGAGAAAGATCCAGATATTTGGCAAGAAGAAAAAATTGTTTTAATTAAAGGAAAATTATCCGATAAAGACGGTGAATACAAACTTTTATGCGAAGAAGTCAATCTAGTAGATGAAGAAGAACTTCAAAAATTCAAAAAAGAGGGTAAAAGAAATGATTTCGGAATCAACGCTATTAATAACGTATCAAGTAATAGTGCCAAAATTGAAAAAACTAAAAATATTACTATTCATATTGCCAAACATAAAGCTCAAGACAAACTTAAAATTATTTCAGGATTAATTAAAACTTTAATCAAAGGAAATAGTAAACTCTTTATTACTACCGAAGGAAGAACTGGTAAATTAGAAATTCCTCAAAAAGTAAAATATAGTAAAAAATTAGTAAATGGATTTGAAAAAATTGTCGGTAAAGAAAATATTAAAATTTCAGAATAATTTTTCAATTAAAAATATGTCAGAAGAATTAAAAATCATCGACAATATTCGTCAACAAGGTTTTCGCCCTCAAGTTGTTGGTTGCTTTATTAATAAAAATAAAATTCTTTTTCTTTATCATAAAAAATACCGCCTTTGGCAATTACCTCAAGGCGGAATCGAAAACCAGGAAACTGTTCAGCGATCTTTGAAGCGAGAAATGGAAGAGGAGTTAGGTGATGATTTTATTAAAAATTGTGATTTTTCCAATATCAACATTTTCGAAGAAGCTCAATTGAAATTTCCCGAAAATGCCCAAGGCTCTCGAGAACTAAAAACCGATGATGGACAAGAAATGAAAATGAAAGGAAAACGTTATTTATTTATAAAAATCCAAGCCAATACGTCTAAGCTTGATATCAAAAAAACAGAATTCGATGACTATCAATGGCTCAATACAAAAGAAGCTATAAATATCGCCAATAAAATTTATCAAGTAGGCAAAAAACAAATAACGTTAAAAGCTATAAACTCTCTCAACTCAAAATAGTTATTAAAATCAAATATATCAAAGAAATATTTTGAATTATCGACAATGGTATTCCAATTAGGAAATACCATTTTTGAGTTTTATGACGAAAGGCGAACATTCCTGTATAAACCCCAATACTTCCGAAACAAATCGCCATAAAAAATAAGATTCCTTCAGAAATTCTTTTATTATTTTTATTTCTTGATCTATTTTTATCCCAAATCATTATCAAAAATGCTATTAAATTAATAGCTATAAAAATACCTAAAATAATCAAAAAAATTGTATTTGAAACTAAAACCATCCAAAAAGTTTACCGATATAAAACACGTAAAAAATCAAAAGAAAAATTCCTTCCCATTTTTTAATTTTCCGATCTTGAATCACAAAAACATACATAAAAGTGGCTATTACCAACATCGGGATACCTAAAAATAAAATACTATCTGAAATTATTAAAGTTCCAATCATCGCCGATACTCCCATAACCACAAAAGCATTGAAAATATTAGATCCTAAAATATTCCCCATCGCCACTTCTAAGTTGCCCTTACGAGCTGCTGACCAACTAACCACCAATTCCGGAAGAGATGTTCCTAACGCCACTATGCTAGCCGCAATAATACTCTTTTCTATGTGAATCAAATTAGAAAAATAGACCACTGAATCAATCACGTATTTGGCCCCTAAAAATATAAAAATTGAACTAGCTACCAACAACAACAAACTTTTAAATGGAAATTTATTATTATCTTTGGCCTGCAAATTTTCTTTAATACTTTTTTTAATCTTAAATTTGTCTATTATATTAACCTGCCTGGAAAAAATAGTATGATATAAAAACACACCAAAACCTAAAATACATAAGGCTCCTTCAAAAAAAGTAAATTTTCCATCAATCATTGCCATCACAATCAAAAAAGTTGATCCAAATAAAGCTAATAAATCAACGTCAATTATATTATGACTAAATTTATTTTTACTCGAAGCAATCGCTATCACTCCTAAAATCAAGAAAATATTAGTGATACTTGAACCAACTACGTTTCCAGCTACAATCTCTGAATAACCCTTTAAAACAGCTATAACAGAGGATACTAATTCTGGTAATGAAGTTCCCAAAGCCACAATCGTAACCCCAACAATAAAGGGAGACAATTTAAAAAATAGCCCGATCTCTCCAGCTGAATCTGTAAAATAATCAGAAGCTTTAATTAAAACTACTAGACTAATAACAAAGATTATTCCCCACAAAATTATTTCGAACATGTTTTTTGTTTATTTTTTTTATTTCCATACTTTTTATTCTAGCACAAAGCCAATTTTTTACACAAAAAATCCGCTGGATGTTTTACATCCCAGCGGATTAATTATTTATATCAACAAAATTAATCAAAGATTCTTAATTAATTTCATTTTTTATCGAATTTTAAATTCAAATGACTCTTTAAAGTTAAGAATTTTCTTTTTCCCATCAACAACAATTATAATAACTCCTTTGCCTACAATCAAACCTTCGGCTTCTTGATTATCAATTTTCTCAATAGCTTTTCGGGCATTGTAAATTCTCTTCAGCTCCTCAAAAAGAAAACCTTCGACTACTGAGTAGCTTCGAGATTGACTTTCGATAATTTCTGTAAGATCCTTTACAAATTCCATAATCTCGAAAGCTTTTAAAGACTGAGACATAATTGAGGTAACACTTGATTTAAGCCTTTTCCTATCAAGACCAGCCTGCCCTCTTTCTTTTTCATAAAGATTTTCAATCAAGCTAGGAAATTCATTAAGCAAGGCCTTTATCATCCATTTTACCTGAAAAATCCAAACTCCTTCCTGGAAAATTTCATTTCTAAGAACAATTTTTTTTTCAGAAAGATTTCTGGCAACTCTGTTCCAATTGTTTATAATTAACAATATAGCATCAGTTAGGGTTTTTGGCTTAATTTCCCAGGCTTTAAATGGTCGCCTTCTTAGCGCTTGACTCGGAAGTCTGATGACCTTACTTTTTTCAGATTTTTCTTCTCTTGTTTTTTCTAACGATTCAGGTTTTTTACCTCCAGTCAAATTTTCCCATATTCGATCAGCATCAGCCTTGGAATTAACAATAAAGTTCTTTCCAGATTCAATTCCGTTTCCATTCCCAGTCCTCATCCCATTTCCAATTTTAGTTGATTTGAAATTCACGATCTTACTCCCTCCCGTTTCAGATTTAAAGTTAACCTCTAATAATAAAGAACAAATCACTGCAAAACTATAACACGTTCTTTGAAATTTGTAAATAGTTTACCCAGTGCAGTCGACTTCTCTTTCTATTTTTAAAAAAATATGCTAAATTAGAAACTCAGTGTTTCATATTCTAAATTTGTTTTTATATGTCAAAAAGCGATGTAACCGTCAAGTTCAAAGACGTTTCCTTTGAGTACAGCTGGGACAAGCCCATTTTAAATGAGGCTTCTTTTTCGTTGCGAAAAGGCTCTAAATTCACTCTGATGGGACAAAATGGAGCTGGTAAAAGCACTCTGCTTAATATTATTACTGGTGCTCTACATCCCAATGACGGAAAAATTTATCTAGACCCCGATATGACTATCGCTTATGCTCAGCAAGTCATTCCTCGAGATCAGGTAGAACTAACCTTGCGAGAATTTTTTGAAAAATGTTTCTCCGAAAAAATTTATGACATCAATCAAAAAATCGAAAATGTTTTAGAAATTGTCAACCTCAAAGCTGATTATGACAAAAAAATAAAATCATTTTCTGGCGGACAACAAGCCCGGCTTTTGATGGCTTCAGCTCTTATTCAAAACCCTGATCTTTTAATTTTAGATGAACCAACCAACAATCTTGACCAAGAAGGAATTGACCATTTAACGGGATTTTTAATCGGCTACGAAAAAACTTGTATTGTCATTTCTCATGACGCCAATTTTTTAAATTGTTTTACTGACGGAGTGCTTTATCTAGATATCTTTACTCGAAAAATTCACCAATACGTTGGAGATTATTATACCGTAGTCGAAGAAATCGAAGAACAAATTCGCAGAGACGAACGAAAAAATGCTCAATACGAAAAAGAAATTTTAATTAATAAAGAAAAATCCAACTTCTTCGCTCACAAAGGAGGAAAACTAAGACTAGTAGCTAAAAAAATGCGACTAAAGGCAGATGAAATGGAAGCTTCCAAGGTTAATGTTCGACGAGAAGATTCGGCTATCCGCGCTTTTGACATTCCCGCTCAAGAAGGTTTAAGCGGCGAAGTAATTAATATTTCCTCGCTAACTGTAATGAAAAACCAAGAACCGATTGAAAAACAAGTTCGGATTTCTCTTAGCAAAAATCGACATCTTTTGCTATCCGGTCCCAACGGTATTGGAAAAACCACTTTGCTAGAGTCTCTATCCGATGGAAACGCTAAAGGCGCCACCATTTCTGAAGGAGTCAAAATCGGCTATTATCGCCAAGACTTTTCTAATCTTGATTTTGAAAAAACTGTTTTTGATACTTTGCTAGAAGCCATGGTTGAGAAAAAAGAAGAACGCCTTCGAAGCGTGGCGGCTGGTTTTCTGCTAACTCGAGAAATGGTTTATTCTAAAATCGCTTCTCTTTCTGAAGGACAAAAAGGTCTAGTGGCTTTTGCTCGTTTGATGCTAGAAGAACCAGGTTTGCTTATTCTAGATGAACCAACTAACCACATCAACTTCCGGCACCTCCCTGTCATTGCCAAAGCCCTGAACAACTACAAAGGAGTTATGATTTTGGTCAGCCACGTTCCCGAATTCATCGAACAAATCCGAATCGACGATTACCTCGACCTCGCCAATTAATTCAAACTTGACAAATCCAAAAATCGTTCTAGAATGTTATTAGTACTTGTGGCAATTGATATGTCTACCAAACATATGTTTTAGTAATAAAATTTGAGATTAAAACCTCAACTAAGCCTAAAAAAACAGAAAGAGTTCTGGTTAAAATTAAACTAGAAAATCTAAGTGGAACCGCGGGTTAAAACCTCGTCTTAGAAATTATTCAATTTTTTGAATATATTTTAAGATGAGGTTTTTTTATTTAAAAATTAAGATTTAGGATTTATTTAAAAATTAGAAAATTACAAAATTAAAAATTAATATTATTTTATGAAAGATAACCAAAAACAAGAAAAATTAAACCTTCTCCGCCACAGCACTGCTCACATTCTCGCTGCCGCTGTTTTAAAATTTTTCCCTGAAGCCAAGTTCGCCATTGGACCTCATATTGATAATGGTTTTTATTACGATTTCGAACTTCCTCGAACTTTAATTCCCGAGGATCTTCCGTTATTAGAAGAAGAAATGAAAAAAATTATAAAAGCCAACTTCCTTTTCGAAAAAAGCTCCATTCCAGCCGAAGAAGCTTTGGAAAAATTCGAAGAGCTAGACCAACAATTTAAAGTTGAACTAATTGCTGATTTAATAAAAGAAGGAAATAAAGAAGTTAATATTTATAAATTAGATGGATTTGTTGATTTATGTTCCGGACCTCATATTGAATCTTCCGGAAAAATTGATCCTCAAGCCTTCAAATTAACTACAATTTCTGGAGCTTATTGGAAAGGTGATGAGAAAAGAGAAAGCTTGCAAAGAATTTATGGAACAGTTTTTGAAAACAAAGCCAACCTTAAAAAACATTTATTTGAATTAGCTGAAGCTCAGAAAAGAAATCATCGAAAAATTGGAAAAGAGTTAGAATTATTTGCTAACATTCCTGAAATTGGAAAAGGTTTACCAGTTTGGCTTCCCAAAGGATACGCAATGAGAAGAGTCTTAGAAGATTATATGCTTAAACTAGAAAGAAGTTATGGCTACGAACATATCTTAACTCCCCATATTAATAAAAAGGAATTGTTTGAAACTTCAGGACATTTAGGATTTTACAAAGAATCAATGTATAGTCCGCTTGAAATTGATAATGAAATTTTTTATTTAAAACCTATGAATTGCCCAGCAGCAATGATGGTTTACAAAATGAAACCAAAAAGTTATCGGGAACTTCCTATAAAAATGGGTGAATTGGGAACTGTTTATCGTTACGAAAAATCAGGAGAACTTCATGGATTACAAAGAGTTAGAGGATTTACTCAAAATGACGCTCATATTTTTTGTGCTTCAAATCAACTTAAGGATGAACTCGTAGAAGTTTTAGATATGCTATTGATATTCTTCAAGGATCTTGGTTTCAAAAATTATAAATTTCGATTATCACTTTCGGATGACAGTAAAAATAAATATGTTGGAAAAAAATCTGATTGGGAAAAAGCTGAAAAAATAATGCGTAAAGTTTTGATAGACTCAAAAGTCGATTTTTATGAAGAAAAAGGAGAAGCTGCTTTTTATGGACCTAAACTGGATGTTCAAGCCATCAATGTTTTTGGAAAAGAAGATTCTATTTCAACTATTCAAATAGATTTTAATTTGCCAGAAAGATTTAACATAAAGTTTATTAATAAAGACGGGGGAAAAGAACAGCCTTTTGTTATTCATAGAGCTCTTGTTGGTTCTTTTGAAAGATTTTTTTCTTTTTTAATAGAATATTATGCTGGTAAATTTCCAGTATGGATTGCTCCGATTCAAGTAGGACTTTTACCTGTTTCTGAAAAATTTGATGATTATGCAAAATCAATCTTCAAAGAAATTAAAAAAGAAGAAATTAGAATAGAAATGTTTAACTCAGATGATTCACTGGGGAAAAGAATTGCTGAAAGTACTAAATTAAAAATTCCTTATATTTTGATTATGGGAGAAAAAGAAGAAAAAGACAAAACGGTTACAATCAGGAAGCGAGATCAGAAAGAGCAAGTGACTCTAAAAATCGAAGAATTCATCAAGATGCTTAAACAAGAAATTGAAGAAAAGAAATAATCGGACAAAATTTATGGGCGAACAGATGCTTCTGCTCGCCCATTGAATAATAAATTATTCTTTTTTCTCTCAACTTTTTTTAACAAAGTAGATCATACCAGGAACATCGCCGGCAGCTATTAAAATCTGATTTGATATTTGGCTTATTAATCTGTCTGTCTCATTTTTATCCGGAAAGCCAGAACACGCCAATGTCAGATCATCAAAACCATCGAGTATCTTGGTTTGAATTTTAACTGCTTCCTCTTCTGACAATTCCTTTACTGAAATTTCAACTAAAACAATCTTTTTCGCCATTTTTCATGCCCTCCTTGAAAAGATTAATGATTTATTCCCTTAAATAGCTATTATGGAATACTACATCAAAACTTTCGGTTGTCAAATGAATTTTTCCGATTCGGAAAGAATGGCAACTTTTTTTGAAGAAAATAACTTTACTTTAGCTGACAAAATTGATCAGGCTGATTTGGTAATTTTCAATACTTGCGGAGTACGTCAAATGTCAGAGCACAAAGTCTATGGTCACGTTCACAATGTCTTCAAAAAAGAACAAGGTGAATTCCGAAAGAAGAGGGGATGCCCTGGGATAAATCAAAGAAAAAAAATTGTTGTTATTACTGGTTGTTTAGCTCACCGTGAAGAATTCCGAAAAAGATTAGAGAACAAAGCTGATCTTTTTGTCGCCATCAAAGATTTTCCAAAGATATTAGAGTTAATTAAAAAAAATAAAAAAGCACAAAAAAAATATCAGGAAATTGCCGAAAACAATGATTATTTGAAAATTGAGGCAAAGTATGAGAAGAAAGATTCGGCTTTTGTTCCAATTATGACTGGATGCAACAACTTTTGCACTTATTGTATTGTTCCCTATGCCCGAGGAAGAGAATGGTCTCGACCTTTCAAAGAAGTTAAAGCTGAAATAAAGAAACTAGCCGAAAAAAAATATAGAACAATCACACTGCTTGGACAAAACGTTAATTCCTACAAAGACAATAAAATTTCCTTTCCACAGCTCTTAGAAACTCTTGCTCAAAAATTCCCCACTATCAATTTCAAATTCCTAACCTCTCACCCCAAAGATTATTCCGATGAACTAATTGACGTTATTGCTCAAAACAAAAACATCTCACGCCAAATCCATTTACCCATTCAAGCCGGAAGTGACAAAATCCTAAAAGCCATGAACCGCCCTTACACTCAAAAACATTACTTAAACTTAATTAAAAAAACCCGAGAAAAAATCCCCACCGCCAAATTCTCCACTGACATCATCGTTGGCTTTCCTGGTGAAACTGAAAAAGATTTTCAAGAAACTGTCAAAGTTTTCAAAGAAGTCGGTTTTTCCGAAGCCTTCATTAACAAATATTCCCCTCGCCCCGGCACCGTTTCATTCAAACTCAAGGATTCAATTTCCCTTGATGAAAAAAAACGAAGAGAACAGATTCTCAAAAAGTATTTTTGAGAATTAATTTTGAATTTTGAATTTTGCACCCAAAGGGCATTATAAATTTCGATTCAATTTTGAATGATTTAATTTTCAACCCGCCTACCGACAGGCAGGTTTTTAAATTTAAATTTACTAAAAACAACTCGGGTTGAATCATTTTTAAATATTTTAAAAACCCAATCAAATTTTCTTTGACTGGGTTTCTATTTTTTTTAAAAGCTAATCAGTTGATCTCTTATCGCAGATTTGCCCTTTCACATCCGTTAATAAAACGCAAAAGAATCGCCTCTCCATTTTCATCAAACTCCACATCGATGAAAGACTTTCGCACTCTTTTGGTCTGTTCAAGAGTAAACCCCCAACTTTCATTTTTACCTTTTTCTGAGATGGTCGGCTTAACAGCATGTTCACGATCACTGGCCTGAATCATATAGCCAATAATGTCAGTTGCCGTAATTCGGACTGAATTTTTCCATTGTTGTTCACTGGCCAATTTTACCAAAGCTTCCTCAAATTCCTTTTTCACCCCTTGATCCCAAACTGCCTGACAATAACGTAAGGCGGTCAAAACTCTAAGAAGCCTATCATAAAAAGAAGAAACTCCGTCCAATCCTGGAAAACCATCAGTTCCCGAGTTTTTAATGAAGTCTTTACAGTTAAAATTTTCATTTGAAGATCCCCTGATAACAGTCAAGACAAATTCCAAATTCCGATAAAACCAAACCGGCAATAGATTTCCATTGCTATATTTAATTTTAGTCGCCAGATTCTCCATACCCCCCCCTAAATATATAAAATTAATAAAAATGTACTGATGAAATAGTACCTCAGCATACATTAAAATTAGTCAAAAATCAACCCATCACCCCAAAACCGTGCAATTCTTGGTGTAATAACCGCCTTTCCGCCAAAAAAAGCTCGTCACGCGAGCTGTTTTTTTGACTTATCTAGCTTCTGCTTTTTTATTTTAAAATTGAAAATTTATTGTAAATTGGTTTATCATAAATTGTAAATTGGAATCATATTAATAAATTAACACCACAATCTCTCCTTTTATTTTATCAGGATTTTCTTGATAATGTTTCTTGATGTCGGCGATTGATCCTCTTTTTATTTCTTCAAAAATTTTAGTGAGTTCTCTTCCTAGTATGACACGCTTAGAAACTCCAAGTTCTTCAAAAAGTGCTTCTATTAAATCCAAATTTTTCATCAAACGATAGGGGGATTCATAATACATAGTGGGATAAGGTGAGACTAAGACTTCTCGGAAGAATTTTTCTCGGCCTTTTTTGTTGGGTGGAAAACCCATAAAAGTAAATCTGGTCATATTAATTCCCGCTACAGAAACCAAAGCGCTCAAAGCATTAGCACCGGGAATAGGAGTTATTTTTATATTATCTTTAAAAAAATCTAAAGCTCTTTCAATCAAAAGATTTCCCGGATCAGAAATTCCTGGAGTTCCAGCATCAGTCACCAAAGCAACTTTTTCAACTTCCCTCATCGACTCTAAAATTTTCTGAATTTGCCCTTCATTACTTTGTTGGTGATAAGCTTTTAGCGGTTTGACGATTTCATACTTATTTAACAAGACTTTAGTCTTTCTGGTGTCCTCACAGAGGATAAAATCAGCCTCTTTGAGAGTTTCTACCGCTCTAAAGGTTATATCGCCCAAATTACCAATCGGCGTGGCGACTATAAATAAATTTAGCATAATTTTATTTATTATAAATATTCAATATTCAATACTCAATATCCATTCAATATCCAATTTTTTAATACTCAATAACTATTTTTGTCCCTTACTGGTATTTATGGATTTACTAAAAATTAATAATAGTTCGTGGGCTTCTTTCCAATGAATTCTATTTTCTTTTTTAATCTCTGGGTGAGCCTTAGACAAAAGTCTTAGCCAATGCTTAGTTTCTTTAATTTCTTTCTTGGCAATGCACATTTTATGTCTAAAATCTTTTTTGCTCTCGGCTTCACTGGCTTCACAATAATTTGCTCCGATTGAACCACTAGATCCAATCAATTGATCAATAATCCTTCTATTGAAAGGAGTGACTGATAGCTTCTTACAGGTTATTATAACATTTTCAGCAAAAACAACACATCTTTCTTCTAAATTAAATTTATTCATTTAAATATTTAATATTGAATGAATGTTGGTTATTAATTATTGAGTATTTAAATCCCTATTAATTTATATTTCCATCTTCTTTTATCTGTCCTAGGCTAACCGAAAAAACTTTTGAATATCCGCCAGAGTCCATAGTAATTCCATACAAAATATCGGCGATTCTCATAACTTCTCGACTATGAGTAGCCAGAATAAACTGAGTTTTGTGAGAGAGTTTTTTCAAAATTTTGCTAAACCGCTCAGCATTGGCTTCATCCAAATTAGCCTCTATTTCATCTAGAAAAGCAAAAGGAGGAGGATTATGAGAAATTAAAGCGAATAACAAAGCAATGGAGGTTAAAGTTCGCTCTCCACCGGAAAGCATATTTAAATTATTAATTCGTTTACCAGGAGGATTGACTTTAATATCGATTCCATATTCAATCACTTCCTCTGTTTCTTCTTCGCTTTCATCTTCAAGTTCATCCACTAATTTTCTTTTTTCAATTTTAATTTTTTCTAATTTAGCCGTTCCTCCAGAGAACATCAATTTAAAATAAATCGTAAATTCTTTGTTAATAGCCAAAAAAGCCTGGTTCAATCTTTTTTTAATAGTCCTATCCATCTCAAAAATTACACTTCCTAAATCAGTCAAAGTTAACTTCAAATCTTTAGACTCTTTTTCAAGAAAATCATACTTCTCTTGAAGCTCTTTATATTCAGCTACTACGGTAACATCAATTTCTTTGACTTGCTCTAACTGCCAATTGAGTCTTTCGATAATCATTCTTAAATTTTCAGCACTTTCTCGACAAGAGACCTTTCTAAAATCATCGATTTTGCTCTTGAAGATATTCGGAATATCTTTTTCAACCTCTTCCCGTTCTTGCTCTAATTTAACTTTCTCTAGCTTCAAATGCTGATTATATTTGTCAGCTTTTTCTATCTCAAATTGCTCTCTTCTTAGCTGATCCTTAAGTTCTACTCGCGCTTCTTGTTTTTGCCGATTTTCTTGATTAATTTTTTCAATTTCTTGTTTTTTTTCGGTTATTTTTCGCCGACATTCATCGATTTCGACTAAATTTAATTCGGCTATTTTTTTAATTTGGTTTAACTCCTTAAGCATTTCCTGTTTTTTACTTTCAATTTCTTTTCCTGCTCCTGTCTCCCCGGCAGGTAAATTCTTTTTAATAGTTTCACCCGCTTGAATATCTTTAACTAATTCTTTTATTTGATTTATTAAATTGGCCGTTATTGGTTTTCCTTTTAATTGATCTAACTCTTTTTTAAAATTATCTAGTTTGGATAAAATATAAATTTTATCAACCGCAATAATTTCTTCTTTGTCTAGTTGTTCAATTTTTTCCTGCAATGATTTTAATTCAATTTCTTTTTTAAAACCAATTCGTTCTAATTCATAGCGCTGCTCTTCTAAAATTTTATTTTCTTTTTCTATGACTTTAATTTTTTTATGCTGAATTTCTAGCGAAACCTCATTACTTTCCTCAAGTTTCTTTTGAATTTCTTTTATTAACTCTTGTCCAATCGACATTTGACTTTTAATTCCATTTATTTCTAAATCATTTTTTTGTTGTTTTTTTTCAATTTCATTTAATCTAACAGCGAAATATTGCTGCCTCTTCCTAGCTAATTCCTCTCGAGTTTTCTGACTTTTTTCAATCTTTCGACTTTGACTTTTAAGAATTCTCAATTCTGGTTCAATTTCTCGCATCAAAGAAGCCGCTTTTTCAAGATTATTTTTAGTCTTCTTTATTCTTTTGACACTTTTATTTTTTTTAAGCTGAAATTCTTTAACTCCGGCAGCGTCTTCCAAAAAACCCATTCGATCTTGTGGACTAGCCAAAAGAATCTGATCGGTCATTCCCTGATTAACAATTGTATAACTACCGTGTCCAACTCCAGCTTTAGAAAGTAAATCAATCAAATCAAATAAAGCCACTTTACTATTATTAATCAAATAGTGATTTTCTCCATCTCGATAAACTTTTCTAGTAATTATCACTTGATCATAATCAATGTCAAATTGTTTGCTAGTATTATCAAAAAAAACTGAAACCTGGGCACACCCTAATTGAGCTTTAACAGCAGAACCCGCAAAAATAACATCTTCTTTTTTATTGCCACGCAAATTTTTAATTGATTTTTCTCCAATTACCCATCGCAAAGCATCAGAAACATTTGATTTCCCGCTACCGTTTGGACCAACCACACAAGTGATTCCATTTGAAGAATTATTTTCATCCGAAAAATCCAAAATTGTTTTTTTGGCAAAAGACTTGAAACCTGATATTTCTATTTTTTCTACAAACATGGAATTAATTTCAAATTTTGAATTTTGAATTTTGAATCAATTTTGAATTTTGAATTTTATAATTTTTAAAAAATATCATTTAGGGTTTGAAATTTTGAATGCAATTCGAGGCGAAATTGAGGATTTCGGCGAAGCTCACTAAATGGTGCGGCGAACCGGAACCGGAAATTTCAACGAAGAAGTGCACCAAAATTAAAACCCTCTCGTTATTTCCAGTCTTTAGCGATAAGACCATTCTGAGCTGCGTTACGCTGAGCTTCCTGCTTCGACTCTCCCTCTCCCTCCGCTACTTTCTCTTCTTTCAAATAAACCGCTATCAAAAATTTCTTGTCGTGATCTGGCCCCCATTCTTTTACTAATTCATAATGAGGAGTAACCTGTTCAATTTCTTGGGCTTTTTCTTGAAAATAACTTTTAGGATCAAGATAGGTTTTGTGCTTAATAATTTCCGAGAGTTTGGAAATAATATAGGTATTAATAAATTTATCCACTTCTGCAAAACCCTTGTCTAAATAAATGCTTCCAATCAAGGCCTCCATGGCATTGGCTAAAATATAATTTCGAGCCTTTCCAGTGTCTTTTTTTTCTCCCTTAGACATTAAAATAAAATCGTCTAAATTAATTTCCTTAGCGATTGAAGCTAACATTTCTCCATTAACTAGAGCAGCTCGCCAACTAGTTAAATCGCCCTCTTGATTATCATGATTTTTAAAAAGATAATCAGTAACTGACAATTCTAAAACTGCGTCTCCTAAAAATTCTAATCTTTCATTATGAGGCAATTCATACTGTCGGTTTTCATTTAAATAAGACCGATGAGTTAGTGCTTCTCGTAAATGATTAAAGTCCTTAAAAGATAAGTTTAATTTTTTTGTCAAATCTTTTAGTCCTTGATTTTCCATAAAACTAACTTTAATAATAAAACTAGACAAATTACTTGCCTTGCAATTATGTTAGCACATTTTTACTTATTTGGAATATCTTTTTAGTATTTTTCGTTATTTATTGACAATAGCCCTTTATTTTATTAGAATATAATGAAAATTAAAATATTTTGGAGGGCAGGTATCTATGAAAAATAAAAATGATGGGGATAAGATTATTCAAATTAGAACAAATGCTTCTGACAGAAAAAATTTAGAAAAAGCGATGAAAGTCGTTGGAGCAACAACAATGTCAGCAGGATATAGGTCATCAGCTGGCTTAGTTGCCAAATTACAAAAATACTTAAACAAAGACGGAAGCTTAACTGTCTTTCAAAATGAACAAAAGACTACATTATTATTTTTCTAATAAGCAAAAACCCCGGATCAACAGATCCGGGGTTCAATCTATTCAGAACTTTTAGACTTTGAAGGTTTTTCGATCACAAAATTCGGCAGTTTTGCCAACGTTCCACTGCTGAACCGGTCGAATATAACCAACTATTCTAGAATAAACTTCTGTTCCCACTCGCTGATTAGTGCAGTTCTCACATCGATAGGCTTTTTCTTTCTTCCAAAAGCTGACATTAGCGTCACCCACTTGAATTTTTTCTCCACATTCCACACAACAAGTATCTTTTGGTATTGATTTTGTCATTTTTTTTCAAACTATTACCTGGGATTAATGCCAGAAAATAATCTTTTATTAATTTTTATTTTATATTAAATTTTTTAATTTGTTTCAATGTTCTTGGCCATGCAGATTTAGGATTTGAAATTTTGAGAGTAGTTCGCGAAGAATCCGAGCACCGAGCGAGGCGTATTAAATAATACAGCGAGCGAGTGGCACAGGAATCGACAAAGAAATGCTCCAAAATTAAAATCCTTCTAGACCTTAAATTCTTTTCGGTCTGAAAATTCTGCCGACTTGCCTACATTCCACTGTTGAACTGGTCTAATATACCCCACAATCCTCGAATAAACCTCACAATCTTGTTCTATCAAACACTTCGGACATTGCTTATGTTCTCCATTTAAATATCCATGAATTGGACAAACACTGAAAGTCGGAGAAAGCGTAAAATAAGGCATTTTATAACCATGCGCAATCTTCTTAACAAAAGATTTTACAGTCTTAATATCGTGAATTCGTTCTCCCAAAAAAGTGTGAAAAACTGTTCCTCCTGTATATTTAGTCTGTAAATTATCCTGAAGATCCATCGCTTCATAGGCATCATCAGAAAAACCAACGGGTAGCTGAGAAGAATTGGTGTAATAAGGAGCAGGATTATCATTATTAGCGTCACAATTAGCAAAAATCATTTTAGGAAATCGTTTTTTATCTTTAAGGGCCAACCGATAACTAGTTCCCTCGGCAGGAGTAGCTTCTAGATTATACAAACTACCAGTTTCTTTTTGATAATCTACCATTTTTTCTCGCATAAAATCTAGGATTTCTTCGGCCAATTTAACCCCTTTCTTAGTAGTAATATCAACTCCAATTAAGTTTAACAAAGCTTCATTCATTCCGATTGTTCCAATAGTAGAAAAATGATTTCCCCAATAAGTTCCTCTTCTTTTATAGATATCTTTTAGATAGAATTTAGAATATGGATAAAGTCCTGATTGAGTAAATCCTTCGATAGTTTTTCTCTTAATTTCCAAACTTTCCTTAGCAATATCCATTAATTTACCTAGTCGTTTTAAGAAATCTTTTTTGTCTTTAGCCAGATAACCAATTCGAGGTAGATTAATAGTCACTACTCCGATTGAACCTGTTAATGGAGCAGCACCAAACAATCCTCCCATTCGTTTATGTAATTCTCGATTATCCAATCGAAGCCGACAACACATTGACCGAGCATCTTCAGGATCCATATCGGAATTTACAAAATTAGCAAAATAAGGAATTCCATATTTAGCCGTCATTTGCCAAACTTTGTCTAGATTTTTATCATCCCAATCAAAGTTTTTAGTAATATTGTAAGTTGGAATAGGAAAAGTAAAAACTCGTCCAGTAGCATCTCCTTCGCTCATCACTTCTGCAAAAGCCTGGTTAATCATATTCATTTCATTTTTGAATTCCCCGTAAGTTTCTTTTTGTGGTTTTCCACCAATGATAATGTTCTGGTCTTTGAACATTTTTGGACAATTCAAGTCCATAGTGATGTTAGTGAATGGAGTTTGAAATCCCACCCGAGTTGGAACATTTAAATTAAAAACAAATTCCTGCATCGCCTGTTTAACCGCTTTATAATCTAATTTGTCATATTTTACAAAAGGAGCCAGTAAGGTATCGAAATTGGACACTGCTTGAGCCCCAGCCGTTTCTCCCTGCGTAGTGCAAAAGAAGTTCACTAACTGCCCCAAAGCTGGTCGTAGATGCTTAGGTGGTTTACAAGAGACTTTTCCTGATACTCCGGTAAAGCCTTGAGTTAATAAATCTTGTAAATCCCAACCGCAACAATAAGAAGCAATTTTATCTAAATCGTGAATATGCAAATCCCCTCCTTCATGAGTTCGTTTAATTGATTTAGGATAAACTCTTTCTACCCAATACTTGCTACTAACAATTGAGGAAATATAGTTATTTAATCCCTGCAAAGAATAAGCCATATTGGAATTTTCTTTAACTTGCCAATCTATTTCTCCTAGGTATTTATCTACTAAATCGACTGCTTCATCTAAGGATTTTTCCGTGTTTCGCAATTTGCTTCGTTGGTCTCGATAAAGAATATAGGCTTTGGCAGTTTTTTCAAAATCCAAAATCATCAAAACCTGCTCAATTACATCTTGAACTTCTTCGATATTAGGAATATATCCCGGTCGAGCTTTTTTTGACAGCATTTTAACCGCTTTTTTGGTAACATTATCGGCTGCTTTTAAACTTCCCTCACCAACTTCCTTAAAAGCTTTATATACTGCTTCTTTGATTTTCTTTTTATCAAAATCAACAATGGAACCGTTTCGTTTGATAATTTTTTCAATAGTTTTCTTTTTTCTAGATGATAGCTTGATTTTTTTTGTCCCCGTTTTGTTTTGTTTTTTCATTTTTCTTTGGTCCCCTGTTAAATTTTTAATTAATACCTCAAACACATTTTTAAATACTAATTGTTTTTTTCCATCTTGTGAAGCTCTTTTATGAATCGGCCTCCACTGCCAAAAGATTTAAACACTGAAGCGAATCTCAAATAAGCCACTTCATCTCTTTTTTTCAAATTTTCTAAAATAGCGTTTCCTATCTTTTTAGAAGTAATCTCTGTTTTTCCTCCACAATTTATTTCTGCCTCAACTTCATCGACCAATTGTCTTAATTCTTCCCCTTCAATTCTTTTATTGGTCGCCAGCCTAATACTTTCTTCCATTTTTTCTCGATTATAGGCCTCTTTTCCTCCATCCCGCTTGATTACTATTCGACCTAGAACTTCGACTTGTTCATAGGTAGAAAATCGAGCCTGACATTTTTCACACTCCCTTCTTCGCCGAATTGTTTTATTTTCGTTGGTATCTCTTGAGTCAATTACTCTGGTTTCAATGTGATTGCAAAAAGGACACTTCATATTTTTAATTTTCTATTAATTTTTTATTTTCTGGCTAAAAACACTATATGTTGTGTTTAATTTAGTAGCGACTATACTAGTTTAATTTCTATTAAAAATATTGTCAAGAGAAAAAAGACCTCAATTTAAAGTTTATAAAGTTAAAAAGTTTGTAAAGTTATTTTTTAAACTACATAGTTTAATAATAAGCGATCAGTCATCAGTCATCTGCAATCAATTTGCTAAAAACTGATTGCCTGTGACTAATTATTAGTGACTTTTATTTTACTTGTAAATCCTTGAATATTCGATTAAGATAGAAGTGCTAAGATTTAACTAAATAAAAAAATTAATAGCAATGTTAAATTTTATTGGTATGGTGCCATTTTCCCCAGCCGTAATTCCGGAGATTAATAAAAAAAATCTTTTGTTAACCAAAAAAACCGTAGCTGGATTAGAAAAATTTTCCGAAGAATTAGCCAGGCTTAAACCTGATACAATTTTTTTTATTTCTCCTCGAGGACCGATGCGTTATGATAAATTCACTATTAATCTTGAAAAAAATTTAAAAGGCAGTTTTGGCAAATTCGGGGTTGTTGATCAAGAAGATTATTTTTACACAGGAAACTATTCCCTGGCAAAATACATTCTCAAAAAATTACGAGCACAAGATTTTCCCATAGAAGCCACCCAAGAAGAAAATATTGATTACGGCACTTTAGTCCCGTTATCTTTTTTAAATAAAAAATTTAAGAAAAAGCCTAAAATTATCACTTTAACTTTTTCCTATTTAAGTTGGGAAACTCACTTTGAATTGGGAAAATTACTTAGTAAAATTTTAGCTGATACCGAAGAAAACATCGCCTTCATAGTAAACGGTGATTTATCCCAAAGACTTTCCAACAACTCCCCAGAAAAATTTTCGCCCTATGGCATAAAATTTGATCAGACTTTAATTAAATTATTAAAGAATTCTGAAATTGAAAAAATTCTGAAATTAAATCCGGATTTCTGCAAAGAAGCTGGTGAACTGGGATTAAAGTCAATTATTATTGCGCTCGGAATTCTTAATAAAACTCGCAATAAATTTTCTCAAATATCCTATGAAGCACCTTTTGGAGGAGGATATTTAGTAGGAAGATGGACAATGAGATAACTTAATTAATTCCAAAATTCGAAGTATTTCAAATTACTCAAATCAAATTCCAATGTCAAATGACTAAAATCTAAAAATTTTTGACATTTAGATTTTAGTTTTCATTTGGAATATTTTGAAATAATTTGGGCTTTGGAATTTATAATATAAATATGAAATATTTTTATTACCAAATCATCCCTCTCACTCGTATCTCAATCGATCATGAGCCCTATTTTACTTATAAATCCAAAGAGGAAATTCCCTTTGGATCTTTAGTAATGATTCCATTTGGTCGAAAAAAAATAAAAGGGATTGTTTTGGAAAAACAAAAAAAACCGACCTTTAGAACTCGAGAAGTTTTGCGAATCAAAACAATTTCCTTACTTGATAAAAAACAACTAAAACTAGCTCAAAAAATTTCAGATTACTACCTCACTTCCATCGGAGTAGTTTTAAAATTTTTCACTTTTAACATTACCAAAAATATTCCAGCTCTTCCTGAAAATGAATTTTCTAAAAAAAGCGAAATTAAACTAACTCAATCTCAAAAAGAAGTTCTAAAAAAAATTACTCGAAATTATAAAAAGAAGATCTTAGTTTTTGGCCCAGCTTCTTCGGGGAAAACAGAAATTGCCATGGCGATGATTAAAAAAAGTCTTAAGCACAAAAAACAGTCTTTGGTTTTGTTGCCAGAAATATTTTTATCTTATCAAGAAATTTATCGTTATCAAAAAAGGTTTTTTGATAAAAAAGTTGCCCTGCTTCATTCACAATTAAAACCTTCTGAAATTTCAGTTATTTGGAAGCAGGCTAAATCAGGAGAATTAGATATTTTAATTTCCACTAAAACCGGCTGTTTTATACCCTTTAAAAAACTAGGAACAATTATCGTCGACGAAGAACAAGATATTTCTCATAAAAACTGGAACCAAAATCCTAAATATCACGTTGAAAAAGTTACTAGTTGGTTAGCTCAAATTAATAAAGCGCAACTAATCTTCCTTTCTGCCACTCCTTCTATAAAAAACTACTGGAAAAGTCAAAATAATCAAAATAATTGGGCACTGGCTGAGCTACCAACTCTTAAAACTGACAAAATTAAGGTGGCTAAGCCTAAAATTAAAATTGTTGATCTTTGGCAAAAAACTTATCAAAGAAGCGGGGATATTCTATTTTGTAATGAGCTTTTAAACGATATAAAAACCACTTTAAATAAAAATAAAATTTGTTTAATTTTAGTTCCCTATCATGGGAAAAGTCAGGCTGTTTTTTGTGAAAGTTGCAAGAGTGCTTTAAAATGTCCTAAATGCGAAACTTCTTTAATTCATATTAAAGACACCTATCAATGTCTTCATTGTAATTATAAAATTTCCAGTTTAACTAGCTGTCCCACCTGCAAAAGTTACAAACTTAAAAATATTGGATTTGGCACTGAGTCTGTAGCTTCGGAAATAAAAAAAAGGTTTCCTAGCTCCAGAGTGAGTTTAGTGACAAAAAATAGTTTTGAGAAGAATAAATCACGGGAAATTTTATTCAAGAAAATTCAAGAAAATAAAATTGATTTTCTAGTTGGTAATCAAACCATAGCTAAAGGTTTCGATTTTCCCAATATCAATTTAGTCGCTGTTTTAAACGCTCAAAGATGGACCGGCAAGGCTGACTTCAAATTCGATGAAAGATGGTTAGGTGGATTTTTCCAAGTTGGGGGACGTCTCAATCGACCTCACAGTGATCAACAAGGAATTTTTTATATTCAAAGTTTTAAAACTAATTTAGAAATTCTAGACAATCTCAAGAAATGGAACTGGAGCAAATTTGTCAAAAAAGAATTGATTAACAGAAAAGCTTTAGGTTATCCTCCTTTTAATAAATTATATCGATTAAGTTTTAAAGACTCTAATAAAGAAAAAGTTGAAAAAATTACAAATAAAGTATATACTCAACTACAAGAACGTTTTAATAAAAACGGAATTATTATTTTTGAACCATTTTATAGCTTTATCCAAAAAAAAGGCATATTTTGGAATAAGCACATCTTAATAAAAATCGAAAAAAATCAAAACTTTTTAAATTTGAATAAAGAATTACGAAAACTTTCTGTTTCGTGGAGCATCGACCCCGATCCAGAAAATATTTTTTAAATTCTAAGCTTTGTAGGCCTTATAAACTTTCAACTTTAAAAACTAAACTTTATGAAAATATTAGAATATCCCAACGAGATTTTACGAAAAAAATCAATAGAAGTAAAAAATCCAACCAGCGTTAAAACTAAACAGCTAATTTTAGATATGATTCAAACTCTTCGCGCTAATAATGGCTTAGGATTAGCGGCTCCTCAAATTGGGAAAAATTTGAGAATTTGCATAATCGAAATCGAGAATGAACTTTTTGTTTTAATTAATCCAGAAATTAAAAATCTGTCCAAAGACGAATTACTTTCTGAAGAAGGTTGCTTATCTTTCCCTAATAAATTTTTAAACATTCCCAGACGTAAAAGAGTAAAAGTCAAAGCCACTGATTTAAACGGAAAAAAACAACTAATTAGAGCTAAAGGACTTTTAGCTAGAGCTATTCAACATGAAATTGATCACTTAAATGGAGTCTTAATCGTCGACAGAGTTGTGGATGACGAACAAATTAATTAATTTCTCACCGACATGAAATTAGAAGACGCTCGAATTATCTTTATGGGAACTTCTTTTTTTGCTGAGAAAATTTTAGAAAATCTAGTCGAAAATGAAATAAAAATCGAATTAGTTGTTACTCAGCCCGATAAAAAATCCGGCCGAAAAAAAAAGCTAAAATCATCCGAGGTTAAAGTATTTGCCCAAAAAAATAACTTAAAACTAGAACAATTTATTAAATTAGATAGGATTGCTCTAAAAAAAATCAAAGCGATTAAACCAGATCTAGTTATCATCGCCGCTTACGGAATGATAATTCCAGCTAATTTTTTAGCAATACCGAAATACGGTTTTATTAATATTCACACTTCTCTCTTGCCCAAACTTCGAGGTGCTTCTCCCATTCAAACCGCTTTATCCCAAGGAATCGACAAAACCGGGATAACCATAATGAAAATTGATAAAGGCTTAGATTCTGGTAATATTATTTCTCAAAAAGAAATTCTTATAGAAAATTCGGACAAATACTCTGATTTAGAGAAAAAACTAATAGCGGTTTCTAGCGATATCTTAACGAAGACTTTAAGCTCTTATTTGGAAAACCTCAAAACAATTTCTCAAGATGATAGCCAGGCCACCTTTACTAAAATAATTAAAAAACAGAACGGTCAAATTAACTGGAATTTAAACGCCAAAGATATTTGGAATAATTTTCGGGCTTACTATAATTGGCCTCAAATCTATACTTTTGATTCTAACGGTAAAAAGCTAATTCTAACCGAAATCTCGCTGAGTCAAAAAAATGAAAAAGAAAAACAACCAGGAGAAGTTTATCGGCGAAAAGATCAAATTCTAATTAAAACCAAACGAGGCTCAATTATTTTGAAAAAGGTCAAACTAGAAGGCAAAAATGAATTGGCTATTAAAGATTTTATTAATGGTAATCCGAATTTAACAGGAAGTCTTTTAAAATCTAACATCCACTAAAACATTGAAAAACTTATTTAATAAAAACAAAAAAATGGAGAAAAAAGATTATTCGGTTTTAATAGCTTCACTAGTAACAATTGGATTGTTGGTAGTAATGACAGCGATTTTCTTTTTAGTTAAAAGTAGATCAGAAAACAATGATTCTTTTTTGAAAGCCGAAGAGAAAAAAATTGAAGATTTAAATCTAGACATTACTTATATCAAACCCAAAGAAGTTTTTGAAGCTATTGGAAAAGAAAACTCTCTAATTGTTGATACTCGGGATAAACAAGAATATATAGAGAATCACATTGAATCATCAGTAAACATTCCGGTCCAAGAACTTTTAGAAAACCAGAGTTTATTGAGCAAAGATTTAAATATTATTCTAGTAGAAAAACGAGAAACTATTGATGGCAAAAAAATTGCTGATCAGCTCAAGAAGAATGGTTTTAAATTAAACTACCTTCAAGGAGGACTTTATGGTTACGTTGGCGTTGGTTATGATTTAATCTCTTATGGAGATACTAATTCAGCTCAAGACCGAGCCAAGGTAAATTTAATTAACTTAACTGCCCTAGGAATAAAACTTCAAGCAGGCGAAAGATTTATCTATTTAGACGTCCGTAATAAAAATGATTATGATAAAGATCATTTTGAAAACTCCATAAACATTATGTTAGAAGATTTAGAAAAAAATAAAAAAGATATCCCTATCGGAAAACTTTTAATTATCGATGAAAACCCAACTCGAAGTTTTCAGGCTGCTGTTCGATTAAGTGATATGAATTTTCTCACTGCTTATTATCTAACCAACAAATACAGCGAATTTAAAGAAGCAGTTAAAAATCAAACATTATTGCAATAATGTTTTATCTGAATTACAAAATCCAAATTATTCTAAATTGCTCAAATCAAATCCAAAAAATAAATTCTAAATATCAAAAATTCGCCGACTAAAGCCGGCGAATTATTTTAATTATTTTAAGTTTGAGCTTGATTTGGAACAATTTGAAACAATTTGGATTTTGACATTTACAATTAGTATTCTCTTTGCTCTATTTCAAGGATTCTGTTATATTTGGTAACTCTCTCCGTTCTCGCCGGCGCTCCTGACTTAATATACTCCGCTTCAGTTGCCACTGCTAAATCTGCAATAAAATCATCGGCAGTTTCTCCGCTTCGATGGGATACGGCAATTTTAAAATCATTCTCTCGCGCCAAATTAATCGTATCAATTGTTTCTGATAAAGAACCAATCTGATTTACCTTGATTAAAACCGCGTTACAAGCGTCTTTATCAATCGCCTCTTGTAAAATCTTAGCGTTAGTCACTAATAAATCATCCCCGATTATTGGCAATCTAAATTTATTTTCCTCGGTAAACCTCACCCAACCCTCCCAATCAAATTCACTCATTGGATCTTCAATCACTCTCATATTATATTTCTCAATCCAGTTCTGATACATTTCTTGAATTTTTTGACTATCAAAAGATTCTTTATCCAATTTCAATTCATAACGTTTAATCTCTTTATTATAAAATTCGCTAGCAGCAGCGTCAATTCCAGTCCCAACTTTATTGCCTGAATAGCCTGCTTTTTTAATGGCTTCTTGGATAAGCTTCAAGGCCATTTCGTTGTTTTTTAAACGAGGAGCGAATCCTCCTTCATCTCCCACGGCCGTTCTATAATTTTTATCAGCTAAGATTTTTTTCAAATTTTGGTAAACTTCTGCTCCGGCTCTGAATCTATCGGTAAAATTGTTAAAACCATATGGCACTACCATAAATTCTTGAATATCCAATCTACTATCGGCGTGTCCACCACCATTAATCAAATTCATCATTGGAATTGGAAATTTATAGTCAATATTATCTTCTAAATCGTAAACATCCCGCAAATATTTCCAAAGAGGTTTTTTCTTTTTAATAGCTGCTATTCGAGCCACTGCTAAAGAAACTGCTAAAATTGCATTCGCTCCCAAACGAGATTTATTTTCCGTGCCGTCTAATTCAATCATAATTTGATCGATCTCTCTTTGATCAAAAATCGACATCTTTTTGATAGCCGGAAAAATTTCTTTCTCAATATTTTCGCAAACAGTTAATACTCCTTTGCCTAAAAATCGCTTTTTATCTCCGTCTCGAAGCTCCAAGGCCTCCTTAGTTCCAGTTGACGCTCCTGAAGGCACCGCTGCTTTAGCCGAAGTTCCGTCCATCAATGTTATCTTAACTTCCACAGTCGGATTACCCCTGGAATCTAAAATTTCCAAAGCTTCTAGTTTTTTTATTTGCATCGTGTATTTTTGTTATATTTTTTTAAAACCTCATAAATTTATTCTACAAGATAACTAGTTAATTTCAAGTGAATTTTAATTAACTTTGTTTTGTAATATTTTTTTAGTAATTATTTAAATAGCTATTTTAATAGCTATTTAAATATACATTGAATTAAAGAAAATGGTGTTGACTATTTAGGCATAAAAACCTATAATAACTTTTATGTTATGCCTTACGGGCGCATAGCTCAGTTGGTAGAGCAACGGCCTTTTAAGCCGATGGTCGGGGGTTCAAATCCCTCTGCGCCCACAAAACAAACAATCAAACAGGATTCATTCCTGTTTTTTTGTTTGTCTCTTGTGGACAGAGGGATTTGAAGGGAGCGAGAGGAAGAGAGCTAGCGAGCTTTCGGTGCGCAGCTCCCAGGTACCCGAGTCGGAGCGAGGGAAAACCCCTCTGCACCCAAATAAGATTTGAAAAACGCAGGCACTGCATTGAGAGCTGGCGAGCAATAGGACCTATCACAAAATATCAACCGGTTCTAAATTTCTAAATTTTAGTAAATTTCTTCTAAAAAATTTTAACCGATACATTTGTATTGCTAAAAATTTATATTCCGCCTGATACTAGTGTGCCGAGTCCGGGCAGGAAGCGCTTGATAAGTACAAGCTGAAAGCGAAGTACGAATCTAGCGACTTAACCCCAAATCCCTCCACGCCTCCCTCCCCTAGATTAATAAATATTTTTAATATAAAATTATAATTAGAATATAATAAATAAAAATTAACTAAAAATATGTTTAAAGAGTTTAAAAAATTCGCTTTAAAAGGAAACGTGATTGACTTGGCAGTCGGTATCATTATCGGAGCAGCTTTCGGTAAAATTGTCAGTTCCCTGGTTACAGACATAATTATGCCACCGATTGGTCTATTGTTGGGAGGAATAGATTTTTCTAACTTAGTGATCACCCTTCAAAAAGCGAGTACAACAACCGAGGCAGTGACTATGAATTATGGAGTGTTTGTCAACACATTAATTGATTTCATAATTATTGCATTTGCAATCTTTATAGTAATCAAACAATTAAATAAACTAAATAAGAAGGAGGAAAAGAAACCGACTAAACCGACCGAGGATATTTTGCTACTGAGAGAAATAAGGAATTCTCTGAAAAAATAATCCGAATCCCATTAAAACAAAAAAAGCAAATGTCCTTTCACTCTCCTATTTCCTAAAAGTATTTATTTGTTTAGTTATATTTTATTTTTTCAATAACATGCATAGACCCGAAAAAAGATGCGCCTGGGCAAACCCAGAAAACAAACTCTATCTTGATTATCACGACAATGAATGGGGAGTACCTGTCCATAGCGATAGAAAACTTTTTGAAATGTTAATTCTTGAAGGGGCTCAAGCTGGACTTTCTTGGGAAACGATTTTGAAAAAGAGAGAAAATTATAGAAAAGCATATGACAATTTTGATCCTGAAAAAATAGCGAAATATAGCGAAAATAAAAAAGCTGAATTATTACAAAACCAAGGTGTTATTCGCAATCACCTTAAAATAAAATCAGCCATTCAAAACGCCAAAGTATTCCTAGAAATTCAAAAAGAATTTGGCAGCTTCGATAATTATATTTGGAATTTTGTTGAAAACAAGCCAATTAAAAACAATTTCAAAAATCTTTCCGAAATTCCCGCCGAAACAAAACTATCAAATAAAATCTCCAAAAATTTAAAAGCTCGTGGTATGGATTTTGTTGGCCCAACTATTATTTATGCTTTTATGCAAGCCGTCGGTCTCGTTAATGATCATGAAATCTCATGTTTTAAAAATACTCAAAGTTAAATACCAATTTAAAAAATGTCGTATCAATCCCAAGAATTTGAATCAAAAACTTTTAAAAACATTGATTTTACTAATCAATCTTTTGAGAACTCAACTTTTATTGACTGCACTTTTGAAGATTGCAATTTGCCTAATGTTAATTTTAAAGATACCCGAATTCAAAATGTATTTTTCAAAGATTGTAAGCTTTTAGGATTAAATTTTTTAGACTGTAGCCATTTTATAATTAGTTTTAATTTTAAAAATTGCCTTATTTCTCTTTGTACTTTTTCCAATTTAAAATTAAAGAATACTAATTTTGGAGATTGCCAAATTTTTGAATGTGACTTCGTAGAAACTGATTTAACAAAAGCCAATTTTGAAAACTCAGAATTTAAAAAAACTCGTTTTCAAAATGCCAATTTAAGTTTTACATCTTTCAAGAATGCAAAAAACTACGATATTAATCCTAACAACAATATTCTTAAAAAAACTAAATTTTCTTTTCCAGAAGTCATTAAACTATTAAATGTTTTTGATATAGAATTGGAATAAATTATCCAATCTTGAATTTATTTAAATTAAATAAAAATAGACGCCTCTACAGAAGCGTCTATTTTTTATTCCGACCTTATTTAAACCCTTTGAAAATCAAAAGAGTCTCTCAAATTAGAAAGAGACTCTGGTGAATTTTACAACCACCTTGTTTTTTTTTCATTACGAACAAGGGAGTAAAATATAGTCATCAGGTTTTCTGTAATAAGGATCTTTTCTGCATGCACTATGACTATGGACCGCTCCAAAAAATTGTTTTCCTTCTTCAATCGATTGAAACTCTTCTACAGTTAAATTCAATACTGTCTTACACCTCGGGCATAAATAAGTAACTTTCCCCATTTAAGGTTCCTCCTTTGCTAAATTATAAGTTTCTACTCCTAAAATAATCTTTAAAACTAAAAAAGTCAACGAACAAAGTCTAGAATCAAAGTTAATATAATGTCTAAATCACTTTAATATAACATCCCATTAAGCATTTCTAGATAATTACCCAGAAGCTTAAAAATTGACCAGATAGTTAAAATCGTCGAAACTAGAGTAAGGGTAACTACTATTCCACCAATTTTTTTTGTCTGAAGATCTTTCTTTTTCAAATATTTGATACCTGGCCATAAACCCAATGGTGGTAAAAAAATAGCTAAGACATATAAACCAACTTGGGTTACCGCTGTTATTTCCGCCGGCTTCTCTTTCAAATTATTACCACAATTCGAACAATAATAATATTCCGATAAAACCCTTTGGTGACAAACTGAACAACTTTTTTCTTGATTTATTTCCGTATCCATATTGATATTCATATCTATAATTTAAAATAAACTTATAAATCCACAACCCTATAAATTTTATGTTTGAGTGCAGTTCGAGAAGAGTTTGGGCACTGAGCGAGATGTACCGAAGTACATTGAGCGAATGACGGAAAATTCGACCTACCTTCGTCAAAACTTCGGTAAGGCACAGCAAAGAAATGCGCCAGATAAAGAATTTCTAGCTCTAGAATTTTACGTTTACTTTGATTTTATCTTCGTCCGTCTCCCCATTATCATCCTTAACCTTCGCCCTGATCTCTATCTCCCCTCCATTTTTACTATCAGTAATCTCATAATCAAGACTATAAGGAGATTTGGTATCTTTGCCCACAGAACTACCGTCAATATAAAATTCTACGTAATCAACCCCGGCATCACCACTAATTT
>Ga0208904_1000535_pt1 | contig 30811 bp, 22 predicted proteins | sample AntAceMetag02UKB_FD_184774 | JGI IMG/M metagenome (GOLD analysis project Ga0208904, IMG submission 184774) | Saline lake microbial communities from Ace Lake, Antarctica - Antarctic Ace Lake Metagenome 02UKB (SPAdes) (version 2) | ecosystem: Environmental > Aquatic > Non-marine Saline and...
AACAATAAAATCACGCAGAAAACAAAATCTGAGCCGTCAGAATCATGCTCAGATTATAAACTTGGTAAACTAAAATGTATCTCTTAACTTACTATGAGATTTGTCCAATTAACTTTGAAGACGTACACTTAACTACAAGTGAATCATTTGCTGTTGATTCAACTTCCAATTTGATATCTTCAAAGTCATAGTCATATCTACTTATTGGGAATGCTGTTTTGTCTCCAATATAGATTGCTTCTGTTTTATATTTTCTTTCTTGAGAGCTAAGTGGAACAGCTTTTACATCTTCTTCAGCAATGAAACCTGCTCTCGGTTCAATACTTTTGTAAAAATCTCTCTGTCTTAGCACATTTCCACAAATCGCACAAGGTTTTCCTTCTTTACCTATGGGCATAATAGAATAATTTATATTTTTACATTCTGGACAAGTAGCAATATGCGCTGTATGAAAATCAGTCATTTCACTTTTATTTACAATTGGTTTTCTTATATAACGGCTTGTGTATAAGTCTCCGTCAGCAACCACTTCCGAAGACGGTGCATATTCGGCAATGGCAACTGATAAATCACGACTCAGATTTAGTGATTTAAATTTTTGAGTAGCAATATTTTGTGCCAATTCTACAGAATCAATCGGAAATCCATATTTTGGAAGAATATTTCTACGAACAAGAAAATCAATCAAATAGTTATTTTCATATCTTGTTAATTTACGGTTAAATGCGGATGCGGTTTTCTCATCTCTTGCCCGCATTGCTTTTTCATATTCTTTTTTCAAATACTCAACATTCTGTTCAAACTCATTTATTGTTTTTGTGAATATCCCATTTATTCCACAAAATTCTTCTAGCCAGTTGTAGCTAAAAATGTATTTTTCTTTAAGCTGTGTATCTGAGCATGATATTGATTTTCTTAGTAAATCAGTTAATTCTTTAGTTTCTGATTTAAGCCAATCAATAAAATTCACATATCCCTTTTCGTTGATAAATGCTTTTGCATTATTACTTGAATACAGGTTAGGATTATTTTTCAAGTACAAACTTATTGCAATCGCATAAATATGTCGTTTTAATATTTTCTCATTATCCAAATTGAAATTTGGTGGATAAATTACTCCGTTTATCATCTCCTTTGGGCTATCAAAAAAAGTAAAATCGTGAGAACTTAACCTCGCAAATGTTATAGCAAATGCAGCTGCATTAATACTTCTACCTGCGCGACCTACCCTTTGAGCATAATTTGATGCAAGTGGTGGAATATTACGTAAAAATACTGTCTCTATATCACCAACATCAACACCCAGTTCAAACGTGGTAGAACACGAAAGTGCATTAATTTGTTTTCTAATAAACTGTTGTTGATAATCTAATGCATCTTTTTTAGCGAGTTGAGCAGTATGCTCTTTTACAAATAATGGCGCAACCTTTTTACTTTTATAAAGCATAGCGTAATGATTATCTTTACAAAACTCTTTAGTATTTAGTCTTTCTAATTTTCCATTGCACCCATTTTTAATACAATTATTGCCAATATTAAATTGGGTTACTTTTCCACACTTATTGCATTTCCAGAAAGTAACATCCTTACCTAAATTGATTTTGAAATATTTTGCAGGTATATAATACCCTTTGCCGTCCTTAGTTTGAAGATTATATTTGTTATCACCATTAACCAAATAATCCCAATATTGTTCTAAAAATCCCACAGCTTCTTTATCATCTTTTAAATCAAGAATCTTCTTAGTGAGCCACAACTTGTTAGAACGGTAATAAGTAATTTCACCACTTTTTAATAAACGGGGAGTAGGTAAAAAAGGTGCAGAAGGTTTTACAGAGTTATCTTTGTTTTTAGTTATAAACTTTTGATATTCACTACGATATAAATATTTTCTATCACTATTACCTATATCTGTTTCCTTATCTGTAACAATAGCTCCTACTCGCACGATTTCAAAAGCAAGGTAGTTTAGAAAATTCTTCGCATCATTAGTGGAGAGTTTATACTTTCCGACTACAGCTTGAATAATATTATTGCTATTCCCGGAATATTCAAATGAGATTTTGCCCAACGAAACTAATGAGGTATCACGATTAAAACTATACAACTCGTTTAGAATAGCAATCCAGGCATTACGACGATTGTCTGTTATTGATGATTCTGAATTGTTGGAATTACTTTTACGAAATAACCTCAATCCTGAAAAATAATGATCAAGTAAGCTTACAAAATCACTTACACCAATACCGTTCCTATAATTATTTTCTTCTTGTGTTGCAATATTCCAAATTCCACGTCGCCGTAAAAATTCCATGTATGTATCATTTAAAAAACATGCGAATTTTGCAGCACCTTGACGACTATCTGAGAATATTAAGAATTGGCTTCCTGTTATGGATTTGTCCTTTTTATTTTCGGTTTGTTTAATAAATATATTGTTTATTGTTTTTTTTTCATTGTTATCCTTAAACTGAAATGTAAATTCAGGAATTTGTTCAAATAAAGATGTAGCAATTACTCCTGTTGCAGCTTCATATCCTAGATAAAATGGTCTTAATATTCCATTACAATTTAAACAATGTGCTTCTTTTCTTTTTGTAAGATTTACTTTTTTAAGCTTAACCTTTCGTGTGTTTCCACAAACACACCACTTATTGTGAGCCTCATCGGCTGTCACTATTGCTCCGCAGGATTTACATAGATAAAAATTTTCATCTTCTTGTTCTATATTTCTTGTAGAATTCTCAGTAACAACATCGTCATTTTCGTTTTCCTCATCTTCATAAATATTTTCATTGAAGTAGATTTGATAATAACTTCTTTCTTCCCTATCACTGCATCGAACGAGTTTATCGCTTTCAATTTTACCGACTATAGAAATTTCACCACAATCCTCACAGATAGCAATTTCAAACATTTTTGCTGAATTCTCATAAGAAATAGTAAAATATTCCTTTCTTATTAATGATAAACTATCTTCATAATCAAGAGCTAAATAACACCCATCTAATGCCTTTAAAAAATAATGATAGCGGATATCAATTAATGGCTTGCCATTTTTTCTTGCTTTTGCGCATAATGCGATAATTGATACAACTTCTTGATTGGATATTTTAAGATATTTAGCAAAATCATCAAGTTCGATTAAACTTCCCTTACTTCTCATTTTAGTGTACAAAGAAGAAGAAGAAATAATATCATACAGTATTTCTGCTTCTTTTTCTTTTTCGTCTTTTTCTTGTGAGTAAGGAAAATCTAGATTGTATTTTCTTAAAACATCATCAAAAATATTTCTCTCATTTATAGTTGCCTCAGCTAAATCGGTAAATAGTTGAATCGGATATTGTTTAACAATAGGTGACTTTTGTGAATTATCACGATATGCGGTTATTATATCGTCTGCATAAAAATTGCAACCTGTTAATTGCTCAGCAAATTCTACTATTCTCATATTACTTTCCAGACTACCATCCCCCAAAGTTGCAGATGTTAAAATGAATTGTGGTTCCTTATCTCCACTTATTCTACCCTTTAATCTTCCCATTAGAAACGCAGTTTCTATACCTGTAGCTCCTGCGTAAACATGTGCTTCATCTAAAACTACAAACTTAAAATTGGATTTACTGAAAATTGTATCATCACCCGGACGAAATAACATATGTTCTAACATCGCGTAGTTTGTAAATAATATATGAGGGGGGCGTTTTTTCATTTCATCTCGAGATACTTCCTCATTCGGTAATCTTTTTCTTAACTTGAGATATTCTTCATTTGCATACATTGTTTCGTACAGTTTAATAGCATCTTTCTCTCTATTCTCAGTTCCACCATTGTATACACCAAAGCGAATATCAGGATAGGACATTAGGATTTCACGTAAACCTTTTATTTGATCATTTGCTAAGGCATTCATTGGATATATGAATATTGCTCTTACTCCATCATTGAGTGTGCCTTGTTCCTTTTCACGAAGTAATTCATTAATTACAGGTATTAAAAAACAATCAGTTTTGCCACTACCAGTACCTGTTGATACTACAACATTTTTACCTGCAACAATTTTTTCAATCGCCTTGTCTTGATGCATATACAAAGGTCGAGAAACGGGAAGTTTTGACCGATATTTTTTATCTCTCTCTAAATCTCTGAAAAGTGGCGATAAGGTACCATTATTAATAAATTCTTCAATTGTTTTTCCTGATCGGAACGAATCTTTTATCTCTACGAATGGCCCGTTTGCAACAGTTTTATCTAACTCTACTAATAGTTTTTTTTGCAGATTCTGATTTCGGAAGTGAAAAGTAGTTCCGATATAGCCAATATATTCTTTCTTAATCTCATCTGCTGCTTTTGCTGGATTAAACATTATCTTCCCTGAATTTATATAATCTAATGTCACTATAGGGATACTCTTCTTTTTCAATATTACAAATCCCCCTACGCTGAAAATCACAGAATAGATCACCTAAAAAATCGGAACCACCCTGCCACCCGGCAACTAACCAAAGTGATTTGTTGTCCCTGAATTCAATTCTTATTGGGTTAATAGGATCATATTCATCTTCTTTATTTATCATAGTGTTTAAAACTTTAGTTTCTCCAAATTTATCAATCACACATAATCTACCTCTATAATAATCTCCATCTTCTTCTTGTACAAACTCCAAATGATCTACATAATATTCTGGTTTAAAACGAAGCCATTCTTTGTCTCTATTATAACAATGAAAACACTTTGCTTTTGTTAGTATGATTTTCTTTTTTTTAAATTTTAGTTTTTCATATTGACCAACGATTAAATCCCCTTCAAAAATAAGTTTATAATTATCAGTTTTTGAAAAAATGTTTTTGTCTTTAATTTTTACTTTTACTTTATAATTATCTTCGTCAATATTGCTAAACTCTATATTTGTATTCCCAATTTCTGTTCTTAAAGAATTGTCTCCTTTTAAAATAAGAAAAAAATCATTATCCTTCACTCCAATAAAAGTATTTTCTACGTCCCATAGTACTTTACCATTTCTATAAATTAAAGGATTATCTATAAATTGTTCTTTAGTGAGAACATTGAAAAGTTCTAAATTTTCATTATCAATTGAACAGTATACAAAAATATTATTCTTATCTTCATTAGTAAAAATTGCTCTTCCTATCTCAAACTTTCCGATGTGGTTTTTAATAACTTCAAATAAGTCTTCATTAGTTTTTCCAATCATTTTAATTTCGTCGTATTCTCTTGGATTATCAATCTCTAGTAAGTCTCCATTTGCCAAATAATCTTTATACCATAGTTTTCTACTTATAGGCTCATTATGCCATTCATTATTGTTTATTCGCCATCTGAAATAGGGAATTTTTATCTGAAGAACACCATCATTTATTGGACATCTTATCTCGTTATCTTGATTAGTCCATGATAATTCTTTGCTTTCATTGTTTGTGCTTACAATAACTTTTCGTTCACTATTACCATAATATAATAGCTTATTAAATTGTATATCAAGATTGGTCAATATAATGAACCTCTCAAATAGAATAGTTGTTTCTTTTTCATAAGAATACAAAGAGATTTCAATTGGTTCGTTTTCCGAAATTATCCCTAATGCTTTTAGCCCAAATTGATAGCAGTTATTTCTTACTTGTTCATACTTTAGTTCATGTAATTTATATGATTTCATATCAATTCTTAATTCTAATGCTTTTATATTAAAATTATCAGGAACCATTAGCTTAATAAAGTTAGTATAAACAATCCAAGATATATCATCAAACAACCATTCTACATCCTTTAATTTTCCAATTAAACAAATATTATTTCCTAATATCTCCTCTTTCTCTTTATTAATAAAAACAACTTCTTTTGTATCACCTGTTAAACATTCACCTGCTCTTGGGTAGATGTTATAAAGATGTGTGCTATAGGTTGTTAATTCTTTTGGGGTGTTTTTTAATCCATCAATATTTTTTGAATAAACAAAGTAATTTGTTGGCTTATTTATTTGGCTAAAAATCTCTTTTTCACCATCGAATAGAATGAACTCTCTCTTAAGCGATGTCGTCTTATTCATTTCGGAATCAAATATAATTGTTTCATTTTCTTGGATCTTGATTTTTACATTAATTGAGGCATGCCACTTTAATAATTTATTCAATTCAAATTCTATAGGTTTTGTTGTAATAACAAGTTCACCTCGTTTTGTTCTCATTTCTTCGGAATAAACTTCTTGATCATCCACAAAAATAAAAAGGCGCATCTTATTAGTATCGTCATCTATTCTAATAGGTGGAATACAAAGAAAAACCTCCTTGTCATCTTTAATGTATTTTGCAACAATGTTTTGTTTTGAGACAGTTGAAATCCTTTTCTTTTGAATAACCCCATCGAACAACTTTTCCGATTCTGTTTTCTCTTCCCACCATTCGTAAATATATCGCTTTAATCTTGTATCCTTTGAAATAATCTCGCGATTGAATAATCTGTTAATCTGATTGAATGTGTCAGATATAAATTTAACAAAATATGTGGACAAATCTTCATTTACTGCGAGAGATCGTAACCCAATTTTAATTGCATATGCACTTGAACCGATATGAACCATTATATTTTCACGATATCCATGGTGACCTAAAACAATTTCTAATTGAGCAGCAACTTCCACGCAAAATTCTTCGTCATCACTCGTGAAACCAAAATCTAAATCCTTTTTAAAAACGTTGTAGCAAAGATCAAAAAATGAGCATATACTGTTCTTGGGAGCAAAAGAATGCATCATTACTGTTGCGTAATATTTTTGTCCACTTGTAACAACTGGAATGTTAGCATTTTCACCTAACCAACTTATTACATTTCTATATTTTTGACATAGTTGTTGATTGATATCTGAATTAAATAAAATCTTAAAAGCATAATTCCAGTAACCACAATTTTCTTCATTATCTTCAATAAAATCTTTTTGTTTCCATCGTTTGGCAATTTCAATAAGTGTAGCAAAAATGAGCTTGTAGTGATTCTTGTCAAAGTTATCATACAATGTACCAACATAATCCACCATTGATGAATATTCATTTTCGATAAAATCGTGGTTACCAATTAATGTTTCATTTTTAAATACTTGATCTACATTATGAATTATATCATCCATACTTCATCCATTGGTTTTATAGCTTTAATTATTTCACATATTGAAAACTAATTAATTTCATTTCTATTCGCAATGGTAATTTATTAGAGTAGAGTGGAAATTCGATGCGCAAATACAGTATCCATTAATGTGATTTGTTTTATCATGTTTAATCCTTAATAACTCTAAAATTTAGAAATCAGAGGATACAAATACAAGTGATTGTTTTGTGGTAGCATTACCCAAGCATGTAGCAAGAATAACCACGGAAATTGAATGGAACTCGTTAGATTTTGTGTACTATCTAGCGAGTCTATAAAACTATCCCTTGTGAACATTCCTATTTATCCATAAATTTTCTACATATTGAAGGATTAAGCAGACAATAAAGTTTAGTTAGAGTTAATATAATTTAATTAATTATTGTTAGGAGAAGAAAATGGCAAAATTTTTAGACACACAAGGAGTTTCCTATTATTTAAAAAAGCTCATAGACCAAGCGAATGATAAATTGTATTTGATCAGCCCTTATTTGCAATTAAATAATCAATTAAAAATATCGCTTGAAGATAGACATAAATTCTCTATAGATATAATTGTTATTTATGGTAAAGTTAGTGATATTAATCCAGATGATAGTAATTGGTTACACTCTATGCCTGGTATTAAATTGCTTTTTCACAAAGATCTTCATGCTAAATGCTATTTTAATGAAAAAGAAGCTATTGTTACTTCAATGAATCTATATATGTTCTCACAACAAAATAATGTTGAAATGGGCATATATATTTCAAAAGAAAAAGATGAGGAACTATATAATGAAATCGCAAATGAAGTTGATAGAATAAAAAGAGGAAGTGAACATCGTACAATATCGGTTCAGAAAATCCCAAATTTATCAAATAATAATCTAGATAAAAAAGAAGAAAAAAGAGATTATTCTAAATCTAAATATTTCACCACAAAAGAATTATCACAGCATCTGGGTTCGAGTAGTCGAAAAATAAATTCGTGGCTGACTGATAATAAATTAATGTATAAAAAAGAAGATGATTGGATTATTACATCAAGTGGAAAAGAAATTGGTGGTAAATCTAAGCAAGGTCAATATGGAGCTTTTATTATTTGGCCAGAAGAAATTGAAGAATTGATTAAAAAGTAAGCATTTAAGTTATAATGATTGAGCAAAAAGATAATTTTGTAAATTATAATTAGAACAATATGCCCCCCCCCCCTATAAACCGAACAGTTAGATCTGATAGTAAAGCCCGCTCGAAAGAGTGGGCTCTTTTATAACTACACCTTTAGTGGCAGCAATTCCCTAGCTACTCGCTACAATACTAACAGAATAAGAGCAAAACTGGCTAGATAATTAGAATTTCACAGCCAATTAGTATGCTAACATGTAAGACTGTTCGATTTTTTTTGGGGGGGGGGCACAAGATAGAACGTTATCACCGGACTATGAAGAATGTCGTCAAATTAGATCATTACTATTTCCCATGGGAACTGGAAGCCGAACTTCGGCAATTTGTCGATCATTATAATAATGAACGGTATCATGAATCCATCAATAACGTCACACCTGCCGATGTCTTTTATGGTCGTTATCATGAGGTCTTAAGCCAGCGTGAACGGATTAAGATCGAAACAATAAAATCACGCAGAAAACAAAATCTGAGCCGTCAAAATCATACTCAGATTATAAACTTGGTAAACTGAAATATATCTCTTAACTTATTATGAAATTTGTCCAATTAACTTTGAAGATGTACAGATAATGAAATTAATTATAAAACTTGTACTGGTGATAGGTTAATAATGTTAGCCCAATATGAAAAGATTATTGATAAAGCAATGTCAATAATTAATAAATAATTGAGGTGCAATTATGTCAAACGATATTAATGAAATATTATTAAAAACAGTAGTTGATAAAATGTGGTCAATAATTGGACAAGAAGAATTTAAAGGATTAACTCCATATCAGGTTGCAAGAAAATTAGGTTTAAATCATAATGGTGCTAAAATTGTTGAAACACTCTGGGATGGCCCCAAAACATTTTAACTAAATAAAGGAGATATAATGTCAGAAACAACCAGATTACCACTTTTTATGAAAAATCATATAATTGCTCCAATTGCAGAATCTGAACCTGTTGAAAATATACACTATTTATATGATTGTAAAAAGCAACGTTCTATTTGGTTATCATCTAGCATGAGCACGACTACTACGACATGTGGGAAAGCTAATAGAGTTGATGATACTCAAAAAGATTAACAGATAAGTACAAAAACTTTATTTTATGTCAAAAGTATTATTGATTTCTAATTCAGGAGATATTCATACTGATCTTCTAGTTGATTCATGTAGAAGATTAGGTGTAAGTTATTTTCGATTAAATACAGATCATTTTCGTAAGTTTGGTGAACTTTCATGGAATATAAACGATTTTAATCTTCGTTTAAGTATCGATAAACATAATTTCTATACAAATGAACTTAAATTAATTGTATATAGACGCCCAATTCGTGCATATGATAGTAATAAAGATTTTCCGGAATGGCAAAACAGACTTATAGATAATGAATGGAAATCTGTTGAATTATCCTTTTCAGTTATTTCCAATATAAAGATCATAAATCCAATAGCTGCTTCTACAATTGCACGGAATAAATTAATTCAGTTACAATTTGCTATAAGGGCAGGTTTAAAAATACCTAAAACTCTATTATCAACTTCTAAAAATGAACTATTAGAATTTGTTGATAGATATAAATGTATAACAAAGGGAATCGACACTTCTTATATTTTTGATAAAGATAATGTAAGAACTGGATTTACTAAAACAGTGAGTAAAAGTATAATTGAAAATTATAATATGAAAGGATATCCCACACTAATTCAAGAAGCAATAATCCCCAAAGCAATATGGCGTATAGTGTACATAGATTCAAAAATATTTGGTGTTCGTTATATTGGTAATGCTCTGTTGCAGGAGCAGGATTCTAGATTAATTAATGATAAACTAATAGGGAAGCCAACAAGAGTACCTAAAGAAGTTATTTTGGGAATGAAAAACCTATGCCAAAATCTAGGAATTCTATTTGCTTCTAGTGATTTTATTGAAGATGCTTCTGGTCATTTATTTTTTCTAGATCTTAATCCTGATGGACAATGGGCATGGTTAGATAATCAATATGGATTAAAAATTGCTGATACAATAATTCGTCTTGCTAACTTAAATTAATTTTAAATAGTATATCATTATCCTATTAACATCCTATAAATAAACACGTTGCCACACCCAAAATAATACCGGGCAGTTTTTGGTCACCTACCTCTATAACTTACTGAATATCAGCAGTGAATAGAGTACTGAAAATCCCTAGTCTTTTTATGTTGAGTAATAGCAAAAATATTTTCATATTGGAACTTCCTGATATTCATTCGTTTAAATCCTAATTAACAAGGAGAAATACGATGAAAAGAAAAGCATCAGCCCTCCGAAACTATAAACGATAAGAGCTAAGAGCTAAGAGCTAAGAGATAAGAGATAAGAGATAAGAGATAAATACCTTGCGGAACAATTCAATCCTCGTTAGTATAAGTTTATTAAACAAGGAGTTTTACAATGAAAAGAAAAGCATCAGCTATATGGAACGGGGGATTGAAAGACGGCAAGGGCGTCGTATCGACCGAAAGCGGAGTCCTCGATAATACAAAGTATTCATTTCATACACGGTTCGAAGATGCACCCGGTACGAATCCGGAGGAATTGATCGCGGCGGCGCATGCGGGTTGTTTCTCTATGGCGCTTTCTGCCGAACTGGAAAAGGCGGGCTATAAGGCCGAAAAGATCGAAACCGAGGCCATTCTGAGTTTTGAGAAAAGGGAAGAGGGCTTTACAGTCACACGTATTCTCTTGGATACCACGGCGAAGGTGCCGGGGATCGAAAAACCTGTTTTTAAGGATATTGCCGGAAGAGCAAAAGTTGGGTGCCCAATTTCGAGGTTGTTGAAGACGGAGATTGTGTTGGATGCAAAACTCGCATAAGGTGTAGGGTGTAAAGGTATAGGGTGTAAGGTATTGGGTGTAAGGTATAGGGCAATGCGCTGAGCACTGGGAGTTGATGAACTATAAACGATGAATGAATATTGAACAAGGAACGCTGATATTTGATATTCGAAGTTTAGTATCGTGATCTTCTTAAATCACATATTGTTAATGGGTGTTCAGTATTCTAAAACTTCTAATATCGAAAATTGTTAATCGGTGTTCTGAAATCGGTTTGCTCCAGAATAAAAGTTTAAATGTTTAAGGGTTAATGTTCAACCCCGCCGGGGTTGTAATATTATGAATAATTGTGCTATATTATTCTTTGACCCCGACGGGGTCTAAGAACAATATAATAGGTTTCCTTCCCAAATACCGACCCCGACGGGGTCGAAGAAGAAAAAGTCTCATATTATTTTTTAAATCTGTGATTATCTGTGTAATCGGCGGATGTTGTATTGAATGCAAAGCTTCTTTAACGATGAACGATAAATGATAAACGGTGTATATATAACCCCGACGTATGGAGGGGTTAAACATAAATAGCCCGGCATGGAATGCCGGGGTTTAGGTATTCAATAATATAACAACCCTGAGCTTGTCGATGGGTTGAACAAAAGATGTTCTCTTTTGGCTGAAAAGATGGATGCTGGTAGAAATTATGCAAAAAGCGGAGCTTTTTGCGCTTGATCCCCCAAAATGATACCGTAGAGACACGCCATGGCGTGTCTCTTTTTAATTTCATTTCAATATTTCATCACCAAATAAATGAGATCGCGGATAAGTAAAAAAACCACGTCATTCCGTACAACCAGAACCACGTCATCCCGGAAAACTTGCCGGTGGCAAGTTTATCCGGGATCTAAATAATGGCCTTGCTCCCAAATTGAATGGAGTGATCAATAAATGAGATTCCGGATAAGAAAGCCACTGGCTTTCTTTCCGGTATGACATACGTTTTGTTTTCAATTGTCAACTGTCTTTTGTCAATTGTCAATTGATTTAATTGTCCATTCTTAATTATCAATTGTGTTTCAATAAGAATGGGATAAATAAGGTTTTTAAGGATGGGTTAAAAATTAATAATGAAGAGTTATGAGCTTAAGTTTATGATTGAGACCAAGGTTAAGAAAGTGTGATCAAAATCACACAATATAAATAATACTTGCTCATGTGTATCCAAATGGATACATTTACTCATGTATGAGATCGTCAAATCGGAGACTTTTCTAAAGTGGTTGATAAGATTAAAAGATCAAAAAGCCAAGTACAAGATCTTGGCTCGATTGAAGAAGATCGAAGAAGGATATCTTGGAAATTATAAACGTCTCGATTTTAAGATATCGGAGTTGAAATTTGATCGTGGTCCCGGTTACAGGATATATATCTCAATAAAGATCAATGCGATCGTGATCTTGTTGTGCGCCGGTGATAAAAGGAGCCAAAAAAGAGATATCATAAAGGCGCATAAGTTAATAGGAGAATGGGAGGCACAGAATGAGTGAAAAATTCTCAAAGTTTGAAGTGTATGAATTCCTTGATAATGATGAAGTCATTAGCGGGTATATTGAAGAAGTATTAAAAGATGATGATCCCAATCTGATACTTTCTGCCCTCAACGATATCGCTAAAGCCAAAGGTATGAGCAAAATCGCCCAAAAAAGTGGTCTGGGTCGCGAAAGTATGTACAAAGCTCTTAAGCCCGATGCCAAACCTCGCTTCGAAACTATCATGAAGATCATTAAGGCTATGGGATTTACCCTCAGTATTCAGACACCCGCACCTAAAGCTATTGCTGAAAACAAAAGAAAATATCAGACTAATAAATAAAATACTCATCACTTAAAGCTAAATTTATAATTGTCCTTTCTCAATTGTCAATTGATTCAATTGTCCTTTGCCTGCCCTGCGCCGTGCCATGTCGAAGCTTTAGCGAAGACTGGTAGCCTTGGCGAAGCGGGGTCAATTGTCAATTGATTAAGGTTCCGCTCCTACGGAGCTCATTATTTAAATCAGACTAATTAACTACAAAGCTATCGTCCCTATGGGACTTACGCTTGCTCTCCGTATCCGCCAGCTGGCGGAGAAGTAGAGGTATAAGGCAATGCGCTGAGCACTAGGAGTTGATGAACTATAAACGATGAATGAATATTGAACAAGGAACACCGATATTTGATATTCGAAGTTTAGTATCGTGATCTTCTTAAATCACATATCGTTAATCCTTGTTCTGAGATCATATTGGATGCAAAACTCGCTTAAGATCGTTTAAGAGTTTAATGTTTAAGGTTTAACTTATTCAACCCCTACAGGGTTGTGGCCTTGTGAGTGACAGTGTTATAATGTTATTCGACCCCTTCAGGGTCTGCTTTAATATTTTGGACATATATACTTAAATATTACCATTGTCCTTTGTCAACTGTCAATTGTCAATTGATTAAGGTTCCGCTCCTACGGAGCTCATTATTCAAATCAAACTAATTTACTACAAAGCTTTCGTCCCTACGGGACTTATGCTTGCTCTCCGTATCCGCCAGCTGGCGAGAAGGAGAGGTATAAGGCAATGCGCTGAGCACTAGGAGTTGATGAACTATAAACGATGAATGAATATTGAACAAGGAACACCGATATTTGATATTCGAAGTTTAGTATCGTGATATTCTTAAATCACATATCGTTAATCCTTGTTCTGAGATCAATTAGAAAGATCCTTGTAAGATCTGAGTGTAGCATTAATGTGAGGAATAAAGGTATAGGGTATAGAGCAATGCACTGAGCGCTGAGCACTGAGCGCTGAGCGCTGAGAAGATGAGATAATAAATTCTCACCAAATCGACCCATCAACCCATCAACCTATCAACTCATCGACCCATCAACCCATCAACCCATCGACCCATCAACCCATCGACCCATCAACCCATCAACCTATCAACCCATCGACCCATCGACCTATCGACCCATCGACCTATCAACACATCGACCCATCGACCCATCAACCCATCGACTCATCAACCCATCGACTCATCAACCCATCGACCTATCAACACATCGACCTATCAACACATCGACCTATCAACACATCGACCTATCAACACATCGACCTATCAACACATCGACCTATCAACACATCGACAAATAATCGCTTGCAAATAAGCCGATTATCCCGCAAATTATTATGAAAATAAATAAATAAGTACGGAGTACTAAAATGAAATTCAAGATCAGCTGTTTTGTTATTTTTCTATTTATTTTAGCGGCTTGTGATCTCTTCGGTCCGAAAGATCCCGTTATCAATGTCGAAAAGGGAACAATGGTGGATATTGATTCGAATGTGTATCAGACGGTGAAGATCGGCGATCAATGGTGGATGGCAGAGAATCTGAAGGTCACACACTATCGTGACGGGACTACCTTGATCCCGATGGTGACGGTTGACTCAGTTTGGTCCAATCTTGTGACCGGGGCATATTGTTATTATGAGAATAATGAGGAATATATAGATTCCCTGGGCTGTATCTACAACTGGTATGCGGTAGGTGATACCCGTCAACTGGCTCCTGAAGGATGGCATGTAGCCAGCGATGAAGAATGGAAAGAATTGGAGATGTATGTTGGGATGAGCCAAAATGAAGCAGATGGTGAGTTGGTTAGAGGCAGCGATGAAGGAAATAAACTGAAATCTTTAACGTCATGGGCAAGTAATAACGGAACCGATATTTATGGTTTTTCACTTCTGGGTATAGGTTATAGGAGAAGCTATGGCGTATTTATGAGTATTGGATGGTCTTCACCTCATTGGACATCGACAGAGAAGGATAGTGCAAATGCTTGGTTACGAAGCACAACCAACAGCGAAACAAGAATGTTTCGCATGTATGATGATAAACGGATTGGATTTTATATTCGTTGTGTTAAAGATTCTTTATAAACACACCCGATTATTCAGAAAATAGTAGTTATCAATTGCTCGCTATGCCGCAGTCTCATCTCGAAGCATCGGGAGCTCATGCATTTTAATTTTGATACCCACCGGCAAGTTTTCCGAGATGACATATTTTTTGATTTTGATGATGGAAATATCATGTACGGAACGGTTTTAAACCGTTCCGTATTTTTAATTTTCATGAATTATTTTCTATAAGATTTATCTAAAAGCTCATCTATTCTAACAAAACTATAACCTTTTCTATCCAATTCATTGATCAATTCATCCAATTTCGTATAGAATTTCTCCGTTCTGAGAGGATCTGAGCCGATATGGATCAATAAAATAAATCCGTTGAGGGTATTTTGGGACTCATAGATCATAATGGATTGGTAGATCTCGTTATTGTCGTGATACTTAATACCCATGTCCGGGGTGGTGTAGTCAGTATGGGAAAGCGTTCCGGAAGTAAAGTTGATCAGTGACAATTCTTCCTGATAGGTCCAAAGTGCAATGTCTTTATTGTACCATTCATAGGGTGGCATGAAGTAGTGTGCATCTTCTTTGCTGATCCCAAAATTCTCCATTTCGGCGTAATTGGCGCGTAGGTCATCTTTGAATTTGTCTTCACTGATATTCAATGTTCGTTTAGTATCCCATTTGTTGTAGAGTAAATGTTTATTAGAGTGAGCGCCAAGATAGTTTCCATCGGCCACTAATTGATGTATAAGGGACTTAAATTTTGGTGTGCGAAAAAAGTCACCGGTAAAGAAGAATGAGGCATTCACGTCGTGCGCTTTGAGCGTATCGGCGATGATCTGACCGCCGTCGGCGAATTCATGTCCGGTAAAGACCAAGGCGATCTGTTTTTTCTCTTGATTGCCACGAACAATGGCACCGTAAGTATCAACGGTTTCGAAAGATGCTTTTCCGGCACTTTCCAGTGAAGCCAGATAGTAAACCAGACAGGCGGTCCCGTCCATGGTGGGTTCGTTGGTGGAATAATCACCGACGTCATCGTGGTAGACCACCAGATCCGACTGAAAAGGCGCGTACTCGTCATCATAAAAGAGACGAATGCCTTTTAGATTGCCGTAGATGGAGCCGTAAACCGGACCATCGATCAGTCCGCCATCAATGCTCATTCCATGAAGGTGGGTGAGGGCGGAGTGGGGATCGGTCGGGGTATCGCCCTTGACCGGTAAACCGATGATCATGGACGTTCCCCAGGGATTACAACCGAACAGCCAGTCGCGTAATGCCGCTTCCATTTCTTCATAGCGATGATCGCCACTGCCTGCCGGTCGTAGCTCGATGAGCGAAGACTGGAGTTTTGTATAAAGCGAGGATTGCGACAAAGCGGCGGTCACAAAATTATTGGAACACCAGATAAAGGGGACACCCATTTTGAAAGCATTGTCTTTCCCGCGTTGGTAGATCCGTTCCAACCCTTCGCGATAGAGTGCGGTGAGGTCATCTTTGTTCTCAAAATCGTTTGCCGAAGCGGCGGAATAATGTCCGGCATTAAAGAAAGGATACCATTGATAATGCCGGGCCGTATCGGCGCCCATCCAGGGAGACACGGGTTCCATATCGGCGAATTTCAGCACTTCCGTCTTAAAATATTTTTTCCCGTTCATCCGGTAAAGCTCGGCGGCGGCCAATTCCATGTCATCTGCCCAGTTGTCTTCTTCATAAAAATAAGGCGCGCCGCAGGGAGCGGTCTGACAAGCTCCGGGGTACTGCTTACCATTAGCATAGGCCAGCTGTGCGCGGAGTTCAAGGGTTTTGGCATAGCGGGGATAGAATTCATCTAAAACACCCGTGCCGGCAGCGAATGCCGAGGCAAATTTACCGGCCGTTGAGGCGGTTCCGGTGGTCCGATTCTTAAATTCTTTCAGTCCCTGTACCTCGCCGGAGCAGAAATAGACCGGCCGGCCTTTTAAACTGTCATCATATCGGGTGGTATCTTCGGTCGGTAAACGAAATCCCGCATGATCGCGGTCATCGGCGATTTGATTATAAAAACGTTCGGGTGAGGGATTCATGCGGCAAAGCCAGTCCATGCCCCATTTGGCTTCGTCAATGACATCGGGAATATTGTTCGAGCCGGGGAGTCCGTTCGCCGTATAGGCATCCCGAAAGGATTCCGGATGTTCACGGTAGGCGAGGAGCAGCTGATACACGGCATTGGCAGAGGTGGCGGTGTATTGCAAATAATCCGAGGCATCATGCCAGCCGCCGACCACGTCGATATGCTGACCTTCGCGACCCGATTCGTAAACGATGAAGCCGTCATTAGTGTGACAGGAATCATTTAAATATGGATTAAAACCACAGCGTTGTTGACGCATGTAGCGGAGCAGAAAATCGGCAGTTCCGTCGTAGACGTCGTCCGCAATTCTGAAGCTTGGAGATATGATATTTTCACTTTGGATATAGTATTGACCGATACCGTTAAAATCACTCAGATCAAAGCGATAGGTTCCGGCAAAAGGTCCGTAAGCACCACATGAATCGATGTCGTTGCTCTCGAGAATAACTTCGTGAGAAACAGCATCAACTAACTGAAATACAACAGGTTGTACTTTGTTGTCTAAAGTGCAAAAAACCGGGACTTTCACTGCATTGGGAAGGTAACCCAGTTGATTGATCCGTATCCATGAATCAACTTCGGGTTCTTGAAATAATTGACAAGATGCCGCCAGGATTAATATGGCCAGCATCAATAGAATACCTTTTTTCATTTATCTTCCTTGTATTTTTATCACTTACATCTATTATTGAGAATGTACGGGAGGCTCTCGAGCCTCCCGTTATCTCGGGCGACTATAGAGTCGCCCCTACTTTTTCTCCAAATCCAAGAGCGCTAGCTTTGCTTCAAGTCCCCATCCGAATCCTCCCAATTTTCCACCGCTTTGAAGGACGCGGTGACACGGGATCACAATAGGAATAGGATTAGCACCCAGAGCCGTTCCAACCGCTCTGACCGCCTTGGGGTTTCCGATCATCTGTGCTATGTTTGAGTAGGACCGTGTCTCTCCGTAGGGGATACTCGCACAGGCAGTCCAAACTTTTTGCTGAAATTTCGTGCCATGAAGTTGCAAATGCAGTGAAAAATGAGGATCCTTACCTGAAAAAAAGGTTTCTAATTGTGATTCCAAATGATCGTTCGGGTTGCCGGGAATATCAATTTCAGGGTAAGTAAGTAATTTTGTGAGATAATTATCATTCAATTCGGAAAATGATATCGCGATGATGGCATTGTTTTGCGTAGCGATAGTTAATTTACCGACCGGTGAGTCGTAGCTTATTATTTTCATGATAACTCCAATTTCAAGCACTCTCTTTCATCAATTGTCGGCCAGTCAACGGATCAGGACTGTTTAAACGTTTAATTGTTTAAGCGTTAAATATTGAACCCCAACGGGGTTCTTTTTACTTTAGATTTCAATTCTACTATATTCGATCCGTCTGCTGACGGATCTCGTTTAATACAAGCCCAAAGGACTTAAACATTAACAGAAGAGTATTAGCTCAAAAAACACAAGCACAGCGTGTTTGAACAGTTAAACCTCTACTTCGCCAAGGCACAGCCTTCGTAGCCGAGCTACTTCCCCCTTCGCCCAGAGGAGTCGGGGCTATGGAGGACAGGTCGGCGTAGTAGGCCTTCGTAGAGCAGGACCTAAACTTTAAACCTTAAACTTTAAACCTTAAACGTCTTCCATAATCCATAATTTCAAATAAAAGTTTAATCCTTAATTCTCAATCCTGGCTTGATCTTGCTAGTCTTTTTAAATTCGGTGATGAAAATTCCCGTAAAGATCAACAACATGCCAATATAATGATTTAACGATAATATTTCATTATAAAAAACATAACCGAGGAAAACGGCAACCAGGGGGGTCATATAGGCGGTTAGGGCCATTTTAAAGACCGAAACATGACGCAACAGCCAGAAATAAAGGAAAAACCCCACTGCAGAGCTAATGATACCCAGATAAAGTTCAGCAAAGATCATTCTTTTTGTTAAGGTGAAATCCGGCAATCCTTCGAATGTGAATGCAGAGACAAGCAACAGAACGGAAGCGATCAGCATGCCGCCGGTATTCAAGACCAGCGGGTCAAGATCAATACCATCACGCTTGATGATCACATTGGGAAGCGAATTGACGAAAACGGATAAGAGGATGAACGTGATACCGATTAACTGTTTGCTCCCGGTATCTAGCATGTTCTGTGTGTAAAAAAGAAGAGCAATACCTGTCAATCCAAGCAAGGTGCCAAGCAGTTTTTTTAACGTAAAGGGTTCATCTTTTGGGATTATTATAGCGGAGATCAACATGACGGCAAGAGGAAAGAACGAGAAGATGATGCTGGCAAGTCCCGAATCGATATGCTGTTGCCCCAATAAGGTGAAAACATGGCCTAAGGCCATCATGAAAACACCGTAAATAATGATCAGAAAGATGTGCTTTTTTGACAGGTTCAACTTTGGCCGGCGGATCAGAAAAAAGATGATAAATACGATCGCGGCTATCCCTTGACGCATAACGGTGGCCCAAAGTGGTGAAGCACCTTCGACCAATACCATTTTATTGAACATCCAGGAGCTTCCGAAGACAAAGATATTGACAATAAAGGCAAGGTACAGAAGTATTTTAGCGGGTCTATTGTTCACTAAAGACCTTTGCGAGGATTTTACCCGTATTTTGGATATTTTTTAACCACTCTTCATTAAGGGGATCAAGCGCAATGATTTTCGCATCGATCTCGCGGGAGATAACATTCAATTGCTCCGATGAAAATTCCTTTTGGACAAAAATGATGTGAATATTCATCTTTTTTGCATGTTCGATCAGGTGGGTGATCTCCATGGTGGACGGTGCTTTGTTCTCATGACGAATACTGACCTGTTCCAGTCCGTAATCTCTCGAAAAATAACCCCAGGAGGGATGAAGTGTCAGGAACTGAGCCCCTTGAAAAGGATCAAGTTCGGTATGTAATTCCACATCCAATTTTCCGATATCACGAAGCAGGATGTCCAAATTAGATTTTAGCTCACCTTGTCTTTGGGGATAAAGTTGAGCCAATTGTTCATAGATACGTTTAGCGGCATCGCCCATGATCTTGGGTGAAAGCCAAATATGGGCATCACCGGGCACGATATTCTGTCCTTTCGTCATATCCACGGTCAGAACCTCAGGATGTTGGCTGAGATAAGGATCAATATGCATTTTTTCAAAATAAAAATCCGGGTGGCCGTTCTTAACGTAAAGCTTGCACTCATGCAGGTCGCGGACCTGAGAGGGTGTAGGAGCGTAGGTAGGTGGCGCAGACCCCGGAGGGATCATAATGGTCACAGGCGTATCAGCGCCTGCAATACGTTTCACAAGATAGGCCTGCGGCGGAATGCTAACGCAAATATCCGAGCTGGGTGCTATCTCGCAAGATGTAATGACGATGCTCATCACAAGAATGAGCAGAATGATGGGAAGTTTGATTGAATTTTTCATGTGTAATTATAGGTAAAATTTGGGAAATGGGAAAACAAATTATGATATAGCAAACAAAGAAGCACGTCATCCACGATAATTAGAACCACGTCATCCTAGAACAAACAAAACCATGTCATCCCGGAAAACTTGCCGGTGGCAAGTTTATCCGGGATCTAAATTATGGTATTGCTCCCAAATTGAATTGAGTGACCAACATATAAGATCCCGGATAAGATTGCTGTAGCTATCTTTTTAGGATGACGCTCGCGGGTTATTGATACATTTTTCATTATCATTATACATTGTTTTTATTTACATTATCCACCGATGAAAAGTTTAATAAAACATATAAAGTATATCCTTGTATTTCAGCTGTTTGCAGTATTTCTGTGCGCCGGCATTCTTATTCCTATGGATCAAAAACAATCCAATCATTTAAAAGCCTATGGCATTGCTATTTATGCTCTTGAAAGTGGCATGAACGTTGAATGGCTGCTAAATTATCGCGGTGGCTCGTTCTATCTTGATTATCGCGATATGATAGAAAAAGAATGTTTGCTTCGGGATGTTAAATATGAACGCATTTCATCATCGGATTACGCGAGGATAAACAATGAGATCGAAAGCAAAAATATGTCGATCATTTTACTGGAAAAAGCACCCAAAATCGCCGTTTATACCCCGCTGAACAAGCTTCCTTGGGATGATGCGGTCACTTTGGCTCTGACCTATGCGGAGATCCCTTACGAAAAGATTTACGATAAAGAGATATTAGAGAATACTTTGAAAGATTATGATTGGTTGCATTTGCATCATGAGGATTTTACAGGGCAATACGGAAAATTCTACGGAAATTATCGCAATTCCGCCTGGTATATCACAGAACAGCAGACCCAAGAACAAATGGCGTCAGACATGGGATTTTCAAAAGTATCTGAATTGAAATTGGCCGTTGCAGAAAAGATACGATCTTTTGTCATGAGCGGCGGTTTTCTTTTTGCCATGTGCGCTGCAACAGATTCCTATGATATCGCGTTGGCGGCGGAAAAAACGGACATTTGTCAAGCGCCCTTTGATCATGATGGTGTAGATCCATCCTTTGCCGAGAAATTAGATTACAAAAAAAGCTTTGCTTTTACAGGGTTTAAACTTAATCCCGATCCTTATGTATATGAATTTTCCGATATTGACGTCCCGCCGAGCTATGATGCCTTGCGCATTGATCCAGCGAGAGACTATTTTTCACTTTTCGAATTTTCGGCTAAATTCGATCCTGTTCCCTGTATGTTGACACAGAATCATGAATCTTTGATCAAAGGCTTTATGGGACAAACAACCTCATTTGATCGTAAACGCATCAAAGAACATGTGCTGATCTTGGGTGAAACAAAAAATACCGATCGAGTAAAATATATTCATGGAAATGTGGGGAAGGGGACCTTTACCTACTACGGTGGTCATGATCCGGAAGATTATCGCCATTATGTCGGTGACCCTCCAACGAATCTTGATTTGCACAAGAATAGTCCGGGATATAGATTGATATTGAATAATATTTTGTTTCCTGCGGCAAAGAAAAAAGAACGTAAGACGTAACGCGTGACTCGTGACTTGTGACTCGTCGTAAGACGTAAATCGTTAACCCCGAGCTTGTCGAGGGGTTGAACTCTGAATAACCCGGGATGAAATCCCGGGACCTTGAAAACTTAATAAATCACAACCCCGAACTTGTAGAGGGGTTGAACATCTTACAGGAATCCTGACGTTTATTGAGACAAAGCGGGTAGATTTCGAACACAGAAGAAATGAAATGTAAAGACGCGATTTATCACGTCTCCAAGCTCGATTGTAAAGACAAGGCATTACCTTGTCTCTACAACAGAAACACGGAACAAAATAGGTCGTTTATCTATATGAAAACTGTGACCAAAGGGAAATAGCAAAATGAAACAGAATCCACGTCCAAAAATTGGAATTAATTCCACCTACATGGAAGATGCCCACAAATGGTATAAAGTCCCTATTTCTTATATCAATGCCGTTTATAACGCAGGCGGACTTCCTGTCATCTTGCCTTGTAATCCACAACCTGAGGTTCTGGAGGCCTATTTAAAGGAACTTGACGGCATTGTGTTTACAGGTGGAGATGATTATCCTGCAGAAATATATGGAGAGATTTCCGATGAACATTCCGATCCCATTCATCCACGAAGGGTGGAAACAGATATACTGTTGTTAAAAAAGGTGTTGAAGGAGACGAATATTCCCGTATTGGGGATTTGTGGCGGTCATCAGTTACTGGTCATTGCACAGGGCGGAAAGCTGATTCAGAATCTCCCGAACGTCAAGTATCATGCCATTACAGGCGATACTTCTCATTCTATCATAATAAAAGGTGGAAAATGGTTAAAAAGCATTTTCAATGAGGGGTCTATTATTGTAAATTCCAACCATCATCAGGCAGTTAATGAAGATCACTTCCCCTCAGACTTTGAGATCACTGCACGTGCGGAGGATGATGTTGTTGAAGCAATTGAATTCAAGGGTGATCGATTTGTCCTTGGCGTTCAATGGCATCCTGAACGCATACAAAATAAAGAACATACAAAAAAGATATTTGATTATTTTATTGAGAAGACGAGAGAAAGGAAAATGACTGAATGAAAAGACTCATTAGTCTTGGGTTCGCCTTTTTAAGTGCCTTGCTATTCCTCTCCTGCGGGAGTGGTTCTCAGGCAGTTAACAAGACTATCCCACCGACCTATAATGAACAAGGCAGGAAAATTCAACAAATCTATTCGGCAACACAGGTTTTACTGGAAAATTGTAAATCAGGTAAACTTGAGGGTGTTGAAATGGTTCGGCATGCACGTTTAGATACTTTAATGTACGATCGTGATGCTGAAACACTTGATGTATACTTTAATCGATATTTTGCATATCGCCCCCTAAGAGAAGAAAGCGTCAAGGCAATTTACGATAATTTTAAGCTTGAACTGGGAAACTCTTTTAGCAAATACGATATTACTTTGTATTCAACAGGATTGCCCATTCATGATTTGATCCCCAATTATTTTATTGAAAATCCTGAAGATCGTGACACAAGTAAACTTCCCATAGATCCTAAAAGCATAGAGCCCATTGTAAGGAACAACTCCAAACCTTTTGTACCTTCAAAAGGACTTTATGGTCGCCATATCGCACTTTGGAACTCTCATGGTTGGTACTATGAAAATTCACTGCATCGTTGGGAATGGCAACGTGCACGAAATTTCCAGGTGGTTGAAGATATTTTCCCAACATCCTATGTTTTGCAATATTTGGTGCCGATGCTGGAAAATGCAGGTGCCAATACTTTTTTACCGCGTGAACGCGATGTGAATACAAATGAAGTGATCGTTGATAACGATAATGAAGCAAGCGGATATTCAGAGAATGGAAACTGGGAAAATGGCGGCACAGGTTTTGCTGTTGGTGAAAAACCCTATGTTTCAGGTGATAATCCCTTCCGCTTCGGTACTTACCGCCAGATCTTGGCAAATGATCAATATGCATCTGCCGAATACAGGGCCGATATCCCCGAAACAGGCGAATATTCTGTCTATATCTCTTATCATCACAGTGAAAACAATGTTGATGATGCAAAATACATCGTATACCATGCCGGCGGTAGGACAGAATTTCTCGTAAACCAACAAATAGGTGGCGAGACTTGGATCTATCTGGGCAAATTTAAATTTTTCAAAGATGGCAATTCAAGGGTTGTAGTCAAAACTAATCGCTTAAGCCAGACAAAATACATCACGACTGATGCCATTCGCTTTGGTGGTGGTATGGGTGATATTATGCGGAATGGATTGATCAGCGAGCGTCCGCGTTGGGTTGAAGCTGCCCGTTATTATCTGCAATATGCAGGTATGCCTGAAATGGTCTACAATATCCATCAGGATACTGTGGACTACAATGATGATTATAAAAGTCGCGGTGAATGGGTAAATTACCTCAAAGGCGCGCCATTCGGACCGACAGCTAACCGAGATACAGCCGGACTGGGTATTCCCATTGACCTTTCTTTTGCTTTTCATACCGATGCGGGTACAACACGAAATGATACGGTGATCGGCACCTTGTTAATTTACAGCAGTAAAGGTGGAGAGACTAATTTTGATGCGCCCGGAGATTCGGCTGAACTGACTTTTCCGGATGGACAGTCACGTTACGTTAACAGAGATCTGGCGGATATTATCCAAACACAGATCGTTGAAGATATTTATGCAAAATACGATCCCGCATGGAATAGAAGAGGCATGTGGGACAGATCATACAGTGAAGCCTGGCGCCCCAATGTACCGGCTGCTTTGCTGGAACTGCTCTCACATCATAATTTCCTTGATATGAAATTCGGTAATGACCCTCAATTCCGCTTTGATGCAAGTCGAGCGATCTATAAAGGGATGCTAAGATTTCTATCAACTCAATATGGTTTTGATTATGTTGTTCAACCCTTACCGCCTTCACATGTGATGGCGGAGGTTCTGCACGACAAGGTTATTCGTATAAAATGGCAAGCGGTTTTAGATCCATTGGAAGAAACGGCTGCTCCCGATATGTATATGGTCTATACCCGTAAGGACAGTGGCGGTTGGGGTGACGGTATTTTATTGGATTCAAAACAATGCATGATCCCGAGTGTTGATCCGGGTGTTATTTATAGTTTTAAGGTCACTGCCCTGAACGCAGGCGGAGAAAGTTTTCCCTCGGAAGTCGTATCTGTATGTAATATTCCCGACGCGAAGAAGGTGCTGGTCGTCAATGCTTTTGACCGAGTTTCGGGTCCAGCGACCCTTGAAACGGACAAATATCTCGGTTTCGTTGATGCCTGGGGTAAAAGCGTTCCCGATTCCTACGATATGAGCTATATTGGCTCTCAATACGATTTTCTGGCCGATTCCAAATGGCTGGATGACGATTCTCCCGGGAACGGTGCAAGTTACGGGAATATGGAATCAACGGTGATAGTCGGAAATACCCGTGACTATCCTTATATCCACGGTCAAGCCATTAAAGCCGCCGGATATTCTTTTGATTCAGCTTCAGATGAAGCGGTCGCATTGGGTATGGTTGAACTTGAAAATTATAAGACAATGGATATTATTTACGGCGAGCAGAAAGCAACACCCTGGCCCAAACCCATTAAAGAACCGCGTTTCCGTGTTTTTCCAAGACCTTTTGCGGCTGCCGTTGAAGATTTTTGTAATTTGGGTGGCAATGTTTTCCTGAGTGGCGCTTATATCGGAACGGATATTCTTGATGATACGACCAAAATCGCCTTTGCCGAACGCGTACTGAAATATCGTTGGCGGACAGATCATGCTTCCCACGGAGGCGATGTTTATGCCAATAACACTTTATTATTTGGCGATGATATTAATTATTCATTTATTACCGATTTCAATCCGAATATCTACGGTGCTGAAAATCCGGATGGCATTGAACCGGCCAAAGACAGCGGGGCCTTAACGGTTATGCGTTATGCCGAAAATAATATATCGGCCGGTGTTGCATGGAATGGAGACAAGTACAATACGCTTGTGATCGGCTTCCCTTTTGAATGTATCCCCACGGCGTCGTCACGAAACGCTTTTATGAAGCGGGTTTTGGATTTCTTTGAGAATGATCAGGATATTTATCAGGCTGTGACGAAAGACGGACGAAAAAAAAGTTCGGTAAATAAATAGATTTTCGGAACATGGAGACGATTTGAACCATTTCAAATTTCGTATGCAAAGGATAGATAAAAATAAAATATTTCGTCTTCTTACAATAAGTGCTCTTGCTTTTGGGGTGCTTTTTGCAAAAGATCCCGGTATAAATGCCTTTTATAAAGGTGATTATAAAAAAGCCGGTGATTATTACGAAAGTCGTCTCAATAAAGATAAAGAGAACGAAAAGATCATGTACAACAGCGGAACCACTGCGCTTGCTCAAAAAGAATATGAGAAAGCCAATTCCCAGTTAATGCAAAGTCTTGCCACTAAAGATAAGGCACAGCTGTCTAAAGCTCATTATAATCTCGGCCAATTGGCATTACAGCAGAAGAAGACAGATGAAGCACTTGAGCATTTTAAGAAAAGTATGATCTACGATCCCGAAGATGTTAATAGCAAGATCATGTATGAAACCCTGCGACGAATGCAAGAACAGCAAAAGCAACAGCAAAAAGATCAGCAGAAGCAAGATAAACAGGATCAGCAACAAAAAGATCAGTCTCAAGATAAACAGCAGCAACAGGATCAAGATCAACAGCAACAGCAGTCAAAGTCACAATTGAGTGAAAAGGATCTTCAGGCTCAGGATTTGACAAAAGAACAGGCCAAGAATATTCTGAATGCTATGAAAGAAGAAGAAAAGCAATCCATGAAAAAAATGATCCTCAGCAAAGCAAAAGGTAAAAAGATAAAACGAAGCAAAGAATGGTAAAAATCCGGGGCAAAATAGGACTTATTTCGATCATTCTCCTATTCTCTGTCATGTTATGGGGACAGAGAGTGACCTGTACGGTCTCTAAGTCCAGTTTTTCAATGCAAGAGCAAGTGCAGATCACCTTTACTTTTGAAGATATAAAAAACTCGCCTCGCTCCGTTGATCTTAAATTACATAATGCTTTCAGCGTGATTGGCGGTCCTTACAGTTCAACTAATTATTCGTGGGTAAACGGAAAATCTACATCGACTAACAAGGTTTCGTATGATATTATTGCCAAGAAAAGCGGTAAAATATTAGTTCCTGCTTATGAATTTAAAATCAAGAATCAAGTTTATAATACTGACCCTATTGCATTAATGGTAAGTAAATCAGCAAAAATTGATGCACTGGATCCCTCAATCGACATACCCACGATGTTCATGGAAACTGTTCTTAATAAAAATAGAGTCTATCAGGGTGAAACCTTCAGCTTGTATTATTTTCTATATACAGCCGAGAATGTCGTGAATTATACGACCGCTCCCTTAAATACATTAGATGGGTTTATCGTAGATAAATTTGATCTTAGTAATTCACCCAAGTCTTCAAAAAAAGTAATAAACGGTAAAGAGTATTTAATTGCGGGTATTGCATCTTTAACACTCACGCCCACACAAAGCGGGGAATTTATTTTAGCTCAGAAACCATTTCGCATTTCAGTCAAACGTAGCGGTCAGGCAAGAACGGTATTTGACGACCCTTTCTTTGGAACCAATACGAAAGATATCAATATCGTTGCACCCTCCGACACCATCACGGTTCTGCCACTTCCTGCTTCTGCCGGATCTGCCTTTACAGGCGCCATTGGTGAATTTACCATGAAAGTCGCGCTTGATAGTACTGTCATATATGAAAATCAGGCAACTGCCCTGAAAGTGGAATTGACCGGCAGTGGAAATCTGGAACACTTTACTTTTCCCCAACAAGCCTTTCCTGAAGGATTTGAGGTATTTGAACCTAAAGTAAAAAACAACTACAAATTGAAAGATAAAGATTACAGCGGTTTACGTTCCTGGGAATACGTCCTGATAGCATCAAAACCCGGTACATTTCATTTTGACGATATAGCCTTTACTTATTTTTCTCCCGAAGAAGAAAAATATATTACCCTGCGGTCTCCGGTAAAAGATCTGCGGGTGATCTCCCATAATGAATTAGAAGGAGATTATAAAACCGCCTTGACTCCCGATGAAGTACGTGTTTTATCTAAAGATATTCGCTTTATCCAAATGGGAGAAGGAAAGATCTATGATGTGAGTTATGATCCCGTGAAAGATCATAAGAACTGGATGATATATTATATTGCAATTCTTTTTATACTCTTCTTTATTGCTCTTGAGATCATTTGGAAGATCCGGATGAACAATATGAAACAGATCCGTTATAAAAATGCCTTAAAAACAGCATTGACCCGATTCCACAAGATAAATGATGAACAAGAGCCAAAACATATTCTTCTGGAGATCGAGACCGCTTTTATCGATTATCTGCATGATAAACAGTTGAAAGATGACGTTCATGCGGATATTCCCGATATTAAAAAAACGATAGAAACCTACAAATATTCACCCGGGATGCTGTCGCACGTTCAACTTAACCAATTAAAAGATCAGGCTCTGGGTCTGATAGAGGATATTGAAAAAGTATGAAACGCATGATCACCATGAGCATGGTGCTTCTCATAAGTTTGGTATCACTCACTTTTGCCGGCGACGCTGATAGAGATCAGCTGTTCAAGCAAGGCGTTTCAGCTTATGTTGGTGAAGATTATCAACATGCCATAGCACTTTTTAGCCAATTGGAAAAGACTAAAAAGGTCAGCTGGGAATTATATTATAATCTAGGAAACTCTTATTATAGAAACGGTGAATTGGGCAATGCCATACGATATTGGGAAAAAGCAAAAATAATTGCCCCGTCTCATTCGGATATTGATCATAATTTACTTATTGCCGAAAAATATATTATTGATAAAGTTGTGCTTCCCGATATGTTTCCTCTGTTCAAGTGGTATAAACAAATGCAAAGGCAATTATCATTGTCTCTCAATATTCAGATAATTGGAGCTTTATTGCTGATCTTGATCCTTACGCTTGGATATATCAGGCAGGCCGGTCGACGAAAAAGTAAAAATTATAAGGCTACTTATATTACAGTCTTAAGCGTATTCCTTGTTATTATCACTCTTTTTTCATTGATCACGATCGATACGGCTCAAAGAAGGAAGAATGAGAAATATGCGATCATTCTTGAAAATTCCGTCGAAATTCTTTCCGAACCCACTAAAGATGCTATCGTGCTGTTTATTTTACATGAAGGTTCAAAAGTAAAAGTAAATAAAAATATTGAGGATTTGTGGTCAAATATATCGTACTTTGATGATAAGGTCGGTTGGATTCACCGTTCAGCGATAGGGGAGATAGAAGAATGAAAAAGAACATCATCCTTATAGTTTTGATGCTCATAACAGGTTTGCTGTTCTCGCAAATAACGCAGCAGGAATTCTTACATCCTTCAAAAGTGCGCAAGAATTATAAATTAAAAGATTTTAAAACAATTTTATTTTCTGATGATGAGGTTTTTAAAACCGATCCTTCACAGATGAATAAAGAATATATCGAGAGTACCGGATTTAGAATACAGTTGATCTCTACACAAAATCTGAGTGAAGCGATCACCATTAAAGCTCAGGCCGATTCTCTCTATACCATACCGGTCTATTTAGACTTTGAACCACCGAATTACAAAGTAAGGATCGGGAATTATATTACCAACGAAGAAGCAAATGTGATGCAAATAGCAATGCAAAATCAGGGCTTCAAAAACGCATGGGTAGTTCCAAGCAAGATCGTAATAATAAAATGAGACCAATAAAACAGGTATGTCTACTTGTCCTGTTCACCGTAACAGGGCTTTTTTCTATGGATCAAGTTTTTGAAAAGGGCTTTGACCTTTTCTATAATTATCACTTTAATGATGCAGAAGCGTATTTTAAAGATCAGTTGAAAGATTCCAATGATCCTTTTCCGTATTATGCTTTCTTATCCTACTTGAATATTCGCTCGGATATGGCAAATGCCCGTTATGAGGATGCAATGGGAAATGCCGATAAAATGATCAGGATATATAGCCCTATTTTCGAATCCTATTTGCAAAATTCTCCGGAAGATGTCAATGTCCAATTCTATTACACCGTTTTACTGGCAGGCAAGATGCGTATCTATTTGAATAAAATGGAATACATGAATATCATGAAAGAAGCCCCCAAGATCCTGGGTAAAAAAGTTGCCATCGACCGTTATTCGGACAGTGATTTTGCCGAAATGGATTTTGGCACAGGCGCATTTGATTATTATTTATCGGTTGTGGGCGGAAATTTCGGATTGACAAACCTCTTCAGTAATTCTAAGTCCGACGGTATCCGGGAACTCTGGTCAACATACAAAAACGCAGAATATACTCGCTGGGAAGCCGCGATAGTCCTGATGTATGTCTATCTATATGATAAAATGGATTATGAACAGTGCAGTCAGCTCTGCCAGGAGTTTTTAGAAAAGTATCCCGAAAATCTTGAGGTACTCGCCATTGCCGCCGAATGTAACTATTATCAGGCAAAATGGAACGAGGGAGATGAGTATAAACGTCAGATCTCTAAATTATTGAAACATGGGCTATTGGATG
>Ga0208904_1000536_pt1 | contig 30792 bp, 30 predicted proteins | sample AntAceMetag02UKB_FD_184774 | JGI IMG/M metagenome (GOLD analysis project Ga0208904, IMG submission 184774) | Saline lake microbial communities from Ace Lake, Antarctica - Antarctic Ace Lake Metagenome 02UKB (SPAdes) (version 2) | ecosystem: Environmental > Aquatic > Non-marine Saline and...
CTATGTATTGAAGGTAAAGTGTTACCTATGTTTTGACGGTACACTTCTTACCCCTTACCTTCTTACCCCTTACCTTCTTACCCCTTACCTTCTTACCCCTCACCTTCTCGCCTTCTCACCTTCTTACGTTTCACGTCTCACGTCTTACGTCTCACGCTCTCATTTTTCCTTTGCTTTTCTTGATGCATATTGTATTTTAATACGATACACACACAGGAGGAGACTAATGAACTACCAATTAGATTATCTTAAAACGATGCCTGAAGTTTTTGCCGACGCTCTGCTAGGTGGAACTGATCGTAAGCTATTAAATGTTAAACGTAATGATGAGTGGGTAAGCTTTACTTACCAAGATGTTAATGACACTATCCAACGAATCGGATTTGGCTTCCATGCCTTGGGCTTAAAAGCCAAAGACCGTGTTGGACTTCTATCGGAAAATAGACCGGAATGGAATATGACTGATTGGGCATGCGCTCATTTCAATTTCACATCGGTCCCCGTCTATCATACCTGTATTCCTAAACAGATCGAGTTCATCCTCAATCATGCAGAGGTCAAGGTCTTGATCGTCAGTTCAAAAGAACAGGCAGACAAAGTTATTGCCGTAAAAAGCGCGCTGAAAACACTAAAATATATGGTCATGCTGAACGACGTAAAGTATGACGATAAGTGGATCATCTCCTGGGAAGATTTTTTAAAGAAAGGCGATATTGCTAAAGCCGAATCGAAAACCTCTATGCAAGAAATTGCATCTAAGGTCAAACCCGAAGATCTTTACAGTATCATTTATACGTCCGGCACCTCGGGAGACCCCAAGGGTGTTATGATCTCACAATTCAATATGGCTGCCAATGTCCAACAATCACAAGCGGCACTTGGTTTTCAAAAGGATAAAAAATGGTTATCTTTTTTACCTCTTAGTCATAGTTTTGAACGAGTGACATCATTATTCAGCACCTGGATCGGCGCAGAAATATATTTTGCAGAAAGCATTGCCAAAGTTGCTGCAAACCTCAAAGAGGTACAGCCGCAATATATGACAACGGCTCCCCGTCTTCTTGAAAAAGTTTACGCGGCCATTCAGGAACAAGTCGCAATGGGCTCACCCATCAAGCAGAACATCTTCCGTTGGGCACAAAGTGTCGGTCACGATGTGGTTTCAAAATATCTATCATTCAACAAGAAACCCAAAGGTCTGATCGCCACCCGCTATGCTTTGGCAAAAAAACTGGTCTTTCATAAGATCGGTAATATTTTCGGCGGCGAATTTATTCAATGTGTCAGTGGCGGCGCTCCCTTATCGGAAGAAGTCGGAGAATTCATCATGGCGGCCGGTATCAGTATCATCGAAGGTTACGGACTGACCGAAATGAGTCCGGTGACCCATGTCAACACCGTTGATCATATTAAATGGGGCACGGTCGGGAAAGCTCTTCCCGATGTTATCACCAAGATCGCTGAAGATGGTGAGATCCTGCTTAACGGACCGAACCGCATGAAACAATATTTTAATAATCCCGAAGAAACCGCGGAAGCCCTTGATAAAGACGGTTGGTTCCATACCGGCGATATCGGGTTTGTAGATGAAGAAGGTTTCTTAAAGATCACAGATCGTAAGAAAAACATTATCGTAACCGCCGGTGGTAAGAATATCGCGCCGGCTGCCGTTGAACGTGAGATCTGTGCCTCGAAATTCGTTGACCAGGCTGTCGTCCTCGGGGATCGCAGAAAGTATCTTGTTGCTATTCTAGTCCCGACACTTGATATTTTTACCAAATGGGGTAAAATGCAGGATCCACCAATTAAATTAGCCACCTATGAAGATGTTGTAAATTCCAAAGAAGTTGAAAAACTGATCAAGGAAGAACTTGATACCCATCAGCAGGATCTGGCACGATACGAACAGATCAAGAATTTCTTTATTGCACCTCAGCCCTTTGCCATTGAAACCGGCGAACTGACTGCCAGCATGAAGATCAAGCGAAAACATATAATTGAAAAATACAGTAAAGAGATCGAAGAACTTTACAATAATTAAATAGCCCAATACACAGGAGTCTATTATGAACTATTCATTGAATTACATCAAAACCATGCCCGAAATTTATTCGGATGCATTGGCCAAAAGACCGGACTTAAAACTTTATAATTATAAGGTTGGCGACGAGTGGAAAAGCCACACATATCAGGAAGTATATGATATGCTTCCCGATCTGGGCTTCGGCTTAAGATCTCTTGGAATAGAAGCCCAGGACAAAGTCGGTATCTTATCGGAAAATCGTCCCGAATGGTGCATGTTCGACTGGACATGCGCACATTTTAATTATGTTTCTGTACCTGTTTATCAAACATCCATTCCAAAACAGATCGAGTATATTCTTAATCATTCCGAATGTAAAGTTGTGGTCGTCAGCAACGAGGAACAACTTAAAAAGCTTATCACCTTGAAGAGCAAACTCAAGTTTATGAAATATGCTATTCTTCTTGAAGAAGTTAAGCATGAAGAAACATGGGTCATATCACTTGAAGACCTTAAAAAAGCCGGTAAGAAAGTACGAAAAACAGCTAAAGAAAGTATGCGGGAGATTGCAGCAAAGATTAAGCCGGAGAATTTGTGGAGTATTATTTATACTTCAGGGTCTACCGGTGATCCCAAAGGCGTCCTTCTTACACACTTTAATGTTGCGGCAAATGTTCAGCAGACCCAAGATCACGAAAAGTTTAAAAGCAATAAGCGTTGGCTTTCTTTTTTACCTTTAAGTCATACCTTTGAGCGAGTTACCTCTCTCTTCAGTTTTTGGATCGGTGCAGAAATATATTTTGCCGAAAGCATTGCAAAAGTACCCGACAACCTGAAAGAAGTAAAGCCTCATTTCATGACGACGGTTCCGCGCCTACTGGAAAAAATATATTCCAAAGTGATCGAACAGGTGCTTGCCGGCCCTCAGGTAAAACAAGATATTTTCAATTGGGCACAGAAAGTCGGACATAAGACCGCAGTCAAATATCTAAAAGACAATAAAACTCCTATAGGGCCACTCGGTTTACAATATGCTTTGGCCAAGCGTTTGGTGTTCAATAAAATTGCCGCTGTTTTTGGCGGTGAGTTCAGTCGCTGTGTCAGCGGTGGTGCACCTCTTGCTCCTGAGATCGGCGAATTCTTTTTGATGGCCGGTGTACGTGTTCTGGAAGGTTATGGTTTAACTGAAATGAGTCCTGTTACCCATGCAAACAGAAATGAACATTTAGTATTTGGCACAGTCGGAAAAGCCTTACCCGATGTTCAAACCACGATTGCATCCGATGGTGAGATCCTGCTAAAGGGACCAAACCAAATGCAGGGTTATTATAAAGCCCCCGTGGAAACCGCAGAAGCCATCGATAAAGATGGTTGGTTCCACACGGGTGATATCGGCTTCATTGATGAAGATGGCAATCTAAAGATCACGGACCGAAAGAAAAACATCATCATTACGGCAGGCGGTAAAAATATTGCTCCCGCTGGTGTAGAAGCTGAAATTTGCTCATCAAATTTTATTGATCAAGCGGTTGTCATCGGTGATCGTCGTAAATACCTCGTTGCTATTCTTGTTCCATCACTGGAGATCTTTGCCAAATGGGGTAAAAAGCAAAATCCACCCCTTGAATTTTCAACTTACGAAGATGTCGCGACGTCCAAGGATGTTGACAAATTGATCAAAGATGAACTTGCTTTATCACAGGATGGTCTTGCCCGCTACGAACAAATAAAATACTTTTTCATTGCACCTCAGCCTTTCACTATCGAAACAGGTGAATTAACGGCCAGCATGAAGATCAAACGAAATGAGATCATTAATAAATACGATCTTGAAATCGAAGAACTCTATAATAACTAAAAGATTCCATTTCACAGGAGGAATTATGAAACTGAGTTTAAACTATCTAGAGACAATCCCGGATATGTTCGCATATTCTTGCGAAAAATACGGGGATTTGGTTCGTTTCGGTGAAAAAAAGGATGGTGAATGGAAAACCTATACCTTTTTAGAGATCCGGGATATCGTTGAAAAAATCGCATTGGGTTTAAATGCTTTAGGGTTAAAGTATGGCGAACGTTTTGCGATCCAATCGGAAAATTGTAAAGAATGGACCATTATGGATCTCGCTTGCGCTCATCTGGGTATCATTAGTGTTGCAGTCTATCCTACTTTACCGGCTAACCAGACACAGTATATTCTTGAAAATTCGGGGGCTATCGGTGCCTTTGTTTCTGATAAGGTACAGCTGGAAAAGATCAAAGAGATCAAAGCAAAGCTACCGGAATTTAAAAATATCGTTTGCCTTGAAGAAGGCCAGGATGATGAAAATTGGATCATGTCCTACTCCACACTTATAAAAAAAGGTGAAGAGATCAAAGCCAATGGGAAACAGAGTCTGGAATCTTTTGGTAAAAAGATAAAAAAAGATGATCTCTGGACCTTGATCTATACCTCAGGCACAACGGGAAACCCCAAAGGTGTTATGCTGTCTCAGTTTAATATCTCTTCAAACGCACAATCCGCAATGGAACGTATTAAAATCCCTTCAGACGTTCGTTTCCTTTCATTCCTGCCTCTCAGTCATTCCTTTGAACGTATCGTATCACACGGTTCCTATTTCTGTGGTGCCGGAGTATACTTTGCGGAAAGTTTGGATAAGATCGCGGATAACCTTAAAGAGGTTAAACCTCATTACATGTTCTCCGTACCCCGTATCTTTGAAAAAGTTTATGCCAAGATCCATAATGGCATTTCTATAGCTTCACCCTTAAAGAAAAAGATCTTTGCATGGGCCAAGAAAGTCGGAGAAGAAACAGCCAGAAAATATCTGGTAAACGAAAAAAGACCTCGCGGGAAATACGGCATTTCCTACCCTATCGCAAAAGCTTTGGTCTTTAACAAGATCAATAAGGCTCTGGGCGGTGAATTCATTTATGCCGTTTCCGGTGGTGCTCCCCTTGCGGAACATATCGGTTATTTCTTTTCGGCTGCCGGTATTAATATCCTTGAAGGTTTTGGATTAACTGAAACCTCTCCCGTCACCCACTTGACCCCTCCGGGTAAAATTAAGTTCGGTAAAGTCGGACTGCCCATTCTTGATGTAGAGTGCATGATCGCTCCCGATGGTGAATTATTGATCCGCGGCCTCTGTGTGATGCAGGGCTATTATAAGAATCCCATTGAGACCAAAGAAGCCATCGATGAGAACGGCTGGTTCCATACCGGCGATATCGGCTTAATCGATGAAGAAGGCTTCCTCAAGATCACGGATCGCAAGAAAAACATTATCGTTACAGCCGGTGGCAAGAACATTGCTCCCGCACCCATCGAAAATGTTATGCTCGAATCCAAATTCATCGAGCAGGTTGTGATCGTAGGTGATCGTCGCAAATATCCTATTGCCTTGATCGTTCCGGCTCGCGAAGAGCTGGAAACGTGGGCTCAAGAACATGCTATCGTCTATTCAAATTATTTTGCACTTCTTGGAAATCAGGAAGTTTATGCCTTATTTGAAAGCGAACTGGAGGAATTCCAACTCCAATTGGCACGCTATGAAAAATCCAAAAAGATCTTCTTGATCGCTGAGCCTTTCACTATCGAGAACGAAGAACTTACACCCAGTCTGAAAGTTCGTCGTAAAAAAGTGGAAGAACACTACATGAAGCAGATCGAAGCACTTTATGGCGTGGATGATGATTCGTAACTCGTAACTCGTGACGCGCGAATATTTAAATAAATGTAGGGGTCCCGAAACTTCGGGGCCCTTTTTTTATTAATTTGATTTTGTACCATTTTATGTCATTTCGACCCCCGATTGTTCGGGGCCAGCGGGCGGAGCAGTGGAGAAATCTCAAATTACTCATTTCAATGAACTATATATTGAATCAAATTTACAGAGAGATCCTGAACCCGCCAGCAAATAACTGACGTTTCAGGATGACGTAATATGTTTTTTAATATCAATTCCAACCTTCTTAGACGCGATAAATCGCGTCTCTACACTTAACGAAAATATCATATTGATCCTCGACTTTCGACCTTTAGTCTATTCGACTTTTCGACTCTTAGACTTTTCATCTCTTCAACTTTTTTTTGCCTTTTGACGCTATTCTTTATATTCCTTCAGTACTAATCAGAACCCTTAAAAGAACAGGAGAAAACCATGAATATTGGGTCACTTGCAGGTAAAGTATGGAAAAATTAGATAAAGACTGCGCAATGACAGCAAGCGCATTGGCTAAAGCTATAGACGCAAAGAATAACGATCTGATGATGGCTTTGGGGTGGTTGCTTCGCGAAGATAAGCTTGTTGTAACAAAAGTTGCCAACAGCACAAAATACTCGCTAAAATAAACGATTCCGCACGCGCGGTGAGTAAAAATTATCATGCATTTATTATCCTAGCTGTGTAAGTTAAGACATGGAATCACTTACTCAAAAAAAATCGCGGGCGCTTAAGATCATCGCTGAACTTGAGAACATGTATCCTGATGTCCGCTGCGAATTGGAGCATGCCGATGCTTACCAGTTGCTGGTTGCCACCATTTTATCGGCACAATGTACGGACAAGCGCGTGAACATGGTGACACCCGCTCTTTTCGAACGATATCCAACGATCCATGATATGGCACATGCGGATAGGGATGATCTGATCGGCTATATCCGTTCGACCGGATTTTTCAACAATAAATCCGCCAATATCCTAGCCTGTTGCAAAGATGTTGTAGAGAGATTTAACGGAGACGTACCGGGGACACTCGAAGAGCTGACCTCTTTAGCCGGCGTCGGACGAAAAACCGCAAATGTTGTTTTAAACCATATTTTTCACGTCCCTGCCATTGTAGTGGACACGCATGTGGGACGCATTTCCCGGCATCTTGGACTTACCTTGGAAAAAGATCCGACAAAAGTGGAATTTGCTTTGATGAAGATCCTTCCCGAAGAAAACTGGATCGCATGGAACCACCAACTGATCAAACATGGACGTACCGTTTGTATCGCACGCAGACCTCAATGCGATATCTGCCAACTACGTCAATTATGTCCGGGACCCTATATTAATTGACAATTGAAAAAGGACAAAGGACAATTGAAGATCAAGATCTTTTGCTTTATCATTTTGTTTTTATCCCTCGTGTTTGCCGTACCAACGAAACAGCTCACATTGGATAATGTCCATGTTTATTACGCCGAAAAAGATGAAAAAATTGCCAAAGCCGCAATTCAAGTGGTCAGTAAACAACAGTTGCGATTACACGATCAATATCATCTTGATGTCAATCCTATTCATATTTATATTGCGGACGATCAAAAAACGTACAATAAATATTCCGGGGCTTCATCACCTGTTTGGAGCGTAGGTCTTGCATCGGATAACCGCATGTTGGTCAAAAGTCCGTCATTCAGCCGGCAAACACTTAAAGATTTTCAGCAAACCTTGCTCCACGAAACGGTGCATCTTGCGGTAGAGGGCATTCCGCTTCCGGTGTGGTTCAATGAGGGCTTTGCCCAATATGAAGCGGGACAATTCTCCTTACAGAAACGGGTATTGGTAAGCAGGGAATTTTGGCAACAAAACCTGATGTCGTTTACCACGATCGAATATCTCATGCAGATGCCGCAAGACAAAGCGGAGATCGCCTATGCTCAAAGTGTGGCAATGGTAGATTATTTGATTGAGTATTTCGGGACCGGACTCGTGAGCAAATGCCTCCTTTATTCAAAAAAACATCAGGACTTTGAAAAAGGCTTTCAATATGCCTTTCTAATGGATACTCAACAATTTCAACAACACTGGCGGGAAAACGCTCAAAAAAGCTACCGCCTTTATATCCTGCTGGGGCAAAATAATTTGATCTGGATCCTTGCCCCTCTTATCTTGATCTTGGGGTTTATCCTGACAAGGATCCGGCGAAAGAAGTTATTAAAAGAATGGGAGACCAATGAACCACAAGAAAGTGCCGACGACTTCTGATTTTCCCTTCTTTCTTCTGTTATTTTCCCGAATATCATAGTAGTTTAAAAACGATTAGCAAAAAGATATTATGTTGATCAGCTATATAATATATTGAGGTAATATGAAAAAAATAATTATACCGATAGTCCTTGCCCTTGTTCTGATCACCACCTTGTTTGTGTTCGCCGAACCAAAATTAAAAAGCAATGATCAAGTATACGAATGCAGTGATTACGGTGATGATGGCTTTTGTTCTCCGGAAGAAGTAAAGGTTACAGTCCTAAACTTTAGTGATTACATACTGAATGTGATTAAAGAATATGAACGTGACGGTAGTTATCCCTATTCCTGGGTTAACGGCTATAAAGGTGTCAGCAGGGATCTCTATTATGACGGAACAAAGATCGCAAATGCAAATCCGGATAGCTCGCACAGTACTTACTGCTGTGGCTTGACCTTTGAAGTATATTTTCGCAGTATCATGCAGTTCAATAAGGATAAAGGATATCCCGAAAACATCAATAATATGAGCGTCGCAGATTTTAATCGTTTCATATCCCTCTGGTTCGTACAAGAAACCAAAGGTGATGGACCCGGCGAGGCACTTGAGGCATACGGCCTGGGTACCAAGATCTCCAACATGAAGGATGTTCAAAAAGGTGATTTTGTCCAGATCTGGCGCACCAGCGGCTCGGGTCATTCCGTTATTTTCATCAACTGGATCGTTAATGAAGAAGGCGATACCACAGGAATGAAGTATTGGTCCACTCAACCCGGTACGAATGGCGCAAATTATAACACAGAATACTTTTCCGGCTTCGGCGGAAAAGTTGATAAAGCCCACACACATTACAGTCGGGCACGTAATCCAAAAGATTTTACACGCTTTTAATTATGATAACCGGAATAAGAATTATATAAATTACGGGAACAAGTCGCCTTATAATGGGACTTATATTCATTGTATGGAGTCCGAATTGCTAAAAATCAAATCTACTGCTATTCTCTTTCTTGTGATGATCTTGATCATTGCGCTTCCGCTTTCGGCCGCACTTCCCACACAAATGTCAAATTTTGCTTCTCCGGCCTACTGGGGAATGGCCCATTCCGGTGGAGCTGTAGCAGATGTTTCTAATGCCTACTGGATAAATCCGGCCCTAAATCCCTATGATACACCCTGGTCCGTCAATGTCAATGAGGCCTTCTTGCCCGGCACCGGCATATTTATTTCCGAATTGTCCGGACATTATCGTTTTAAAGGAAACCACGTGGTCACTACCGGATTGAATTTTGAAAATTACGGCAGCTTTGATCAACGGGATATTGAGGGCACGCTCGAAGGTGAATTCACCGCCGCGCAATATCAATATTTTGTGGGTTACGGTTATCGTATATCAGATCATTTTTCTGCCGGGACACAGATCGTTTTTCAAAGTGATCGTATTGACGCCTCGCGTGAGACTTACACCTATCTACGCTACGGATTAGCCTATACTTTTGGCAAACGTGACAACGTGCTTGCGTTCAGCGGCGCTACGAATGGATTAGACAATACCTGGCGAGCTTCATTTTCCCATGAACTGGAATATATGCCTTTACGCATGAATATTGATTTTCGTTGGTATGGCGATGATTGGAACCCTGCGTCATTTTATGATACCGAAAGCGGCGATTTTATTTTTGATACGGCAGCACGGTATTTCGCTGAAAAATTTACCTTGGGATTTTATATCGGAGCGGGTGAGAATCTTCACATTATGGCCGGCATTGATCTGGCACGTCTCAATCTGGCCGGTAATACTTTCGGACTGGATACCATTCTCAGTGGTATCTCACTGGGCGGTCAATATAAAATTAATCAACTTGAGATCAGTTTGGGTCTTTACCATTACGCCAACTTCACCACCATGACGGCGTTGGGGATATCGTATAGCGGAAAATAGAGTTTAGGGGTTTAAGAGTTTAAGGGTTTAGTTAATATCAATTTTATTCTCTAAACTCTTTTTTCTTTTCTCTTTAAAAAAATGCTGTAAAATATTACTGCATGGCTGTTCGTAAACACCAGAAATGATCTTCACGCTGTGATTTAGACGGGGGTCTTCACACAAATGATAAAGTGAATCGCAGGCACCGGCTTTGGGATCGGCGGTAGCGTAAACACAGGTATCCATACGGGCATGCACCAAAGCACCCGCACACATGGGGCAAGGTTCCAGGGTCACATACATGGTACAGCCTTTAAGTCGTTTTTCACCCAAGGTATCACATGCGGCCGTAATGGCCAGGATCTCCGCGTGCGCGGTGGGATCTTTTAAAGTTTCAACCCGGTTGTAACCGCGGGCAATGATGGTATTATCTTTTACGATGATCGCGCCGACGGGAACTTCATCTATCGCTAGGGCTTTCTCCGCTTCGGCGAAGGCTTTTTTCATCCAGTATTCGTGGGTAAATGGATTCAAGATATCCTGCATCTATGCCTCCTTTTTCACGTTCACAACAAATACCCGGTCATCTTGTTGATAATCCTTGATCACCCGGTGTTCATATGCTGAAAATATTTTCTTCATTTCCGGTGTTTGTCCGTTTCCGCCATATTCAAGTAAGGCCACACCTGCGGGTGTCATCCAATTTAAAAATTTTCCGGCAAAAAAACGATAAAAAGATAAACCGTCATCCTTATCGGACAAAGCCTGATGAGGCTCAAAATAAGATACGTTTTTATCCAGTGAGCTTATTTCACCTTTTGCGATATAGGGTGGGTTGCTAACGATCATATGGAAGGGTGTTTTGGGTTGGTATTCCCGAATATCGCCATGAATGACGTCGATGCGCTTTTCAAGATTATTAAAATTGATATTCCGTTTCAAGACCTTCACCGCTTCTTCGGATTTTTCGACAGCGGTAATCTTTGCCTGTGGAATGTGCATAGCCAGGGCAATGGCAATACAGCCAGAGCCGGAGCCGATATCGAGAATATTCAATTCCTGAGGTAAGGTGATGTTGATCTCTTTAATATCTTCACCATCATCGGATTTTTCCTTGCGGACGATCTCTTTTGGCTTGATCTTCTCCAAGAGGGAGGGAGCTAATTTAATAGTTTCTTCTACCAGTCGTTCCGTTTCGGGACGCGGGATCAGTACATGCTCATTCACGGCCAATTTAATGCCATAGAATTCACAATTACCCACGACTTGTTGAACCGGTTGATTCCCGGCGCATTTCAATAACATGGGGCGAAATACGGCCAACTCAGTCTCACTCATCGGGTGGTCAAATTGAAGATAAAGATCCATGCGCGAACAGGAAAGTGTCTCACATAAAAGCCATTCAACGACGGTTTTGGCATCGTCAATACCTTTTTCTTCAAGATAATTTGCGGACCAGTTCATGATGCTCATAACGGTCCATGTTTTGGATCCGGGCATGGTTTTATAGATTCTTTAGTTTTTCGACATTATCAGCAAGCTTCAGCTGTTCGATAAGCTCAAACAGATCACCATCCATCACCGCCTGCAGCTGGTGAGTCGTAAAATTAATGCGATGATCGGTGATCCGCATTTGGGGGTAATTGTAAGTACGGATCTTTGCGGAACGGTCACCGGTTGAGACCTGCGAACGCCGTTCAGCCGCAACCTTGGCATTTTGTTCATCAATGCTATGTTGTAATAAGCGACTGTAGAGGATCTTCAGCGCTTTTTCTTTATTTTTATGCTGTGAACGCTCGTCCTGACACGCCACAACCACTCCACTGGGAATATGGGTAATACGAATAGCCGAATCGGTCTTATTCACATGCTGTCCACCCGCACCGCTGGCACGGTAGGTATCAATGCGAAGATCGACATCGGCGATCTCAACATCCACTTTTTCAGCTTCGGGTAAAACGGCAACGGTTGCTGCGGAGGTATGAATACGACCCGAGCTTTCTGTGGCGGGAACACGCTGTACGCGATGGACACCGGATTCGTATTTTAACAAACCGTAGGCTCCATCACCTTTGATCGAAAAAGACATTTCTTTTATGCCGCCCAGTCCGATAAAGGATGAGCTCAATTCTTCGATCTTCCAATTTTGCCGTTCGGCAAACCGCACATACATGCGGTAGAGATCATGCGCAAACAAGGCAGCTTCATCACCGCCTGTTCCGGAACGAACTTCCACAATAGTGTTTTTATCGTCGTTCGGATCCGGAGGGATCAACAAGAACTTAATGGCTTCTTCCATGCGCTCAAGCTGTTCTTTCAGATCGTCCAATTCATCTTTGACCAGTTCTTTTAATTCGTCATCATTACCGCGAAACACTTCTTCATCATCGGCAATATGCGCCAATAATGCTGCATATTCTTTATGGACTTCCATGATCGGCTCAAGATGCTTACGTTCTTGAGATAACTTTCTAAATTTATTTTGATTGGTAAAAGTTGCAGGGTCAGATAATTCGGCGATCACCCGATCATAGCGTTCTTTAATTTGTTCAAGTTTATCTAACATTGTGGCTCCCGGAATTATTCCATAGCTTCAGCAACGAATTGTCCGCCTTTATATTTTTCCCACTTATCACCAAATCCTGTTTTCAGGGCGGCAACGGCACATTCGATCATGCCGGCATCGGGTTCTTTGGTGGTAATGCGTTGCAGCCATAGACCCGGCTTTGCCATCCATGCAATAAACCATTTATCAAGATTCCTGCTGGAAAATTTCAAGACCTCGTAGCTAAGTCCCATCACAAGGGGAATAAGGGGAATATGATACAGAAGGCGCATCTGAATGGTCAGTGATACCTGAAAAAAATGAATTACCAAAGCATCAACAATAGCATAAATAATGATCACACTGATCATGGAAATGAAAAGAAACGAGGTTCCGCAGCGAGGATGAAAGCGTGAATGCTTTTTGATATTCTCTACGGTCAGTTCTTCACCTGCTTCAAAGGCATAGATGGTCTTGTGTTCGGCGCCATGATAGCTGAACAGGCGTTTGATATCTTTCATCAGTGAAATGATAATAAGATAAAGCAGGAAAAAGATGATGCGGAAAGCGCCCGCGCTCACATTGAACCAGCCTGCACTGTCTTGCAAACCGAATAATTTTTCCGTGATCCACATCGGTCCTATCAGAAACATCACAATAGCCAAGCCAATGGCAAATAGCGTGCTTAAAAATCCGACAAGTTTCGACCAAAAGCTCGCTTCTTTTTTGCTTTCCTCAGGATAGGCGATATCCGCTGAAAAATTGAGGGTTTCCATACCGATCTTCATTGACTCGAACATGGATATAACACCGCGAACCACCGGCCAGCTGTAAAATTTATTTTTCTTTGCCAGTGAGGTAAATTCTTTGCGTTCGGTGATAATCTCACCTTCGGGATTGCGAACTGCCGTAGCGTATGCTTTGGGAGTACGCATCATAACACCTTCCATCACGGCCTGGCCGCCAACGAGGATCGTCTTTTTTTCTTCGGTTTTTTTAGTCATAATATTTTCCTGTAAAACTTTTTGAATAAACAAAAATCATCCCGGAATGCGGGATGATCTTAATATTTCAAACATAAAAAAGCTAGTTGTCTTTTTTTATGCCGTATTTTTTGTTGAATTTTTCAATTCGGCCAGCCGTATCGAGAAACTTTTGTTTACCCGTAAAGAAGGGATGGCAAGAAGAACAAATTTCGACTTTCAGATCACCGGCTGTGCTGCGTGTCTTAAAACTATTGCCGCATGCGCAGGTAACTGTTACTTCGTCGTATTTGGGATGAATTCCGCTTTTCATTTTTTTACTCCTAAAACAATCATATCAAAGCCGTGTATTATACGATTGAATTTTGGTTTAGTCAAGTAATTTTAAGAAAGTTATGAGTTAAAAGTTATGAGTTATGAGTAGAGCTTTTATCCGCCATTTTTAATTGCTTTACTAGTTACAATAGCCGACCTAATCATTTTAAGAATTTCAGTTGCATCCAAAGACATACTTTCATATTGTTTTTCATCAAGAAAATCTGTGTCTTTCAATATGGAAAGCCAAAATAAACTCTCATCACATTCCTTTTGACCTATTCCTAATTTATGAATAAAATCAGCTCTGCTTTCAGCATTTTGAGCCTCTCGTACCATTGCACCAACAGATGTCCCGCTTCTCATTAATTGTTTACTCAACACATATTCATGCTTTTCCTTGCATAAGTATTTGTATAGATTCACAACCCTGATCGAAAAAGCATAAGTTTTCCTTTCGATTGCACCCTTTCTTGATTCTTTGTTTTGAGTACTCATCACTTATAACTCATCATTCATAACTTTTATTCATCCTCCCCCGGTCGTTTCCTCCAACTGTACTCTGCCTTATACACGTACATTCTATTGAAAATCATTGTTAATATCCATCAAATCATTATTATGCCATAAAACCGTGATCTACATCACTCATTTCTAATGTTGTGAAACATCCTTGTTTTTCGTATTATTTATATTAATTAAATATGCTGCGAGGAAAGAATGAAAAAAATATTATTCATAGGATTTATCATCATGACATTAACAGGATGTACAAATTTTTACGATGTGATCATCACAGGTGGAACGGTCATCGATGGCTCCGGAGAGGCCGCAAAGAAAGCGGATGTCGGGATCATTGGCGATAAGATCGTCGCAGTCAGAGATCTCTCGGGCAAAGAAGCAAATATTAAGATCGATGCGACAGGTAAAGTTGTTTCCCCCGGTTTTATTGATGCTCACTCACATACCGACACTAAGTTAATGATCAATCCGCGTGGTGAATCCAAAGTTCGCCAGGGCGTGACCTCCGAGGTGACCGGCAATTGCGGCTACTCCCCTTACCCGCAAAAAGCGGATGACAACAGTATGTGGTCTTCAAAATATGCTTATCCCGATTATAAAAGTTACTGTGACACGCTTGAGAAACACGGCATGGGCATCAATCAGGCCTGTTTGGTCGGTCATGGCAATATACGCCGTTATGTGATGGGGAATGTGGATGCCGAAGCAACGCCGGAACAATTGGCCGAAATGAAAAATTTGTTAGAAACTCAGATCAAGCAAGGCGCTTGGGGTATGAGCACCGGACTGGAATATGCTCCCGGCTCTTTCAGCAACACGGAAGAACTGATCGAGCTTGCCACTGTACTAAAAAAATATGGTGCCCTCTATACAACTCACATGCGGAGTGAAGATAAATATTTGGTTGAAGCCGTAGATGAAGCCATACGTATCGGCCGTGAAAGTGGTGCGCAGGTACAGATATCTCATTTTAAAGCCTGCAATCAACCTTATTGGCCTCTTATCGATATCGCCATTGACCATATCAAGGCAGCCCGAGATGAAGGATTAGTCGTCTCTGCCGATAGATATCCCTATAATGCATATAACACGTCACTTGCTGTTTTTTTGCCCACCTGGGCGCGCGCAGGCAACGATGACGATGTTGTTGAACGTCTGAAAGACCCTGATAACGATGCCGAATTCCGTGCTTATGCTGAAGGTAAGTTCAAGAATATTGGCGGTGAAGAACTTTTCCTTATCTCGGAATGCAAGAATCCACGCTGGGCAGACAAAACGGTCGCCGAAGGAATGGAAGAAACCGGCTTGAGTGGGTACGATTACGTCAAAATGATCTTGCTTGAAGATATCCATGCCGACATGATCGGATTCGCCATGGATGAGGACAATTTGAAAAAAGTACTAAAACAAGATTTCGTTATGATCTGTTCCGATGCCTCTGCCTGGGCGCCCTACGGTGAACTGGGCAAAGGCAAACAGCATCCCCGCGCCTACGGTTCCGCCGCACGCGTTCTGGGAAAATATTGCCGCGAAGAAAATATATTTGACCTTCCCACCGCCGTTTACAAATTAAGTGGCTTGGTCGCTAAAACCTTTCAGATCCCCAAACGCGGATTATTGAAAAAAGGTTATTACGCCGATGTTGTGGTCTTTGACCCCGAAACCGTCATAGACGTTGCTACTTACAGCGACCCGCACCAATATCCGATCGGTGTTCAAGCCGTCCTCGTCAACGGCAAGATCGCCGTGGAAAACGGCGAACACACCGGTGTGTTGAACGGGAGAGCGTTGAGGAAGAGGTAGGGATTATGAAATCATTCGATAGTATTGATGAATTATGTTCATTAATTCTAACAAAAAGAGATCAATTAGTTAAAGAATTTGAGGAAAATGGGTTTGATTCACTTCCTAAAGAAAAGACTTTTCTATGTAATAATTCAAAAATTATAATTGATTTACTCAAATTAGTCATAATTCATACTGAACATAAAACTTATAGGAAAATTATTTATAAAAATTTTGATGATTATAAAAATAATAATCTTCCCTCAACTATTGAGTTTAGAGCTATTTATTACTTATTTGATAAATTGAATTCAAGAAATAAATATAGAAAAATCATTAAAAGAGAAAAACCGGATTTTAGCTACAAAACAAATGAGGGAGTTCTTATACATACTGAAATTGCTGAAGCAATCCCTCCTAATTGGGCTCAATTCCGCAGACTGTTTAATAAATCTTCTACTAATAATTTAAATATTGAACAAACAAAAAGATTGTCCGAAACAAAGTTTAAAACATATTCTTCAAGTTTTGACATTTACGAACTCAACGGTGGAAAATTCATGAGCCAATCGCTAGGATTAACTGATACAAATGCGATTCATTCATTTATTATCAAGATGATTAATAAAAAGTTTATTAAGTACCAAACATATGATATTGGGGACATTAACAATATACTTATTTATGTTAACGACATAGGATTTTCCGATTATCATCAAGCAAAATCTGTATTGGAGCTAATTAATAATTCAGATGAAATTAATAAAAGTAGCATTACTATAGATTCAATATATGTTGTAAATGAAGATGATGATTTTTTTGTGGAATATATACACAACAATAATAACCACTATAAGATAAAAAGTTAAATGAATTCATTCCCCCAACACCACGCCACCTGGCGCAAGGTGGAGGAACGTTTATTCAAGCTGATGTAATCTTCTATTGAACTGCTCTGCAGTTCTATTTCTTTGTAAAAACAATTTCTAAACTCTTAGACCCCTATCGGGGTTGGCTTGTTCAACCCCGTCGGGGTTGTTGTATATGATTAGAGCTCCGGCTATATTATTCTTTGATCCCTTCGGGATCGTTGTTCAACCCCATACGGGGTTGTAGTATGTAGGTGAAAGCTTGGCTATATTGTTATTCGATCCCTTTGGGATCGTTGTTCGACCCCTTCAACCTACGCTCGGAGAGCTACGGCTGACAAGTCGGGGTTGGAGTGTATGACTAGAACTTTGGCTATATTGTTGTTTGATCCCTTCGGGATCGTTGTTCAACCCCTTCAACCTACGCTCGGAGAGCTACGGCTGACAAGTCGGGATTGATGTTTATGATTAGAAATTTGGCTATATTGTTGTTTGATCCCTTCGGGATCGTTTTTACTATTTTCAAATCACGCATTAAAAATTTGTGATCTGGCTCACAGTTCAAAATTGAATATTGGCAAGCAGCCGTCCTTTACTTAATTTCGTAGACCCCGCCAGCTGGCGGGTCAAAAAGCTTCACGCCGGATGAAATCCGGTGTTTGGATCACATTAATAAATGAAGCACAGCGTGGTTCAAGAGGAGGACGAAAACGAGGCGCTGAAAAAGTGGAATAAACACTATATAAGATTTATAAACGAGATCCCGAAGGGATCGAACAATAATATAAACGAACTACTTCACACAACTCGGACCCTGACGGGGTCCAACAAGTTCTTCAGGGAAGACAGCATGGGAACGTACACTCGCATTTTATATCAAATCGTGTTTCAAACCAAGCACTGGGAAGAAACATTGACCAAGCAAAACCGTGAGAGACTTTTTACTTTCATTTCAGGTATTCTTATAAAAAAGGAATGCTTTGTCTATCAGGTAGGTGGCGTTGAAAATCATATTCATATTATAACACATGTGCACCCAAATATTGCGGTTTCGCAACTGGTAAAAGATATCAAGCTGGCCAGCACGACATTAATCCGCAGTGAAAGGCTTTTTTCGCACTTCAAAGGGTGGAACGAAGGATTCGGAGCATTTACCTATACTCCGGAGGCGATTGATAACCTGATCAAGTGCGTGTTGAATCAGGAGGCACACCATAAAAAAGAAACACCCCAAGAGGAATATCTTCGTTTGTTAAGAGAATTCGAAATCGAATTTGAGGAAAAATATATTAAATAGCTTCTTCAACCCCGTCGGGGTTGTGGTGTATGATTAGAGCTCCTGCTATATTATTCTTTGATCCCTTCGGGATCGTTGTTCAACCCCTTCAACCTACGCTCGGAGAGCTTCGGCTGACAAGTCGGGGTTGATGTTTATAATTAGAAATTTGGCTATATTGTTGTTTGATCCCTTCGGGATCGTTGTTCAACCCCTTCAACCTACGCTCGGAGAGCTACGGCTGACAAGTTGGGGTTGATGTTTATGATTAGAAATTTGGCTATATTGTTGTTTGATCCCTTCGGGATCGTTGTTCAACCCCTTCAACCTACGCTCGGAGAGCTTCGGCTGACAAGTTGGGGTTGATGTTTATAATTAGAACTTTGGCTATATTATTCTTTGATCCCTTCGGGATCGTTGTTCAACCCCTTCAACCTACGCTCGGAGAGCTACGGCTGACAAGTCGGGGTTGATGTTTATGATTAGAAATTTGGCTATATTGTTGTTTGATCTCTTCGGGATCGTTGTTCGACCCCGCTGAAGTTGTGGTAAGTTCTCAAAAGAAAAAACATACAATAACACCCGTTGTGTGAAATAGGTAGAATAACAGCGAGTATTTTTTGTCATCTCGACTAAGTCCGCTGTTTGGCGGACGCATGGAGAGATCTCAAACGAGGAATGAATATCCAAGCGTTAAATTATGCTTTGTTGTTTGAGATTTCTCCACTACATTCGCCACCAGAGGTGCCTCGTCCGGTCGAAATGACATAAAATAACGCTTTCTTTTGAAAAAAAGTAATTTCATACAACGGGTTACAATAACATATTTAACAATATTAATTTTAAGGCTATTACCTTAAATTATTCTTGCATTATTAAGGCTATACCCTTATTATTTGGTGTAATGTTTAAGGAGATAGCCTGATGAACAAACAAAAACTTATTTTACATCATGTTGATGACAGCATCAGCATATTAAAAAAAGCCACCGATCTTGTCATTCCACAAGCCGGTTGGATATACTCTATCAGAAAAGCACTCAATATGTCACTCCGGCAGTTGGGTAAAAGGATGAATATTACACCTCAAAGTATGAAAGAGATCGAAGAAAGGGAAAAATCGGGAACGGTTTCGATCAAGGTGTTAAAGCAAGTTGCCAGTGCACTCAACGCGAAATTTATTTATGGATATGCGCCCAATGATGATTCACTGGAAAAAATGATCGAAAAAAGAGCTCTTACTTTAGCTAAAGAAATTGTAAACAGGACCTCAAATAATATGAGACTGGAAGACCAGGAAAACTCTACTGAACGAATTGAGGCCGCAATAAACGAGAAAACAAAAGACATCATTGCAAACATGCCAAGGTACTTGTGGGAATGAAATTAACATACGCCAATGGACAAACACCTATCTCTGAAGAAGAGTTTGAAGAATTGCTTATTAAAACGATCTCAACCAGAGCTCAACTTGATGAATTTGAACAAATGAATATTGAAATTGCTGTTGAATGGACAATGAAGAAAAATTTCAATATCGACAAGGTATTATCAATTGAGTTCATTAAAGAAGTTCATAAACGTATGTTCAATAACGTATGGGGCTGGGCAGGCAGCTTTAGAAACTCGAATAAAAACATTGGGGTTGACAAGCACTATATTTACCCCGAATTACAAAAGCTAATTAATGACGTTAAGTTTTGGATAGAAAATAAAACGTTTTCTAATGATGAAAATGCGGTAAGGTTTAAGCACAGATTGGTTAAAATCCACCCCTTCCCAAATGGAAATGGTCGGCACTCCCGTTTATGTGCAGATATCTTTATTTCTCATATTTTTTACCAAGATATATTTTCCTGGGGAAGCAATAGTAACCTCACCATACAAAGTGATTTTCGGAAACAGTATATTGACGCTATTTTGTTAGCAGACGAAGGCGATATTCAAGACTTAATTAAATTTGCAAGATCATAGTAATAATTAATATTCTGGAGTCACCATGCGCACCTTTATCCAAAAAACCGCCTCATGGAAAAACATCCTCATCCTGATGGGGATCATGCTGGTGTTCCAGTTTCTTTTCTTTCCCGCGTTATTGCCAGAAGGCGAGCATGCGGTGCTGCTGGATTCAGAATTGGGATACCGCGCGGGCGAAGCCTATGAGGTCATCGGGCACTACAGCGACAGCATGCGCCGGACTTATATCCTCAACGAGGTGACGTTGGACCTGATCTTTCCGGTGGTTTATACCCTATTGTTCGCCTTTGCGATCTACCTGCTTTTCGGGAATGCCACACTGGCGCTGCTCCCCTTTTTACAAATGATCTTTGATTACCTTGAGAACACAAGCATTGTGATCATGCTGTTGACCTGGCCCAATAAATTCATGTGGATGGCAACGGCCGTTTCAGTCTTTTCCATGATCAAGTGGGCGCTTGTCGGGATCTCAATGCTAATCATTTTGGTGGGTGGCGTGAGGTTTTTGATCATGCGTAAAAAAATATCCGAGTAATATTTATCCTATCCATGTGACCTCCATCACACTTTTACATTTACTATAACATAAATACATCTATTTCAGTATTTTTCTTGGCATTAATAAAAATAATGTTGCCCTTTAGTGCAACTTTTATTAAAATGAGGAGAACGATCATTGAAATACCGTAAAGTCTTTTACTACAAAAATTACTTTGCTTCATTTTTTTTCAAAGCAGATAAATGATGTACAGATCAAGATCACTTGGACAATTGATTTTATCAGAAGATTTCATAAAGTACCGAAGAAGTACTTCAAATATATTGGCGGTACAAAAGGACTATATGAAATACGCGTACAACATTTAAATGACATTTTTAGAATCTTTACATTTTTTGATAAAGGAAATCTAATTGTATTAATAAATGGCTTTCAAAAGAAAAAACAGAAAACTCCAAAATCAGAAATAAAAAAAGCTTTGCGGATTCGAAAGGAGTATGAAAATGAAAAATTCAAATCTTAAGTCCTTTGATGAACACTTGGATGAAGTATATGGTAAAAAAGGTACTAAGACACGCAATGAATATGAACGTGGTTACAAACTCTTTGAACTTGGGGTATTAGTTAGCGAAGCTCGTAAACAAAAAGGGTTAACTCAGGAAGAATTAGCGCAAAAAATCGGTAGTACAAAATCTTATATTTCCAAAATCGAAAATGGTGTTAAAGAAGCTCGCGTATCCACATTACAACGCATTATTGAAGATGGATTAGGTGGGAAACTTCATTTAAGTGTCGAATTCAAATAAGGACATCCTCATGAAAGAGATCATGTTCATCGTTTATAGTTTATTTCGACTGCCATTTTACGAGGAACGTCGTTCCTTTTACGCCAATATCATTTCCATCATAAGACCAAGTACCCCAATGTTGTTCCAGATCTAAGCGATTTACAAGACTTGTTTTATCTTTATCGGCACCAAAGGCATGAACGATGCTCATGAGCAAACGGGAATAATTGATACCGTAACCTGAAGAAATAAAATTGGTAGATCCGTAATTGTGATTACCGTAACGAAGGAATATAATATCGTATAGTCCTAGTTGTAGGGCATTTACTGATTCATCTTCTTTTATATCATGAGCATATTTTACATGCATCAGTTCTGTCTGGGCGCTATTATCATACAATGATATATCCACATTAAAACCGAACAAATAATTATTTGTGACATCCGGACCCAGATTCTTGAAAGTGTAATGAATTCCCGGGGTGATGTCAAAGTGTATATTATGTTCAAAAAGGGTCATATCACCTTTATTAAAAGAAGCCAGGATAGGCCACTTGACAATGACACCAATATCCGCAACCGTATTTCTGCTAATGGTTGTGTCCGGATAATGTATATAAAGATTTTTTGCCGATATTCCAATTGACGCATCAATAAATGAATGATATGACAATGCGGCACCTAAGCCTCCATACAGCAATGTCGACGAGAATTGATCGGGAACATAGGCCCAATTTACCGTGGTCATTCCCAGACCCAGTGTAAATTTCTCGCCTAATTGAAATCCTCCGGCGATCGTTCCCGAACCGAAATGATTCAGCTATTCCAAATTACTTGTGCCTACCCCAAATTTATTATTATGTGCAAACAGGGCTGTGGCTGCGGGATTCTCCCACATTCCCTGTGGATCATCAGCTCAAATATTTGCAAATGACCCACCCATTCCCAATGCTTGAGCACTAGGTGAATATCTATCTTCACTCATGGTATCCAAACAGGGTGACGGAACCGCATACAAAGTAAAGAGAATTGATGCGCTAATTAGAGCAAAAATGATTTTAGATTTGTTAATCATCATGAGAGAAACTCCTTCATTTCGAAATTCTACTATTCACGGCTACCAGTTGATAATTAATTAATTATAGCATAATTATACAATAAAAAAGGAAGTAAAAAAAACCTTTTATATCAATTATATATTTATGACTCTTCCTATTTTATCAGCAACATTTTTTTCGTTATGCTAATTTTATTCCCGACCCGCATAGTACAGAAATAAATTCCACTGGACATGCCTGACGCATCCCAAATCAATTCGTAACTTCCAGCCTCGACAAATCCATTGAGCAGTTGATCAACCAATACTCCCTGCATATTATAAATATTGACCGCAGTATTGCTACCTTCGGGGTAGTACAAGCTGATCACTGTTCTTGGATTGAAGGGGTTCGGATAATTTTGTTCCAGCGAATAGACATCGGGCAAGATCGGATCACACGCCGTTTGAAAATTGATCTGTGAAAGCAAATTCGTATGCGGATTGGGGTCTACTCTTACCTTCATAACTTCACCTACATCTTCGGCGAAGTATCTATATTGTTCCCATATAGGCGTTCCGGTGGAATCCGTCCGGTATTCCATCATTTTCAAACAATTGTAAAAGGTACCGGCCGGTGTTACAACCGTTTCTGTATTACTGATGGTTGAATCCAGCATAGAAATACCTTCATATTCGTAGTGGAAGGAATATCCGGGGCTTAGGATCTCATTGGGAAAGGAGGCATATCCCATGGGGTATACCATTGCAGAATCAATATCGGTGGATTCCCCAGATACTGCAACCAACAAAATGTTTCCAAGGCTATCCTCCCTCAGCCAAAACACATGAAATACATGCCTAGTACTCGGAGTATCATCCATTATTGTCGAACCAACCAGTTTATAATATAATTCTCCGTGAACAGAATCCGTACCTTCAATCGTTTCATATCCCGTTCGTGGGGACCAGCCTGTGCCTTCCTCCCCCGAACGATATACAAGACTGTTTCCCATTTGTAAAGGTAAATGATAATCAGCAGCCGTTTGCGCCGGCAAGATCGTTAGTGTACTCCAAAAAATAAATAGTATACAAGTGAATGTCTTCATTTTATTCTCCTTGTTTTACATTCAAGTTCTTTTATTACTCAAAATAATTTATATGAAATAACAAAACTTCTTCCAGACACGCAGGGGGAAGTTCCGGTTTAAAATAATTATCAGATATATGTGTCTTATAAATCAATATATTACTTGTTCTTGTTATGCACAAAGATTTTTTATATTAGCGGATCACAGAAAATGCTTCTTAATACCCTGACTCAAATATACTTTTCAATTTTCATACGACCAAGCAGGCCATGTCTGCGATCTTTATATAAAATTTCAAATACATTGTTTTTTTACACAAAAGCTTCGTGCTTCTTGTCACCTGTGTTATTATTTCATCAATACGCACTTCTTTGCCGACATGAAATCCCCGGCCTGAATTCGGAAAACGTAAATACCGGAAGGCATATTCTCCGCATTCCATTTTACACTATACTGACCGATGTTTTTATGTTCATCTACTAATGTTTCCATCCATTGACCGGTGACATTGTAAATGGATAAATTAACTATTGCAGATTCCGGTAATTGGTACGAAAGGGTAGTTGATGGATTAAAGGGATTGGGATAATTTTGTTGTAAAGTAAAATCAATCGGGATTGTTTTAGTATTTTTTTCTTTAACAGACGTTATAATATGATATTGAATAAGTTTAGATGTGCCTGCTTTTTCTACCGGTATTTCTTGTGTTTTCATCACTTCCCCGATACCTTCAGCATAATATGCATAGACAAGCCAAGTCGTTGTTCCCAGTGAATCCACATAGATATGTCTGACTTTGATACAATTTGTGAATATACCGGCCGGCGTGTCAACTGTTTCAGAAATACTCATTATAGAGTCCTGTACGTATATATCGCTATAAAAATATTCCCGGAAGTAACCCAGTGTTAAAAACTCGTTTGGAAAAAAGAAACCCGGGTTTTCATAGATCATTGCTGAATCCAATTCTGGTGATTGATTCAGACTTACTGCACCAACAAGAATATTTCCTAATGAATCTTCACGAAGCCAAAAAACGTGACATACGTTAGGTTCTAATGGGGCACTATTCATTGTCTCTACTGCTTCTTGCCTGAAATACATGATACCTGATATAGAATCTGTTCCTTCGATAGACTCACATACTGATCTTGGTTCTTCATCATCAACCTGATAAACTAAATTGTTTCCTATTTGTAATGGTAAATAATAATCTGCAGCGGTTTGCGCCGGCAAGATCGTGAGTGTACTCCAAAGAACAAGTAGTATACAAGTGAATGTTTTCATGATATTCTCCTTGTTGTTTTTTACGTTCTTCTTTCACTCCATATTTTTTTATCAAATAACTCAACTTCTTCCAGACACGCAAGGGGGAAGTTCTGGTCTATGATTATTATCTGGTATTTGTGTCTTATAAATCAATATATTACTTGTTCTTTTAAAGCACAAAGTTTTTTTCAAACGGAAATTTATAAAAACATGACTGTAAATACTCTAACACAGATCTTCTTTTCACCCACGGGAACAACCCGACAGATCCTTTCTGCCATTGGGCAAGGGATCAACGCGGATGAAATAATTGGCTACGACCTGACACCTCCTGAGAATCGCGATAACTTTCAACTAGCACTTGAGCAAGAAGACAGACTTGTTCTATTGGGCGTCCCAGTCTACGAAGAACATGTCCCCGATCTAATTTGGGATACACTGAATCGCATTGAGGCAAATGGACAGCCAATTATTCTTGTCGCCGTTTACGGCAATATTGGTTTCGGGCTATGTTTAAAGGAACTGGAAGCATGGGCAAAACGAGTAGGCTTTAATGTCATAGCCGCCGGTGCGTTCATTGGAGAACATAGTTTTTCACATAAAGGTCTTCCTTTGGGCGAAGGCCGACCTGATATCGAGGATATAAAGTTTGCCCGTGAATTTGGCGCATCCGTTCTCGCTAAAATTCAACATGATATCCCTTTAAATCCTGATATTTCGGGACACCTTTCACTTCTGTCACAAATCCTACCAAAGAACAGTGCCAAACTCTTTGCACATTATCCGGAAGCGGATATGAAAAAATGTACACGATGTATGCGTTGCCTGAATGTTTGTCCATCGGGTGCCATTGATCTTGGGACACTCAAGATCGACCACAGCCTTTGCCTGCATTGCTTTGCTTGTGTAAGGGTTTGTGCCCCCTCGGCACGAAAGATCAAATTAAAGTTAAAAACAATGGTGAAAACCGTTTTAAAAGCCCAAACGAAAAAACGAAAAATCCCGGAATTATTTTTGTAATTCCAGTATTTCATGCTTACTTTAAATCTCACAGGATGGAATAGACAAAAAAACTTAACTCAACATTCTACATTTAAGAGGTAGTAAAATGAGCAAATTGTGTATTGCATATGTGACTAAAACTAATACCACCAGAGAAATTGCGGAAGAGATCGCAAAAGTAGCCCGTGAAAAGAACTGGGACGTAAAAGTTCTCCCCGTTTCTGCTATTGACGATCCAAAAGAATTTGATGCCATCCTGATCGGTGCTCCGATCAATGGAATGCAATGGTTACCCGAAGCGGTTGCGTTCGTCGAAAAAAATCAAACTGCACTGAAAGAGATCTCAACATCTTATTATCTTGTCTCTTATTTAATGAACAGCGGCGCAAAAATGTGGAAGAAAACGATCAATAAAAGCCTAAATAAAGTAACGGCTCTCGTTCAACCTGCTAAGATTGGAAAGTTTGACGGTCGTGTTGAGGATGAATTCCCGGGTTTTGCCCGTTTGCTCTTTGGCATCAAAAAAGGGACACCACTTGATCTGCGCGACTGGGATCAAATACGTGAGTGGACAAATGAATATCTGGAAGAATTAGAAGCCAGAAGTCAGTAGTAACTGGTAACTGGTAACTGGTAACTGGTAACTGGTAACTGGTAACTGGTAACTGGTAACTGGTAACTGGTAACTGGTAACTGGTAACTGGTAGAATATATAAAAAGGAGTGACGAATCACTCCTTTTTCTTTTTCTCAAAATTCTTTTAGATCATTATTTTTCATCTAAGGTAAAGATATGAACACCGCTTACGCCGGGATCTTTGCCACAAGAATGATATCGTATTCAATATCCTTTTTCTTTTTAGCAAATACGGCGGTTTTTCCTATAGTTTCATTTGAATCCGGATCTTCTTCATAGAAAAAACTGTACCACCCGCAATAGTAATTACTTTTTCACTCGAAAGGAGAATTTCCGTATGAGCAAGTGAAATGTTTAACTATCTAACAAATTAATAATATTAAATTAATATTGATTATTTTTAAAGAAAGATTAAATTTATTCGTAATATTTAAAAAAGGATAAATGATGAGCACAACACTTAAAATTATCGGTATTGCCTTGTTTTACTTCATCACCATCGGAACCGGGATCGTTATGCATATAAAAGGTCGACCGTTTAATGCATTATTGTCGGCTTTGCACAAAGTAATCGCTCTGGCGGTCGTAGTAGTAAGTATTTTGCTTGTACGATCAGGTATGATTCATGAAATACCCTCAACCTTTACGATCTTTCTTTTGGTCCTAACTCTGATCTTCTTGGTTTCCCTCTTTATTACGGGTGCCATGTTAAGTGATGAAAAAGAAAGCCCCAAACTTACGTTGATGCTACATAATATCGCAACTGTTCTTGCTCCTGTCAGTGGGATCATTAGTCTGGTTCTTATATTCAGGTCATAAATACAATTTAGGAGAATCTATGGAAAATATTTTTAAAGTCACCTTTTGGCAGGAATTTGTCGATAGTGCCGTTACATGGATCGTATCCGAATTGCCGGGGATCCTTATATTGACGGTCATCATCTTCATTGCATTCAAAATGGTTCGCTTTTCATTTAAAAAAATGAGAAAGGTCTTGAGCTCACGTGCCGAAAAAAACAGTAATGTTGACACGGAAGAATCAGTCAAGCGCATTAACACACTGACCAGCATTTTGCACATGATCATTAAGATCATTCTCTGGGCAGTCTATCTCATGATGATCCTTCAAAAATTCGGGATAAATATCGCGCCTATTCTCGCCAGTGCAGGAATCATCGGATTAGCTGTTGGTTTTGGTGCTCAGGAATTGGTCCGTGATTTCATTTCCGGTTTCTTTATTATTTTGGAAAATCAGGTAAGGACCGGGGATATCGCGATCCTCAACGGCACCGCGGGACAGGTAGAAAAAGTCGAATTGAGAACCATCACACTTCGGGATTTTTCCGGGGTCGTGCATATTTTTCAGAACGGCAAGATCAATAATGTATCCAACATGACCAAAGACTGGTCCGCTATGGTCTTTGATATTGGCGTTGCTTACAAGGAAAACCCTCAACTTGTCATGGATGTGATGAAACAGATCGGTGATGAGCTACGGGATGATCCGGCATTCAAGGACATTATTCTTGAGCCCATCGAGATCTTCGGATTGGATAAATTCGCCGACAGCGCAATTGTGATCAAGGCACGTCTAAAAACAAAACCCAGCATGCAATGGTCGATCGGACGGGAATATCGCAAACGACTAAAAGATGCTTTCGATGCACGTAATATTGAGATCCCATTTCCTCATACAACTATTTACTGGGGTGAGAAGATCAATCCGCTTAAACTGGAAATGAACGATCAATTATTGACTACGCTAGATAAATAAAGGGACAATAGATGAAGGGCAAAGGATTTATACTGATCCTTCTATGCGGCATTGGACTGCTATTTGCCGGTCCTTTGAAATATGTCCCTGATTTTGGTGAAAATCCCGGTCATCTCAGGATGTACCAATACATTCCTCAAAATCTTGATACCGGCAAGGACGTGCCTCTCGTACTAGTCCTTCATGGAAGTGGTCAGACGGCTTTTTCTCTGAGCAGAGCCAGCGGATTCAATAAACTGGCGGATTCATTGGGCTTTATTGTGCTCTATCCGGACCAACCGTTCTATAATAATTTGTTGACCGCTTTTTCATTTTATATGCCCGGAAAAATGAAAAAAGATCAAAGCGAGACTGCCTCTATTCACAATATGATCTTCTACATGCAAAAGAATTTCAACATAGATTCCGATCGGATCTTCATTACCGGGATGTCGGCCGGTGGCGCAATGTCCAATGTTATGTTGAATGCTTATCCCGAACTTTTTGCGGCAGGGGCTTTATTTGCCGCGCCTTCCATCTTACATGAAGGTGTGAATCCCGATAGCACGCATAAACCGCGCATTGCCATCATTCAGGGAAAAAACGACCTGACCGTCTTCCCACGAAATGCCGATCACCTGATGGAACAATGGATGAAGTATTTTGCCTTGGACAGTGCTGACCATAAAGTAACGGAGCATTACAAAGACCATGACCTTCTGAGATTAACGGAATACCCCAAAGAAGGTGACGCACAATTGGTCCGCCTGGATCTTGCCCGTACGGGACATCTTCTTTTGGTCGATCCAGGAAAGGGATTAAAAATGGGGGGTCAATATTCACTTTTTACAAAAGATGTGAATTTTCATTTACCGTATTGGATCAGTGAGTTCTTTGGGCTGACTAAAGCGCCTCACACACCTGTCCAGCGTAGCCTTGGCGAAGTTGGAAAGGCGCAAAGTAGCAAAAAGGCACAAGAATAGCATAACCACCTATTACGGATCGATCTAATTATCAATTATCCTTTGCCTGCCCTGCGAAGCCCGTTCAGGGCGAAGAAGGGTCAATTTTTAATTGATTTCAACTTTCATTTACCGTATTGGATCGTGGAGTTCTTTGGGTTGACATTACCTTAAATTCTGTGTAAATATGTTTTAATGCAGAACTCAAAACAGGAGTGTCACATGGAACAGCATTACACGGATCGGCCTTTATCGACCGACATGTTGAAGAAAATGGATGCCTATTGGCGTGCATCCAATTATTTATCGGTCGGCCAAATATATCTTTGGGATAATCCCCTGCTCAAAGAACCTTTAACACTATCACATATAAAGCCAACTTTGCTGGGTCATTGGGGTACCTCTCCGGGACAAAATTTTATTTATGTTCATCTTAACAGAATGATCAAAGAGCATGATCTGGATATGATCTACATTTCGGGTCCCGGTCATGGCGGTCCTACCACGGTTAGCCATACTTATCTGGAAGGAACATACAGCGAGATATATCCAAATATTACCCGTGATACGGAGGGATTAAAAAAACTTTTTACTCAATTTTCTTTCCCTGGCGGAATACCCAGTCATGTCTCTCCCGAATGTCCCGGGTCTATTCATGAAGGCGGCGAACTGGGATATTCACTGAGCCATGCTTTTGGCGCCGTTTATGACAATCCCGATCTGATCGCGGCCTGTGTGGTTGGGGACGGTGAAGCCGAAACGGGCGCTTTAGCCGCCTCCTGGCATTCGAACAAATTTCTGAATCCCGAACACGACGGGGCGGTGCTTCCTATCTTGCATTTAAATGGATATAAGATCGCTAATCCTACCGTTCTGGCTCGCATCAGTGAAGAGGAGCTGGACTGTTTATTTCGCGGGTACGGCTGGTCCCCTATCGTGGTAGAAGGCAGTGACCCCGAGCTTATGCATCAAAAAATGGCAGCCGCTTTGGATAAAGCCATCCTGGCCATCAAAGATATTCAGACAAAAGCCAGAGAACAACATCAACCCGATCGCCCTCGATGGCCAATGATTATTCTGCGCTCACCCAAAGGCTGGACCGGTCCCAAAGTGGTTGACGGTTATCCTATCGAAGGCAGTTACCGGGCTCATCAAGTTCCCCTTCAGGTCAATGAACAAAATCCCGAACACCTGCGCCTGCTAGGCGAATGGATGCACAGTTACAAACCCGAAGAACTTTTTGATAAGAACGGGCGGCTCGTTCCGGAACTTCAGGAGCTGGCTCCAAAAGGCGATCGCCGGATGGGCGCCAATCCCCATGCAAATGGCGGATTGCTTTTAAAAGACCTCAAAATGCCCAATTTTAAGAACTATGCCGTTACCGTTTCCACACCCGGATCGGTAAAAGCTGCCGATACCGGCATACTGGGCAATTTCTTCCGTGATGTAATCAAGCAAAATCAAGACGAGCGAAATTTCCGTATTTTTGGTCCTGACGAAGTTCTCTCTAATCGACTGAACGCAGTTTTTGATGTCACCCGACGCCAATGGAACGCTAACGTAGAGGCTAACGATGAATT
>Ga0208904_1000537_pt1 | contig 30729 bp, 25 predicted proteins | sample AntAceMetag02UKB_FD_184774 | JGI IMG/M metagenome (GOLD analysis project Ga0208904, IMG submission 184774) | Saline lake microbial communities from Ace Lake, Antarctica - Antarctic Ace Lake Metagenome 02UKB (SPAdes) (version 2) | ecosystem: Environmental > Aquatic > Non-marine Saline and...
AGCCATTCCGCCCGGTGTCCTGAAAGAGATTGAAGAGGTACTTTCGAAGGAGCTAAAAGCTTCCGGTGCATCTTCGTCGGCAAAAGTGGGCGGGGTTGAATCCGTCGCTGAAATGTTGAACACGATGGATAAAACGACAGAAAGCCGGATTTTGGCGACCATTGAAGAGTCCAATCCAGATTTGGCTGAACAAATTAGGGAATTAATGTTTACCTTCGAAGACCTGGTTTTGGTTGATCCCGCAGGAATGCAGGCCATTCTTAAGGAAATCCCACAAAACGAACTGGTTCTCTGCTTAAAAACAGCAACGGACAGCGTCAGAGAGCATATCTTCAGCAATATGTCTGAACGTGCAGCGGATATGGTACGTGATGATCTTGATGCACTCGGCCCGGTGCGTGTTGCTGATGTCGATACGGCCCAGCAAAAAGTTGTCAAAGCCGCAAGAAAACTGGAAGATGAGGGGAAAATTATTATTAGTGGTACCGGTGGCGGCGATGTCATATGACATCAATCTGACAAGTAAAATCTGGGAATTTCTTATTCCCTGTAGGGTCAATAAAATATTGTCCTTGTAAAGCCAGGCATGGAGAGGTTTTGCTGTAGATTTTATGGCAAAATTGTCGCTATCCTTCTCATATTACTGATTTGTAATGGTATTCAACTGTTTTTCGAGTTGTAAAAACACTTAATCCAATCGACTATCAATCCTCCCCGCTAGTTCCCGTAAACATTGAAAAAGTATCTCCGCCACCATTTTACCCCCAATACCTTCCATATCAATTGTATTTGTAGATGTAACTACATTAAATCATAGTTAGGCCTTTGTTTTTTAAAATTCTTAACGTAGTTTTCTTTTGTCCCATATGTTACTCTTAGTTCGTCTTAAGCAACTACAAAGTGGGCTGTGGATTGTGCAAGTGCCCGCAGACCTTGTTAGGCGCTGGAAAATGCCGAAAAATGAGAACTTCTCCGAACACTGGCCGTTGCTCCAGCGGTTCCTGCTACCAGACAGACTTTCTCCTCAGGCATATCCGACTCCTTTTGTGTGAGCTTCCTAACTCTTTTGTATCGCCCTGAGATGTCTCGTCAACCATGAATCAAAAATATAAACATATCCCAAAGCCAAATAAAGTGCAAAATGCTAAGTTGTACATTAGATTATCTCATATGGTTTTATTAACCCGGTTTAAGATTAACACTGATTTTCCCTTTTCCTTATGAAAACCAACTTTTCAAGTTGAAAACATTATTTTAGATAAAGCCATCTATTCTGTTTTTATTTAACTGAATTTTATGGGTATAAATAAATGATAGTTATGGTACATTATTCGCAAACTGGTTGGACAACTGAACATTAATAAATGTAAAGATTGTCAGGAACAGGCGTTTCTCTTTGTATCGAGATGTCGAATTTTATGAGTTCTTTCTGGCTGAGAAAGCTGAGTATTAAATGCTGACCCCTTTTCTTCGATCTTTACCTTAAATTTCGCTTAACAATCACTTTGTGTTCAATATAACTGGAGTGTCCAGTATGAATGTACCGTATTTCGATATAACTGGGAAGACTGCTATTATCACCGGTGGTGCGACCGGTATTGGAAAGGGGATCGCGGAAGGACTCGCAGAAGCGGGCGCAAACATTGTCATCGCTGCCAGGCGTCTTAAAGGGGCCGCTATTATGATGGCTTCATCCGCGTCGAATTTTATGACAGGAACAACTGTGGTCGTTGATGGTGGGCAAACCTGTCTTTAGACCTGCTGTATTTAGAGAAAGTGCCCCCAAGAATTTGACAACATATATTTTATCCGCCAACGCGAAAACCTAAATCTAGAGAAGAAAATGAAAATTAAAAACACGACAGATTACAGAAATAGCCTGAAGGTGTTAAATCCCAAAATTTATTATAAAGGGAAAAAAATCATGGATGTGACCAGCCATCCGGCAACGGTGCCGCATGTTCGAGCTGCAGCCATGACATATGCTGTGGCCAACCATCCTGAGAGCAAAGATCTGGCAACGGCCATATCCCATCTGACTGGCAACACCATCAGCCGTTTTACCCATATTCACCAGAGTACGGACGATTTGCTGAAAAAAGTCAAATTGTTGCGACTGCTGGGTCAAAAAACCGGGACCTGCTTCCAAAGATGTGTTGGTTTGGACGGGTTGAATGCGACTTATTCGGTTACGTATGATATGGACCAGGCGCTAAGCACGGACTATTTCGAGAGATTCAAAAAGTGGCTGATCCATATTCAGGATGAGAACCTGATGGTCACCGGAGCCATGACAGACCCTAAAGGAGACCGTTCCAAAGGTCCCGCGGGGCAGGAAGATCCCGATCAATACGTCCATATCGTGGAGCAGAGAGATGACGGGATCGTCATACGGGGCGCCAAAGCACACGCAACAGGGGTTGTCAATTCCCATGAAATCCTCATCATGCCGACCACTGCTATGAAAGAATCCGAGAAAGAATGGGCTGTCATCTGTGCCGTTCCCGTGGATGCGGAAGGGATCACCATGATTTTCGGTAGACAGGCCAACGATGAAAGACGGGATAACCAGGAGAGAATTGATTCGGGAAAACCCCGGTTTGGTGCCGTGGGAGGAGAAGCCCTGGTGGTCTTTGAAGACGTGTTTGTGCCCAACGAAAGAGTGTTCATGAATGGTGAAACCGGATTTGCCGGGGATATTGTCTATAAATTTGCCGCTCACCACCGGGCGAACTATGGTGCTTGCAAGACCGGGCTCATGGATGTCTTGACTGGAGCCACGACGTACTTATCAAACGTCCAGGGAACTTCGAAGGGATCTCATGTCAAGGATAAGATTACCGAAATGCTGCTGCTAGCGGAGACGTTGTACAGTTCATCTTTGGCCTGCTCGGTAGAGGGGAAAGCCACCCCATCCGGGGCCTTCCTGGTTGATACGATGTTGGCAAACGTCTGCAAACAAAATGTCACCCGTTATCATTTTGAAATTGCCCGACTGGCAGTGGACCTGGCAGGCGGATTCATTGCTACTCTGCCATCAGAAAAGGATTTTAACAGCGAGGAAGTGGGACATTTGGTTAAAAAATACTCTGTGGGATCGGCTGAATTCCCTGTCGAAGATCGTGTTAAAATCGGAAGATTGATTGAAGCCATGACCGGTGGGACCGCAATGGTGGAGTCCATGCACGGAGCAGGATCTCCCCAGGCACAGCGCATTATGATTTTAAGGGAAGGATTGCTGGATAAAAAGATAGAGTTGGCAAAGATATTGGCAGGTGTTTCAAAGGACCCTGATCAGTTGGAAGATGAATCCGACGATTAAGACAATACTGGACCCCGGATCAAGTCAGGGGTGACGGGATGTCGCTAGTGAGAATCGAAACTTGCAGCTACGAAGCATAGCTCCCGGCTTCCGTGGATGATCATACAAAAGGGTTCTTTCTAATTCACTCAATGAATCGTGCTGGCTCTTTTCACCACAGAGGCACGGAGCGCACAGAGTTAAAAAATATGTTTTTCTCGGTGCCCTTCGTGCCTCTGTGGTGAATTGTTTGAATTTGCCCAATCCATTATATGGATACTTGGTTGAAATATTAGGACAATATGACTGCCCTTTTTGAATGGGGTATTCGTCCTAAGTTACGCATTAAATTACTGACTCTGATAGTAAATCTAGGAGATAAATTATATGACGGCCTTTCTGGTAGATAAAAGGGACCAGATGTTTGTTCTGAAGGAGATGCTGGAGATCGATCAGCTCAGCAGTTTTCCCCGGTTTTCCGATCAATCCGGATTCGACATGGTCGTAACGGAAGCCCATCGGTTTGCGAAGGCGGAATTTTATCCGACTGTTGAAGAAGGGGACCAGCAGGGCTGCGTTTATGATCCGAAAATGCGAACGGTGACAGTCCCTGAATGCTACAAAAAACCCTATGCAGAGTTCAGAAAAAATGGGTGGTTGACTATGTGTGACAGCCCGGAGGTTGGGGGAGATGGATACCCGCTGTCTGTGGGGTCGGCAGTCAATGAAATATTCTATGCCGCTGGTTTTTATATCTATGGGGCCGCGGAATTAAGCCATGCTGGAGCAAAAGTCGTCGAGAAGTATGGCACCGAAGCACAAAGAAACCTTTATATGAACCGTCTTTTTTCCGGTGAATGGATGGGGTCCATGTGCCTGACAGAACCAGATGCCGGCAGCGATGTGGGTGCCATTCAGACAACGGCCTCGCTGAATGATGATGGGTCATATTTCATATCCGGAACGAAAATTTTCATTACAGCCGGCGAGCATAATTTGACAGAAAACATCATCCACATGGTTCTGGCTCGGGTTGAGAACGACAAGCCTGGCACCAGGGGGTTATCGCTCTTCATCGTTCCAAAGTTTCTGACTGATGAAAAGGGGGAACTTCAGGATCGCAACGATGTTTACTGCACCGGGATCGAGCATAAAATGGGACTTCACGGTCTGGTAACCTGTACTATGGCATTTGGGAACAGTGAAAAATGTACCGGATATCTTCTCGGGGAGCAGGGCAAAGGCATGGCCGAGATGTTTCACATGATGAATGAACAACGTCTATTGGTAGGCGTGCAAGGTTTGTCATATTCGACAGCAGCTTATCTGCACGCGGTCGACTACACCAGAAACCGGAAACAGGGATTGTCAGTCTATGCAGGAGAAAAGAAAAAGGCCGCTACGGTGGCCATTTCCGATCATCCGGATGTTAAAAGAATGCTGCTGACAATGAAAGCAAATGTAGAAGGCTGTCGGGCGTTGGCCTATTACACCAGCCTTTGCCTTGATTATGCAAGTGTGACAGACGGAGAAGACAAACTCCGGTGGCAAGGACAGGTAGAACTTCTGACCCCAATTTTAAAGGCCTATCTGACGGACAAATCCTGGGAAATAACCGGCATGGCTATTCAATGTGCGGGTGGCTATGGATACTGTTCCGATTATCCCTTTGAACGACTGGCACGGGACTGCAAGATAACCACCCTTTATGAAGGAACAAATGGCATTCAGGCTGTTGACCTGGCGTTCAGAAAGATCCTTGCCAATGACAGCAGTAATTTTAAAGAACTCATGCAGAAAATCGATCAGACTGTTCAAGACGCCTGTTCAATTGAAGGGTTAAAAAAATATGCCGACATATTACTGAAAGTAAAAAATGACCTGGAGTCCATCACTAGCCAATTGATCCAAAAGGCCCAGGAGGGGGATCAGCTGACCTTGTATGCCAAAGCCAAACCCCTTTTGGATGCAATGGGGGATGTGATTTTGGGTTGGCTACATCTGTGGCAATTGACCATCGCATATCCGAAGGTACAGGCACTGGGTGGTGAACAAGAGATTTTGGAGGCCAAGGGGAAAAAGAAGGACAGTGCATTTTACTATGGTAAAGTGGCCGCTGCCCGGTTTTTTATTGACACGCTTTTAAAAGGGACAAACGGGAAACTTCAAGCGTTGGCGTCGGATGCAGATCCGGTACTCAACCTGTTTGATAAATCTTTATCAGGTTAACAACCACTCAATATCAGTAGCTTAATGATTTTATGACAGACACGGGATTTCATGCTTGAGTTGACGACTTTGAAATACCACTCACAATAGGAAAACAGGGAAAAAAGGAGCTAAGAAATGGGTAATAGTAATGATCTGGTGATTGTCGGTGCTGTCAGAACACCCTTCAGCAAGTTTGGTGGTCTGCTGAAAGATCTGCACAGTTCCAAAATTGGTGAGATGGTTATTCGTGAACTGGTCAAACGCACCGGCTTGAAAGCCGACGAAGTTGATGAGCTTTATTATGGTATGTGCATTCAATCGGAAGCGGCTCTATTATATAATGTCATCGGTCGACAGGCCTTGATACACGCGGGGTTATCTCCTGAAACAGTGTCTTTGACAGTCGACAGGGCCTGCTGCTCTTCCCTGACCTGTGTTCAAATGGGCCGTAGATCTATTCTACTTAACGAGGCGAGTATCTGTATGGCCATTGGGGCCGAAAATATGAGCAATACACCTGTTGTCCTGAACGGCCATCGTTGGGGAACCGGTATTGCAAAACCAGTCGTCGTGGATCATCTGAACCCGATTATGTATGTGGATTTCAACTCACTGGCAGGGGACGCCGGTGAATGTGCGCTTGAACATGGTATTTCAAGAGAAATGCAGGATGAATGGGCACTGGGGTCACAACTGAAGTATCAGGAGGCGAAAAAAGCGGAGAAATTCAAAATCGGGGAGGAATTATTTGCCATTGATGTCCCTCAAAAAAGGGGTGACCCCCAGGTCTTATCAGAAGATGAATTCCCGAAACCCTGGACGTCGATGGAAAAACTGGCCGGCCTGAAGCCGGTTTACGGGAGTCCGACTGTGACTGCCGGAAATTCTCCCGGTTTGGATGCCGGCGCGGCAGGAATGGTGATTACCAAAAGGAGTACCGCTGAAGCCAGGGGATTTAAGATTCTGGGGATTATTGAGACAGTCGCCAGTGTGGCCGGAAATCCTGACAAAATTGCTGAAGTACCGGCCATCGCTATCAAAAAAGTGCTGACCCTCAGTAAGTTGAAACTGGATCAAGTCGACTTGCTCGAAATAAACGAAGCCTTTGCCGCAATGCCCCTGGTGTCGACTCGAATTCTTTCGAATGGCGATGACACCATCTGGCAACAGCTGAAAGATAAGACGAATCAAAACGGTGGCGCGATTGCCATCGGTCATCCGGTCGGCGCCAGTGGTGCCAGAATTTTGATGACCGCCATGTATGAACTGCGTAGAAGAGGAGGAGGCAGAGCCGTTGTGGCGATTTGCGGCGGACTGGCCCAGGGGGACGCGGCTATCGTCAGGGTTGATGAAACCTGTGTTTAAACAATCGCTGTCACAAAGCGTCTTGTTTTTGTGATTCATTCTAATATCTTTTCAGTAAATTATCACGGCATCTCTTTTTCAAATCCCACCAGAATGATTTTATGAAAATCCGTCTCTGAGGATTCGAAGAAATCTCCCTGAAGCCCGCGGTTTTTCATGATAACGATCACCTGTGCATATTATAAAACCATAGAATTTATAGAACCGGCCAAGGCCATCCATGAGGTCAGCGGAAAGCAAGGCATAGTAATTGAATAGTAAATTCAGCAATTTAAATATTAACACCGGTCAGTAGTATCAACCAGGAATGGAGGATAATGTATGACGAAGTGTTCGTTTTTAATTGGACTTCTGTTGTTGATTGCCATGGGTGCGCAGGCCCAGATTGTGACACCGTATCTAGATCCCGGCATAAGTGTCAAAAGTCCGGCCGCCCTTGGCTGGAGAAATATTAACTCCCTTTCCGCGACAGCCGGTGTGGCCGAAGGTTATGTTGAAAACGGGCTGCTTGCCGAAGGCGGTGAACCTGTTGAAGCCGGAGATACAGCATCAAGGACCGACACAGTGCTTCCCCCGATTGTGATAGTACTGAAAAATGAAACTTTTGGACTGGAAATCGACTACATCCTGGGGGATGGTGTTTTGGCCGAATCGGAAATCAATACTACCGGGACGCTTGAGGGAGTACCTGCAGAACAGATGCAAGACATTCACATAGCCGACAAACTATCCCATCTTTACCTATCGGCCCTGTTAGGTGAAAGCCTTTCAATAGGTCTTGGATACCGTCAACATGTTACGAAAACCAAGATAGATATTGAAGTGGGTTTCACGAACGGTATGGATATCATAGCATCTACCCATGATGAAGAGTTGACGATTTCAGGTTTAAGCCTGGTGGCTTCTTTAAAATTTGGCAATGTATTCTATTTTGCCTTGGGAGCCGAGAATATGACCAACACAGGAACGTACGAGAGGAACACAACGATTGACCTAACGGGAGGCCTTTTTTCAAAGCAAGCCAAAGCGGATTATGTTGAAAATACCTGGCAAAATACCATTATGGGAATCGGAATGCTGATCGGTAAAACAAATGAATCGCAATTTCGGTTGGAATACTCCAAAATATCGGGTCCGGAATCAAAAACAGAGACCGAAATCGGTAAACACGCTTTTTATTTCCGGAAACAGGATGTTACCTATGCAAGCCTGGAGGTGAAATTGGGGTATCTCCTGATATCTTACCGGACCGAATTGATTGAGAAATTTAGAATGCCCGAGCTTTGGTCCAACGAAGAAGATATCAGTAGTACTACGATGCAAGGTCTGGGTTGGGTAAATCCGGAAGGACTGTCAGTCGTTATGTATCATCACAAAATCAAACAGGAGACCAATTCGGATGATTTAAAAAAAGGCATTTATCTCGATTTATGGTTTCTGAACGTAACCCATCCGTTTTAAAGCACGCCAACCTTTTATCCTAACACGTTGTCTACTATCGGATTCATTTAGCGCGCCAATCAGGATACTGAACGTTCTCACCTGAACATACATAAGCAGGTTTATTTTCGAAACCATTCATTCCCCGGTCTATTCACTGTTCACTGGCTGAACATTGTACCAGGCCTTCTTGGCAAACAGTTGCTTGTTGGTGCGCAGCAAAACACTGGCGGGCTCACTGCCAATAAAAGTTGACCACGGTGTTGAAATGTTCACGGTCACTGATGCCGGATTGATCGAGAGCAGTGGTGTTTCCAGTGAACCTTCTCCAAAGTAGTTCTTATCGCAAATGCCGTTCAGATAACAAACGAAGTCCTTGGCTTCGACCCAGTCCAGCGTTTGTAACTCCTCAACACCATCTGCCACATTCAGTGTGGCGCTGAACTGAATGGTTGAAGATGCGAGTGTGGTGGACAGTACCCCTTCACTGAGATTGTGTTGAACTACGCTGGGTAAATTCAGCAGGCTGACGGGATCCAGAGCGGCATCTTCCGTCATTAATTCAAGCATCATAAAATATTCGCGACCGTTGCCGTCGTCAACATAGACAGACCATTCAGCACGGGTACCCTCAATGGCATTGTTGGTCTCAAAAACATTGAGCGTCAGGTAATACGCTTCCCCAGCATCACTTTCCAAAATTTGAGTCTTTTCAAGGCTATAACCGCTCGGCAGTCCCAGGGCCGCTTCAAAGGCCGCTGCTTCAGAATCTGGTATCACATAGTTGAAAAATGCGGCAGGAATTGTATTATCCACATCCAAAGGCGTAATCGCATCCTCCTGAGCGTAAAATGCGTTGTTGATGTCCAGTTCGATGAAGTTGGTATACATCGATCGTTTAAAATCGATGAGGGCCTGTATCCGTTCAGGAGTCAGATCAAGGTAGTCCGCATCCAGATTCCACCAGGGCGAAACCAGGATATCCAATGCATTCTGATAGACATAAACGTATTTGGGAACAGGATTCACATAGTCGACCCAATCAGAGTCATTTGTAATGGTATATTCACCTGCCGGGATGACCGTGACGTCGCGATTGTGTATACTACCGCTATATAAACCACGATCACAAACACCGCCGCCCCAGTAGATAAAATCGTTTGCAGCCCCAAATTCTCTGGTGGGTAGAGCTGACGTTGATAAACCCTGCGCCGGCCAATTGATCCTTACAGAAAAATAGTTATCAACCTCGTTATCTTTCCGAGCTTGGCTGATTAACTGATCATTTTCATGAATGTAAGTCAGAGGATCGGGATCCGTGAAAAAAGCTTCTGCCGTGGGATCCACTGACAGAGTTGAGGACATTGCCTGAAAGACCATAAATCGCGGTTTGTCCTGGGCTGGATCCTTGAGGAAGGTCACCCACTCATGACGCTCACCCGCCGCTATGCCAAGGGCTTTGTAGATATTTACAGCCAGGAAATAGGTGGGCGTATCGGTCTCCAGAATCTTGAGTTTTTTCATTTGAAAACCCGCCGGCAGTACCGCATCGGAAAAGTCTATGACTTTTTGTTCTGAAAAGAACTCGTAGATGACAAAAATTGAAGGGGGTTCGTCATCAACAAAAAAGTTTTTCCAGGGCTGGGTAGCTCCTGAAGCAATCCCCGCCCAGTTATCCCTTGCTTCCATGATATAAAAGAGCATCTTCAGTTCGTGTCGAGAAGATATGATCTCAGCAGCACTCTTATCAATATCAGAAGTGGGGATGGGGACGACCAGACCCTCGACTTTGCCGGCTGCTGCGGGTAATGTAGTGACAGATGTCTGTTCATTGAGAGCCGTAGCCGTGTTGTAGGTTGAGGCAAACTCTACTGCATTGGCTGTATAAAACGAAGCTTCACCAGACAGCGTTCCAGCTGAGAAGCTGAGCCATGCACTAACCGCTTGTGAGCCGTTTAAGGTTAAGCCGGAAGAGATTGTCTGATACAACCCCGGCAGACCATATACAAAAGTAACTGATTGACCGCCAGCCAGATCACCCAGGTACGGGCCCACGGCAGCGCCTGTCGTGGCATTGTCTGCATCACCCACATAGACATCGATAACCGATTCAACGCCAGCGGATTGTCCTACAATAAACAGGCCTGTTGGCAACATGGTTACGTTCAAGCCCGATGAGGATTCAGAATAGATTGTGTGCGTTTTGTAGTCGGAGCCTTCAGTCAATGCCCCCACATTAACGACCTCAGCCAGAGTACTGTTGTTTAACTTGGCGGCTAGAATGTACCCATCCTGCGGATTGGTTGTTTGCACCAGCAGGGCAGTTTCCATAAACTCTTGGATGTCCATGCCGAGAGAATGATCCTTGATGACGCTAAAGGGTTCATTTAGCGCGCCATCAGTCCCATTGCCGTCCAGCAAATCAGTCACTTCTAAAGATGAGCTCCCGGCGAGTAATGTCCCCATATCTACTGCCATGGCCCCACGGGTGTGGGCGAGTAAAACAGACGTCAATTCAGATACATTTGATATAGGGGGAGTGACCGGATCACTAAGTGAAAGTTGGGTTGACTCATCGGATGTCTCGCAACCAATACTCGCCACTATTGCTATTCCGCATACGAGCATGTGGAACAAAGCACGTTTGACTGTTCTTGGATTTCTCATGGCTTTATCCTCTCTCTCTCATGCAGATTATTTAATAGTCACTACAATATCTAATCCCGAATCCTCATTCATCGTAACTTTTGCATCTTTAAAAGAGGGTGGGCCAAAAGCACCGTGGGGGCCATTGGAAAAGCCATAGGCTTCATTGGGGATCCCCAGAAAGTTCGTATCCAGTTTCTTGTTTGAGTTTTCATCATGAAAAACCGCCACTGCATATTCCCCCGTGGGGAGGCCAGAAAATTCAAGCCGTACTTCATCTCCAACCACTTTGGCGGTTTTGCTCTGATAAACCTTTTCCTCGTCAAGAAAACTCTTTTCTTCAGAATACAATGCAACTCTAATGGAACCAGAGGAGCCCCTGATTCCATTAACGGTGATTCTTAACGTTCCCGGCTGTTCCTCCCCATAGATACTGATAGAAACGACAAGGCAGAGCAGCAACAGCATCACTTTACCAATGATTTTTTTCACGTAACCTCCTCATGAAAACAGATTTAATTATTTAAAATCATACTTGAAACTGACCGCAGCCATGGTGGTATCGGACCAGTCATACTTTGTCGAATAGATAGGATCATCCTTTCCTGGACCGTTCGACCAATAATCACCAGCGCTCAGATGTTGATAGGTCAAACGCAGGCTGATATCCTTTCTCATTTCGATGGTGTATTCCAGGGCGGTCACACTTTTGAAATCGATAAAGCTACCTATGCTGCCCTCTTCCCCAATATCCGGCGTCGTTATCGTCGTATAGTCGAAAGCGAGCTGGCCCGGCCCAAGATCGTCTATTTCGAGACCGATTGTCATACTGGTCATTTCCATCTGCTTTTCTTCTTCGTTAAACCAAGGCGCTTTTCCCGCGATCTTCCAATAACAAAGATAGGGTCTCATAAAACCGGTATCGTATGATAACCCCAGATTCGTAACGGTATGGGTCGCATACTCGCCGTACTGATCATGTTTGTCGCCATTAGCACGAATGTCACTGTCGGCTACCTTGCTTTTAAGCAGTTGTACCGTTTGCTGGGCCATTACGATATGCAAGGCCTTGTCAAACAGTTTTCCCTCATACCAGACAGCCGAGGTTTTATTCCCACCTTCATCAAGATCAAAACTTTTTTCCATCTTGATGACAGCAGTATATACTTCTGAAACGATTGTACGACCGTTGACCATCGTGAATCCGGCCTCGTGATCCGGACTCCCCAGGTAGGCGCCGACTGTCAAACCGGCTGCATTTGTGGTAATACTACCGGCTTTGGAAAAACCGAATTCTTTGGGACCAAAAAACACATGGAAATTATTATACGTCTGAGGCAGCGTCTGCCGCCCAAGTTTAATATTCAGTGCCTTGTGGGGTTTCCACATCAAAAACGCCTCGCCAATTCCGACCTCCTCTTCATCCGTGCCATCATAGTCTGGATTATTCGGGCCTGCTTTTAATTGCGCGACAACCAACCATTCGGGGTACTTGATCGGATCGTCGGCATATGTCATGGCTACAAATGTGAGGTCAAAACTCTGAGTAACCGGCTGTTTTGAGCGGTTTGCCGCTCCTTCGCTTGCCCAGCCGGTCATGTCCGAAGTGGTTTTGAAGTCATTTTGCACTTTATAGCCGGCTTCGTACGAACCGGAGAGAGTAAAGGTTCTGCTGTCTGTGTGGTCTTCTTCCCCCATGGCCGGTGAAATTCCTAATAACAAAAAAGTGGATAGTGTGAGCAGTTTTTTTAGCATATTTTCCTCCGCATTTGGTTAACCATCAGAAATGGAACTTGAACGAAAATCAATTTACTCCCGCAATGACATTGATAACAATAAAACGTGATATCCTAAGCGCTGTCTGAGTCTTTGCAGCTATCCTTTTATATTCTCGGCGACCTGCCTGGCAGACAGGGCACTGGCTTCGATACCGACTGTCCCGGGTGGCATGCAGCCGTCTCCGACGTTGTAGAGGTTTACTATCGGAGTCCGTACCGGAGTCGGATAGCCGGGCCACCGGCGCATGGAGGGCCATTCTCCATGATGAGTGGCCGTAAACAGGAGTTCGGCTGATTTCTTGACGATGGGGAAGTTATCCGCCAGGTCGCGTTTGGCATTTTCCACCGCTTCCTTCAGCTTCAGCGGCTCGGACGAGGATTCAGGAATATTAAACGTCGTGATTAAATGCTGGCCTGCTGGCGCCAGTTCAGGGCAGGTCATGGTTGGGATCTCCAGGAAAACCAGACTTTTGGTGTTACCGAAATTCATGATGCCGGAGAAATCGTCGTGGATTGGTTCCGGTGAACTGTAGCAGAGATGAATGACGGGTGTTGGAAACGGATGGTCATCCAACAACGCCAGGTAGCTTTTTTCAAAATTCGACCGTCCGGCCATTTTGACTGTCATGCTCGGGCCAGTGTTGGATATCACATAATCGGCCTCGATCATCTCTTCTACACCATTGCATTCGATGTGTGCCCCGGTGGCGCGTCCGTTTTTCACCGTAATCCCCCGACAGGCCGTCTGCAAACGTACCGCAGACCCTCTTTGCTCGATAGCGCTGGCCAGGGATTGCATGACTTCAAGATTTCCATTCACAGAAATACCGTAGCGGTTGCTGCGGTCCATGCCTCGTAAAAAACGGAAGAACTCTCCGGCTGGAACCTCGTTTGAACTGGTACCGATAAAGGCCCCGCAGAATCCCTGGTAAAGATTGTGTAGCTCCGTATTATCGGAATACTGGGACAACCAATCCCGGAATGAGATCTGGTCACTGGGCTCCTTCCAGCTCATTGCCAGATGAATATGTCGAAGAAGCGTCTTGGCCTGGGTTTCGTCGCCCATGGCGAATTCAAGTAGCGGCAGTAAGCCGCCTCCTTTTTGAGGTACCTCGAATTCTCCATGTTTCAGACGGTAGCGAAAAGCCCCTTTGGTTTCCCTGACGTTCATGGGGGCGTTTAATAAATCGAATGCTTCCTGGAAGGCGCTTCTGCCACCAAAGGGAATCATAATGGCGCCGGTGGTAACCGTGAAACCTTTATATTCCCGACTGGAGAAACGTCCCCCTACAAAAGGCAACATTTCGATGACAACGACATCCAGTCCTTTGTTCACCAGTCTGGCTGCTACCGTCAGTCCTCCAACCCCCGAGCCGATCACTAAAGCGTCTGTTTTGGTTTTTTTCATAGCGCTACCTCCTCTATGGCTTCAGCTGGACAATTATCCATGCAGTCGAAGCATTCCTGGCATTTTTCTTCGTTGATCGCTGCAGTAACATTCACCTCGATCGCTTCATCGGAGCAGGTAATGAGACATAAACTGCAGCCAAGACACAAGCCTTCATTGATACGCAAGGACATTCCGACTCCTCTTTGTTCAGGTTTTAGAATTGAATTCCTCAGCTGCCAGATGCTGCAGAGGGAAAATAAGGGGACATGATCATTCATGTCCCCTTATTCTAAATCATACAAGTTCGAAAAGTTCTTTGTCGTATTCGACGCTGAACGCTCCTTCCGGGCATAGTTCGACGCAACAGTAACAGGAAATACATTTCTCCTTGTCGATGACCGGATAGGCACCATCCATGGCAATACATTTTGCCGGACAGGATTCCTCCCCGCAAAGCCAACAAGTAACACACTTATCTTCATCTAATATCGGCAGGATTTTAATTATTTCCTCGTAGGGATTTATTTCCGGATTTGTCGGCACAAAAGTGGGCGGTTTTTTAAATTCGGGTAGAATTTCAAAATCACCCCTGATATCTATCTTCTGCGGATCTATTTCTCCCAGGCCCTGTTGATGCGCCATCTCCAAAGTTTTTATTTTCAGGGGATCCCACCCCATCATTTTTGTCATCACCACATCGACTTCCATGCCGTTGGTTCCGGCAACAATTTTACCAACCGGTCGGGGATCGCCGTGGGTGGGCCCCCCCCCTTCCATAGCGATGATGGCGTCAACGATGTGCAGATCGGGCATTCTGAATTTGTAAAGGTCTATCCAGAGTTGGGTCAATCGTTTCAGACTCTTGGATTCGAGGTGGTACTTGGATTTCATGGCACCCACCACGTATCCGAAAAGATTTTTGATACAGCACGAAAGACCGCAGAGTATGTGGGTCTTCATTTTCGGGATATTGATCAGGTAGTCGACTTCGGTCAGTTTTTTTGAAACAAACACCTCAGGAATGATTTTGGACCCGATATCGAGGAATATGCCTTCCTGACTGATGTTGTAGTAATAGTCCCCCGCCAGGTCTAATATGCCTGATTTTTTGACCGAGTTCATCGCTCCTGAATCCAGGTTTCCGGGGTTGTCTCCGATGATGACATCCCGGGTTTGCTTCAAACATTCGTCCAGAATGGACTTCACGACTCTGGGGTCCGTTAAAGCGGATTTCTCGGGTCCTACGGCGGCGCCGAAATTTGGTTTGAGCAGCACACTTTTGTTCGCCAGATCAATCTCGAACTCCTTGAAAATCGCCTCCTGAACTTCAGCCAGCGAATCAATAGTCGCATTTCTGACCACTACTTTTGACATCGGTTTTCCCTTTTTTATTCCGTGAAAAGAAGGGGACTCGATACGGTAAAAGTATCATGTCCCCTTTTCTGTGATAGTTTTTATATGGCAGTAATTCCGGCATCTACAGGTAGCACGACCCCGTTTAGAAAATGGGCAGATTCAGACGCCAGGAAAAGTACCACTTTTGCTACTTCATCAACCTCAGCAAAGCGGCCGAGAGGAGTAATGCTGTTGGAATAATCTATTAGCGATTTTAAGCGTTCGCCAGTCTGATTTTCCTTCTCTAAAGACTTTGCCAGCAGATTAGTATTGACAGGACCCGGGCAAATCGCGTTGACTCGGACGCCTTTTTTTACGACTTCTCCTGCGGCAACACGAGTCAAACCAATGACAGCATGTTTACTGGCTGTATAGGCGGCGAGACCGGGATATCCCTTCATTCCCGATGTCGAACTCATATTGATGATGCTTCCTGCTTTCTGTTCCATCATCACGGGTAGTACATACTTGAGACCAAGGAAAACACCCTTGACGTTAATGGCCATTACCCGATCGAACTCATCCTCCGGGTATTTGTGGATCGGGGTCATAGGACCAACAATCCCGGCGTTATTGAAAAAGACGTCGATGCGCTCGAACCGGCCAACGGTTTCATTGACATAAAGTTCAACATCGACCGCCCGGGTCACATCGGCCTCAATAAACAGTGCTTTGCCCCCCATAGACTCAACCATGGACAGAGTCTTTTCGCCATTTTTGCGATTAATGTCGACGACTGCGACCCTGGCTCCTGCGCGAGCGAACTCAAGGCAGGTCTCCTTGCCGATTCCACTGCCTCCGCCGGTAACCAATGCGACTTTATTTTTCAAATCGATCATCTGTCCATATCCTCTTCAAGCCACCCTTTTTCCTGCCAGTATTTATAATCTTCTTTAGCAAAGTCCTTGCGAGTGGTGATAAATTCTTTCATGTGCCTGAATTCCTCTCTTTTAAAGACTTTATTCTCCCAATCCGGATCCTTTTTCGCATGGTAAGCGTCCATCATATTCCGGCCCAGCTGCCTGGCTTTTTCCTGGTCTTCCTTACTGATTTTCAAATCCATGGTAAACGCACAGACTTTGCCAACCGAGTAGGCCCCTTGCCCCACAATGAAATTCAGCATGTAATCCGCTACCATTTCGATATCTCCAATGCCGGCAAAGGCTGAAAGAGAGGCCGCATATTTCCCCTGCAGACCGGGACGATGTCCCATCGGCAGACACCGATCAATAAAGTTCTTCAAGATTCCTGTGACATGCAGTACCCAGACAGGGCTGGCCAACACGATTCCATCCGCCTCGCGCATTTTATCCTGAATTTCCTTTGTATCATCTTTCTGGACACATTCTCCTTCGCTCATGCATTTCCCACAGCCAGTGCAGAAATTTATCTTTTGTTTGAACAGTCTAATTTCCTCTGTTTCTGCCCCCAGCTTCTGGCACTCTTCAAACATACATTTTATCAGATAGCTACAACTACCAAACTTCCCGTGGGGACTACCATTAAGCGCCAATAATTTCATAAGATCTCCTCACACACATTTATTTAATTCTCAAAAAATATGGTAGCTGTGCACCACTTTTCCCATCACTCTTTCTCCTGCCTGAGTCTGGCCGCATAATCCTTAAACCAGTTGTAGCTGAATTCATAAACATCGATACCAAATTTAGTGGTGTCGCATTCGAATTCATCCGCATTGATTTTTTGCTTATATTCCATAATCTTTTTCAGGGCGACCACATTTTTTTCCATTAGAGAAACATAATCTTCTATCAATTTGGCTCTCTCATTCCCAGCGATTTTGGAGAAGAAAAACATCCGCAGCAAAATTTCTCCCTTGATCTTTGGAATCGGAATTTCCTGGTTCATCCACTCCAGAAAAGTCTTTTGGCCCTTTTTGGTGATCGAAAAGATTTTCTTCAACCTACCTTTTTCTACTTTTTCCCTGGATGTGACCAGCCCGTTCTGTTCCAGCTTTTTGAAGGCTGGATTAATGCTGCCCTGGCTTGTATTAAAAAAGAAATTTGTGGAGTTCTCCATCTCTTTTTTGATTTCGTAACCTGTCTTTTCACCGTTGGTCAAAAAACCCAGTAATATTTTGTCTTGCAAGATCAAACCTCCATATAGCCATACAATTTTGACTCGATCTGACACTATTCACGGTTATTTTTGAACGCTGCCTTGCGACTATTCATCACATCGTGGGCGGAATAGGTTTTTTAGGTTGCCTGACCATATTCCTCGCGCACTTTCTGTCTGAGCAGTTTCCCAGCCGGAGAAAACGGCAGTTCTTCAACGAACACGACAGAACGGGGAATTTTGTAACCAGCCAGTTTCCCTTCACAGAATTCAGTAATCGCGCTCTCTTCCAGTTGGCTGTTTTTAGCTAATTGCACAACGGCGCGGACGGTATTGCCCCATTCTTCGCTGGGGACACCGATAACGCAGGCGAAATCAATCTCGGGATGTGTTTGAATGATATCCTCAACTTCGATCGGATATACTTTTTCACCCCCGGTATTTATACACTCCTTTTTACGGTCGATGGTCCGAATTTCATCATTTTCATCCAGGTAGCCCAGGTCACCGCTTTTAAACCAACCACCTTCTATCGCTTCCCTGGTCTTCTCTTCGTCCTTGTAATATCCTTTCATCATCGTCACTGAACGATAGCATATCTCCCCGGATTCTCCCTGCGGAACCTCTTTGCCCTGATCATCTACTATTTTAATTTCAACAATGGACTTGCCCACAGAACGATCGGTTACTTTTTCGGCATCGACATCAAGCCGAAAAGAGGTGATGGGCGTCATCTCAGTCTGGCCAAATACATCCAGTAGGGTGGCTTTGGGAATTCTGGTAATAATCTGCTTTTTTAAATCGGTGGAGGCGGGCCCGCCACCCGAGGTCGCCAGACGCACCGAATCAAGGTTATACTTGTCGAAATCAGGATAGGCGAGCAGTTTCCGCCAACCGGTCGGCACATTGGAAATGCCGGTAACCTGCTCCCGTTCAGCTAGTTCAAGTATTTTTTTGGGATCAAAGGCGACGGAGTCAGGCAGAACATAGGTGATGTTCCCGACCAGTTCTCCCAGAAACACATTGCTGTACGACGCGTCATGAAAAAAAGGCATCGAGGGATACATGTTGATCATTTTGTTTTTATAACCCTTTTTCGCTTCGTCAGGATCGGCGAAACGCTTGTAAAAAACTTTGTACAGTAGCGCGTCTGTTGACTCACGTTTCAGGAAATTCTTGAAGGTGTTGGATCTATACAGTGGACCCAGAATTCTTTTTGCCGGCAGAGGCAAGAGTTCAAGCAGCAGTTTATGTCTTTTTTTCGGTACATCCAAGGTTAACGTGCGAATAAGATAATTTGCCAGGAAAACGGAGTACATCTCTATGTGAGCTTTGTAGCTGAGCATCACGCCCTTGGGATAACCGGTGGTTCCTCCGGTGTAGATCATCACTGCCAGGTCATCGAGATCATTGGCGACCGCCGGGTCTTCATCCACCCCGGATTGTATAAGCTCCTCATAATCTATGACATCAGGTAACTCGCACTTGCCCTTGCAGATATAATGCTTGATGTTCGGGATGTTCGGCATGGCAGCTTCAACACTTTCTGCCCAGATATCATCGTAAATGAGCATGACAGAGTCAGATTGCGTACCCTGATACGCCACCTCGGATGCCACATAACGGTAATTCATCGGTGTGGGGACCCCTCCTGCTATCTGGATGGCATGGTTGACCTCGAAGAACTCCGGTGTATTGTGAAGCATGAAAGAGACCTTGTCTCCTCTTTTCACGCCTAGCTTAACCAGTGCCTGGGAAAGTTTCATCACTCTTGACATCATCTGCTCCCAGTTGATACGCCGCTCACCGAAAATCACATAGTCTTTGTCCGGGATATTGAGTCGGCATGAGATTAAACTGTTTGCAATAACATTTGGGGAATGGGTTGCCATTTTTCTACTCCTGAGTAATAGGGATCATGAATAAAAAAAGAGAAGGTGCCCGGTCAGGCACTGCCCCCTCTTTACTTCTTGATTTTACCGGATAGTATTTTCTCCATTTTCTTACCAAAAGGAGGACACATCCCGGTCATTGAATAGATGTCCAACGAAGTCTGCTTTAAAACGGATTTGGTATGACTGAAGGCCTTGAAACCGACGTGGCCTCGGTATTGTCCCATGCCGCTGGGTCCGATTCCGCCGAACGGAAGATCGTCCTGGGTAAATTGCATTATCACATCGTTCACCAACACTCCCCCCGAGATCGTATGGTCCAGTACCCGACGGGTCTCCTGGCTGTCCTTCCCAAAATAATAGAGAGCCAGGGGTCGAGGCCTCGAATTGATGTAGTCGATGGTTTCCTGAATGTCCTGATACGTTTTGACCGGCCAGATGGGGCCGAAGATTTCATCCTGCATGACCTGCATGTCGTCGGTCGGATTCAACACCAGCGTCAGTGGCATTTTATGGTGAGTCTGTTGGGAAAAATCTTCGTGGGCCGGATTTATTTCAAGCAAAGTCGCTCCTTTATTGCGGGCGTCTTCAAGGTAACCGTCAAGACGTGCGCGATGGCTGGCGTTCAGTACCGAAGTGAAATCGGGATTCTCCTTCAGGGTGGGATACATCCTCTTGACCGTACTTTGTACCTCCGCTACGAAATCTGCTGATTTTTCCTCGGGGACAAAGAGACAATCCGGGGCGATACAAATCTGCCCGGCGTTGTTCATTTTACCCATGACCAACCGATCGACGGTCAGGGGTGAAGGCGCACTGCGGCTGACAATAACGGGAGACTTGCCACCCAGTTCGAGCGTAACGGGGACCAGGTTCTCGGCTGCTGCTTTCATAATATGTTTAGCGACAGAAGTCCCCCCGGTGAAGATAAGATGGTCGAACGGTAAGTGGCTGAATGCCTGTCCGACTTCGGGACCTCCTGGGAAAACCGCAATCTCGGTTTCGTCGAAATATTCTGCAATCAGGCGCATCATCAGGTCCGAAGTGGTCGGCGTAAATTCCGATGGTTTGATCATACAACGATTACCGGCAACCAGGACATCCGACAAAGGACTGAACGTCAAGATGATCGGGAAATTCCACGGGCTGATCAGGCCGATAACCCCCTTGGGTTGATATTCAACCCACGCTTTTGAACCGAAAAAACCCAGAGGAAACATGGGTTGTCGTTTTTCCGGTTTCATCCATTTTCGGACATGCTTTTTACTATATTTAAGTGCGGCGATGGGACCGGCGATATCTGTTAAAAGCGAAAGATGAGTTGATCGATGACCAAAATCACTCGAAAGGGCGTCGCATATCTCCTTTTGGTGTTCTACCAAGAGAGCGATGGCACGATCAAGTCTATCAATGCGGGTTTTCGCAGATACGACACCTTCCTTTGAAAATGAGTGTTGCATTTTTTTTAAAACAGAATCCATTTTTTATCCAGGGACTATTCCACTGCTTTTACGGGGTTTTTATCGATAATCAGTTCTTTCGCCCCATCTCCACGCAAGCGCCGGTTTTACCAGTATTTTGGTTGGATAGATAATTCCTGACGACATGTGTCAAGTAGACATATTAACAGCCTAAAAACTCCTTACAAAATCAGCTCGCAGTTGTCAATCTAAAAAAAATATTAATTTTTCAAAAATCCATCTACCTCGCTATTAGCGTGTTTATCAGGATATGAGAAAAGTATATCAAGCATAGGATTTATCGAAGTAGTCGTTAGGTTGCCTGTTGATGAAATCAGCCCCAAGTACACCAAAAACCATCGCTTTACTGGCTGGATAGTGAATTCGAGGCTTTTCAGGAACAGAGATTTAAAGAGGGTAAGCGTAACCAACCCTTGACTTCAAAAAACCAAGTTCCTATCATTTAATAAGCAGGCAGAGAGCATGGGTATCAATACAACTCAGAATCGAATGGATATATGGAGGTTTGAACTTGCAGGACAAGATACTACTGGGTTTTTTGACCAATGGTGAAAAGACAGGCTACGAAATCAAAAAAGAGATGGAGAGTTCCACCAATTTCTTTTTTAATACAAGCCAGGGCAGCATTAATCCGGCCTTTAAGAAGCTCGAAAAAAACGGGCTCGTCACATCCAGGGAAAAGGTAGAAAAAGGCAGGCTTAAAAAGATTTATTCAATAACGGAAAAAGGAAAAAAGGCTTTTCAGGCGTGGATGAATCAGGATATTCCAATTCCAAAGATTAAGGGAGAAATTTTGTTGAGGATGTTCTTTTTCTCCAAAATAGCTGTAGAAGAGAGAATCGAATTGATAGCAGACTATATTGCTCTGATGGAAAAAAATGTGGCCGGTCTGAGAGATATCATGGAATATAAGCAAAAAATCAAGGCGGATGAATTTGAATGCGACACCCTTAAATTTGGGATCGATGTTCATGAATTCAGCTACAACTGGCTTAGAAAATATATGGCCAGGCTCAGACAAGAGAAAGGGTAACGCCTCACTAACCATCCCCCCCCCGGCTTGCTTTTGTGATAGTCATGACGACTATCCTGGGTATGTTTTTAACATTTCCCTTTGAGACCTCTCGTTAAGTATTGAAAATAAAGATTGCCTGGGCGGATTACTCGTTTGCGGTTTTGAATAGGGGGCCGGCCTTCGGTTTTATGACCCGTTTATTGTTTGCATACTTTGCCGGTTGCGGCATGAATGCATTGGTTGTGCTGTCTCGTTACTACCGAAAAACCAACTTCCTCTCATCCGGCAAAACTGTATAAGATATTGTAATGTTTATCATTAAGTAGTCACCCTAATTACAGGAAAATTTGACAATCCGGATGATAAAGGAGAAGTGACTCATTTTCAGGCTTTATCTACCGCTTTATCCGCCACCATCGGTACCGGTAACATTGCCGGTGTATTGATTACTTGTTTGGTGAAAAAGCGGTTATGCCATATCGTATCATATTTTGTATCTTTGTTTCGATTGGGGCCATGGGTCAGCTGCAGTTTGTATGGGGTCTTTCTGATACATTCAACGCTTTGATGGCTCTACCCAACTTAGTTGGTTTGATACTATTAACACCAGTTGTAATTAAATTGACCAAAGAATACTTTGCTGATCCTAAGCGAGTCTATCCAGATCACGTGAAGTAATCATTATTTGGTTTAGCCCAAAAAAAGCCTCCCAGTAACAGCTGGGAGGCTTTTTTCATAAAAATGCGATTTTTGCATTAAAATGAAATCTGATCAATATCCTGAAGTGAACCGCGTCCCTTAATGACAGTTGCTGCAGCCCCTCCCAACAGAACGACAGGAGATTGAGCCATCTGGGCATTCTTCATGGCTGTTATGGTATTGGTAACACCAGGACCGGCAGTAACAACAGCAACACCTGGAATGCCGGTCAATCGTGCGCAGGCATCCGCTGCAAATACAGCGGTCACCTCATCTCGAACATCAATAATACGAATACCTTTTGCTTTTGCGCCAACCAGGATGGGGGAAATATGACCACCACATAACGTGAAAATGAAAGGAATTTGATGACTGGCTAAGATATCAGCGATAATATCACCTCCGGACAGACTCATATTCTCTCCTGCGCATGTGTCCCATTTTTAACAAAATAACAGACTGATGCTAGACATTGTAGCAATATGTTGTAGTAAGAAAAACCATATTTTTTGTATAAATGAGTCTTCTCCACAATAACAAGACCCTAAATTACAGTCCAGCTTCTGAAGAGAAGACCAAAACCACTTCGTCTCCTTCCCTTAGTTCGAATTATCGGTTAGAGTGAGGACATCGTTAACCCACATAGATTTTTCAAAATGATTGTCACAAAAAACATAGCAGAGATTCATCAGAACCATAGTGAACAGGTAGGAAAAACCTGGGGTTTCGTGCCGACTATGGGCTACCTGCATGATGGTCACTTATCTCTGGTCAGAAAAGCGCTTGAGGAGAACGATGAGTGTGTCGTGAGCATTTATGTAAATTCTCTGCAGTTCAATAATGCCGACGATTTTGACAACTATCCTCAGGATATGGAAAGGGATTTATCTCTGCTTGAGGAAGCAGGTGTCAGACTCGTTTTTACGCCGGATCAGGAAATAATGTATCCGGCCGATTTTGGCGTTTCAGTAAAAGTACATCGATTATCCGAAACACTCGAAGGCATCTCCAGACCGGGACATTTTGGAGGGGTGAGTACGGTGGTCACCAAGCTTTTTAATATCATTCAGCCTGATCGGGCTTATTTCGGTAAAAAGGACGCGCAGCAGTTATTGATCATTCAAAAAATGGTCAGGGATTTAAATTTTAATATTCAAGTTGTCGGATGCCCGACCTACCGTGAAAGAAACGGCTTGGCAATGAGTTCCAGAAATGTGAGACTAACGGCCGCACAGCGAGAGAAAGCCTCTGTTTTGTATCAGTCGCTCCAACTGGCCGAAAAACTAGTTGGTCAAGGAATAATTGATTCAAAGGATGTACTCTTTGCTATGAGAGAGCTTATTCAAAGTGAACCTTTAGCAAATAAAATCGATCTGTTGTCGATTAATGATGCTGAATCCCTGGAACAAATTGACTCGATCAAGGGGTCTGTCTTAATTTCCCTTGCTGTTTTTTTCGACAAAGTTAGATTGATCGACAATGTACATATTAACATCTAACTTGCAGATAACACCTCTCCACAAGCAAAAACGAATCTTATTACCCACCCATGATCATCGGATTTGTTGGAGCCGGTAAAGTAGGCACATCCTTTGGCAAGTATCTAATGCAAAACGGATTCAGTGTCGCCGGTTATTATAGCCGCAGCCGCCAGTCAGCAGTGGCGGCCTCTGATTACACTGCCAGCAAGTGTTTTACAAAGGTTGAGGATCTGGTGCAGAAGGTGGATGGCATATTTATCACCACCGGAGATGATCAAATCGACCAGGCTTGCGGACACATCGTGGATTCAGTGGATTGTTTACGGGGCAAATTCGTGGTGCATATGAGTGGTGCTCTGTCTTCGGAGGTTCTTCGGCGTGCCGGAGATAAAGGTGCTCAGATTTTTTCGTTGCATCCGCTACAATCTTTTGCCGATATCGATATTGCACTAAATGACTTAAAACAGACTATTTTTGGGATTGAAGGTCAGAGTGATCTTGACATCCTTAAGTCTATTTTAGATAAAACCGGTAATCGATACATCAAATTACGACCAGAGCAGAAAACCCGTTACCACATGGTCGCCTGTATTATATCCAATTACCTGGTTACACTGCTGGGTTTTGGTTTGGATCTGTTCGATTCAATTGGTATAGACAAGGAGAAGGGGATGGATGCCTTACTGCCGATGATCAGGGGAACCATCGAAAACGTAGCACAACTCGGACCTGACAAGGCACTTACCGGACCCATCGCCCGAGGCGACCTGAAGACAATTAAAAAACACCTGGAGAACTTCAGTTCCAAGGAAGGAGAGGCGGCCGATTTTTACACTGTGCTTTGCAGAAAAACGCTGGCGTTAGCAACGAAAAAAAAACTGACAGACACAGAGCAGATTGCAGAACTGTTCAAGTTACTGTCCTGAATTGCAAATCAATTTTAAATCCAATTTTCTCCCTCAATTCATTGTCGAGCGATAAAGAGAGTAACCAATGAAAAATGAAAAGTTTACAGTTGAACACTTCATCAAATCCAAACAGAGCGGTCGAAAAATATCCATGTTGACCGCTTATGATTATACGACTGCCAAGTTATTAGATGAATCCGGAATTGACACCATTCTGGTCGGGGATTCACTGGGAATGGTCATGCTGGGGTATGAAAATACACTTCAGGTAACCATGGAAGACATGCTGCACCATACCCGTGCCGTAACCAGGGGGGTTCGCAATGCGTTTGTCATCGGGGATATGCCGTTTCTATCGTACCATACCGATAGCAACAGTGCCGTGAAAAATGCTGGACGGTTCATCCAGGAAGCCGGCGCCCAGGCCGTTAAACTTGAAAGGGGTGCTGGGGTGATCGATAAAATAAAAGCCATTCTAAATGCTCAGATACCTGTTGTCGGACATTTAGGCCTGACACCCCAGTCAGTGAATATCATGGGAGGCTTCAAAGTACAGGGTCGTAGCCAGGAGCAGGCTGAAACCCTTCTGGCGGAATCATTGCAACTTCAAGACGCAGGCGTTGTCGCTCTGGTACTCGAATGTGTCCCGGAGAAGTTGGCCAAGCTTATCAGTGAGCGTCTGTCTATCCCGACAATTGGCATAGGTGCCGGCAAGTATTGTGACGGACAGGTGCTGGTTGTCCAGGACATGCTGGGCATGTATCGAGATATTTCACCCAAATTTGTCAAAAAATACGCTGAGTTAGGCGATGGAATTGTACAAGCGGTGAGCAACTATATTGACGAAATTCAACAGGCCGCTTTTCCTGAGGAGAAGCATGGGTTTAAAATTGATGATGAGATCATTGAAAAATTGTATTAAAGACCAACTCATTTTGCTGTGAATCGCACTCCCGCTGCCGGTGGTTGCTCTGCGCTTCCAGCAAAGCATTGAGCGAAGGACATCCACTGAGCGGCCGTTTCGCCCACGACATTGAGCTTGGTATCTCCAATGCTGCGCACCTGCGTCACGACCTGGCAAAATTCCTCGGCCATCCCTTCAATCATATTGTCCGTCGAGGCTTCGTTCCATTCCCAGATTTCACCGGAAGGTGCAGTTAGTTTTAAATACGGCTTGTTTTCCGGAACCTCAAGACCGCGATTAATGAACGTCCAGCCGAAGGTATTCAACCCCAGTATCGCTATATTCTTGATGCGGTCTTTGTTCTCGCGAACCACGCCCAGATGATCGTACACTTCCTGACCATGAGCCCAGGTTTCCATCAAACGTGCGCTGATGCTGGAGCGAACGCTCATATCCGGCCCGGGCCATTTGACCCGCTTTTTGGGATCGGCCACCTCGAAATGCTTGGCCATTTCACTGAAATACCTGCGCCATTCCAGCAACAGCTCCCTGCCCTGCAGGCCTTTCAACCAGGTCTTCTCGAACCCGCGCATATCATTGCTTGTGAGTTCGCTCAACAATTTTTCCTGAAACTTCAAAAAACCGGCTTCATCATTCAGAGACAAATCGGCCGCCCAATTCCACATATGCAGGTGGCCGAGAACATCGTTGAGTGTCCAGCCCTTGAATTGTGTGCTTTGCTGATAGTTCTCCGCTGCAACGGGTTCTATAATCTGATAGAGAGCTTCACTCTCCTCGAAAAAATCTATAGCTTGTTGAAGCATCTGTCTCACTCCTGATTAGATTAATGTAAAGAACACTTCGGTAGCTCACTCCCAAGGGTGATTAGGCTGAAAAGGCCATGCGGGTCCCTGACATATTCAGCAGATACGGTACACTTGTTTCCAGGGATGGATTCCGTTCGGTGCTGTGAGCCTCGCACCTCATATTTTGAATCATGATCTACTCGGTGGAGTGTGTACTAAATAGTTACTTTCTGAATTATTCTAAAAGCAATATCGCTGTTGGACTATTTCTGCAATTTTTAGCCCTTAACGCAAAATTGGTGTTCAATCGGGAGATCGAGGTCTGCCTGACAAAAATCCCCTCTCTCTCCTGCCTCTTCCCATCCAAATCTTAAAAAAGTGACGTCACTATTCACCACTTTCCCGGAGCCGAGTGGATTGTGATTCCAAACGATGGAAAACAGGACGTTTTCCAACAGCTCCAAGGATGGATTCATGCGTGTTTTGAATCATAATCCACTCGGTGGAGTGTCTACTGATCAGTTACAAAGTGACAAACAGTGCTTGACATTAAAAAAAAATAATTTTTTACACTCGGTGAAAACAATAAATAAAGTTTAACTGTGGTATTTACACCATTATTATGGAGTACATACCACAATGGGTAATGGCATTTTTACCCAATTCCTGGTTCAGGCTCAATCAACTCAATTAACCGTTCAGTGGCGCTATATAAAGGGCAGAATAACTCTTGGAATGCTTAGGGTCCGATTCTCCGTTTTACCAAAGATATTGGCATTTTACTTGCTGATAACCGGATAACAACCAATATCGCATCTGGATAGCTATTTTGTCGCTGTTGGCCACTGCCATGGATCGGCAAACCATGAGCCCGTCAAACTGAATCATGAGTGAAAGGGCGCTAAAACCGGATACTCTGTAACATCCATGCATATTTTAGATCATCAATTACTTTTTGGAGAGGTTAAAAATGGGCGATATAGACTCAAAAGACGACTTTAAAAAAGCCAAGGATAACTGGGCAAAAATCAGGGAGAGGTATGCTGATAAAATAAAAGCCAACCCGAATCAATCCGGAATTCCCATTAAAAGTGTTTATACCCAGGAAGACGTTGAGGATATTGACCTTAATGGTATGCCGGGAGTCTACCCTTATACCCGTGGACTGTATTCTGACGGATACGCTTTGACCCCCTGGATGCAGCAGATGGTCTTTGGTTTTGGAACCATTGAGGAAACTCGAATCAAGATGGAATCCCTGGTGGAACAGGGAATGGAAGGTTATTTCGGGCACAAGGTGTTTAACGTCGTCTATGATGTACCCGCCATGTACGGAATCGATGCTGACCATCCCGAAGCGGAATTCAATGTCGGTCAGTGCGGCGTCCATATGTCCACTCCCGACGACTATGATGAACTCATCCGGGACTGGGAACTGGAAACCACCAATTTTTCTTTGATTACCGGCGAGAACTGTCTGCCGGGATTAGCCCAAATTGTGGCCGCCGCAGAAAGAAGAGGTAAAACGCCGGATGCCTTGCGGGGAAACTCCATGAACTGGTATCCCCGAATCGCCGTTCAGGACATTCCTTCCTGGAAACCCGATCGAGGGTACGCCCTGATGGGGGATCTGATTAAGTATTGTACCGAGAAGGTACCTGCTTGGAATACCACCAATATTTTCATGTACGGCATTTCTGAAGCCGGGGCCACCCCTGTACAGGAACTGGCTTATGGTCTGTCATGGGGCAAATCTGTGATTGATGCCGGTAAGGCCGCCGGACTGGAGCCGGACGCCTTTGCAGGGCGATTGGGATTTCAGGTCGGCATTCAATCCAATTTTTTCGAAGAGATCGCCAAGTTAAGGGCGCACCGAAAAATGTGGGCCAAGATAACCCGTGAGGCAGGATGTACAAAGCCTAAAAACATGCATGCCCGGGTACATATCCATACCAGTGGGAATGTGCTTGTCGCCCAACAGCCCCTGAACAACACCGCCAGAATCACGATGCAGATCATGGCCGCTATAATGGGGGGAGTCCAGTCCATTCATTCCTGTTCCTTCGATGAAACCATCGGCATTCCCACAGAACTTTCCCATCGGACTGCCATGCGCTCCCAACAGATCATGATGTGGGAAAGCGGTCTGCGTGACGTGGCCGATCCCCTGGCCGGTTCCTATTACGTGGAATGGCTGACCGATCAGATGGAAAAGGAAGCCTGGAAAATATATGAGGAATTGGAAAACCGGGGTGGATTTATGAAAGGGGTCGGAGAAGGCTGGGTTAAACAAGCCATTGATGACAGTGCCTACACCCGAAAAAAGAAGATCACGGACGGCAGTATACCGGTAGTGGGGGTTAACAAATATGTGATGGATGAAGAGGAAGCATACGAGCCTTTTAGAATTGATATGGATATTGAACGCAAAGCAATTGAACGATTAAAGGCTTTCAGAAATAAACGGAATCAGAAAGAAGCCGAAAAGGCCATCCAAATGCTGAAAACGGCCTGCCAGGATTTTAACGCAGGAAGCGGAGATCTGATGCCGGCCTTGGTGGAAGCAGCTCGAAAAGGCGTGACCAACGGCGAAATGATGGAAGAAATGAAAGAAGCATTTGGTTGGGAAGTCACCGAATAGGAAAATAGAACAATACTTTTTGAGATTTTAAAGCTTAAACCTATTAAAGGGGTGGTTATGTCAAAAACAAATATCAGGGTTCTGATAGCCAAAAAAAGAATAGATGTGCACGGCAGAGGGTCCAAACTGATTGCCAAAGAATTGAGGGATGCCGGAATGGAAGTGATCTACTATCGTTTCGGAACCGTCAACGATATAGTCTCCACGGCCATCCAGGAGGATGTGGATGTCATCGGGATTAGCCTGATGACCAGCGGTCACCTGCAGATTGCCGGGAAATTGATCCCGGCCTTGAAAGAAAAAGGAATGACAGATGTGCTGGTGATGATGGGGGGCGTTATACCTCAAGTGGATTTTGAAGATCTGAAGGTCATTGGTATTCACAAGATTTTTCCACCGGGATTACCAGGAGAAGCTGTTGCCGAATACATCAAAGACAACGTGGGAAAAGCCAAGCTGATTTAAAGAATAAGTAACTGTTCAAGATCTGCTTCACCGAACCCTCTCGGCTCCGGCAATCAGGAGAATAGTTACCAATAAATAACGTTAATGTGTTAGGTCCGCATCAGGAGAAGTCCTATGAGTTTTGAAACGATAATTCTTGAACGGAAAGAGAGCATTGCTACTATCACCTTTAACCGGCCAGACGTCTTTAATGCCTATAGCGAACAGATGTCTATGGATCTGAAGGCTGCAGTCGGTCAAATCGGAGAGGATAAATCCATCCGTGTTCTGGTATTAAAAGGCAGTGGGAGCAATTTCATGGCGGGTGCCGATATCAGCATGCTCAACCGCTGGTCTGAAATAGCTCGGGAACAGGGGGTGGAAAAGGTGGAGGAAATCCTGAACCAACATTTCAGTCCAACCCTGCTGGAAAAACTACCACAACCGGTTATTGCCGCCATAGATGGTATGGCTTGGGGTATGGGATGTGAAGTTTCACTGGGCTGTGACTTCCGGATTTGCACCGATGGTGCATCCTTCTCTCAGCCGGAGATCAACCTGGGAATCATTCCGGGTGGAGGGGCTAGCCAGAGGCTTCCCGGGGTCGTAGGCAAAGCCAAAGCCATGGAGATGATACTAACCGGTTCCCCCATTAAAGCGAGTGATGCCTACCAGTGGGGTTTAGTTAACCGGGTGGTTCCACCACAAGAGCTGGATGCGGCTGTCGCCAAACTGGCTGGAAAGATATTAGCGAAGAGTCCATTGATGACGGACTGGGCCAAACAATGTGTAAACAGAACGCTGGATCACGATCTTTATAGTGGTATTGAGAAAGAACTCTCGACCTTTTGCC